>OLWA01002369.1_pt1 | contig 16824 bp, 7 predicted proteins | sample 1673251 | NCBI WGS metagenome assembly OLWA01 (sample SAMEA3178937, study PRJEB25190) | human gut metagenome | biome: human gut; feature: human-associated habitat; material: faeces | place: Austria | collected 2013
CCCTTGATCGTCTCGACGAGCGGTTCGTCGAAGTCGGCCAGCTGGGCCTGGAACTTGCCGATACCTTCGCCGCCCTTGCGGGCCAGTTCGGGCGAATCGGCCTTGTTGTAGGCCACCGTGTCGGCGATGAAGACCGTCACGGCCCAGTATTCGCCCTCGGGATCGATGTGGTAGAGTTTTCCGTCGTGGGTCGGGACGACGGTCATGGCTTCGCGCATCGGGTCGCCGCCCTCGGCGATGACGCGCTGTCGGATGTGGTCCGAGACTTTGCGGATGTTCTCCATCATGCCCGGCACATCGGGGAAGACCTGTTTGTTTTTGCGTTGGAGAATGTAATCGGGCGCATCGCCGGCGGTACGGATGATGAACGTGTCGTTGATGAATCCGTCGCCCAGCGAGTCAATCGACTGAATGGCTCCATTCAGCGCGAATTGCGATGCAATGTCCAGCAAAGCGGTTTTGTTATTCATAGGTGGTGATTCGTTTCGGTTTCAGGTCAAATGGGTACGCAGGCAAGCGCCTTGCTGCCCGCAGACGGGCGGATTTGGCTCCGTACGCCCATTCAAAGATATTGAAAATAACGTAAAATTGCAACCCCGAGGAGCGAAAAAGCCTGCTTTCCGGGGTGGAAAAAGCAGGCTTTTTCGGTCATTTCGAATTGGTTGGCATTATTCGATCGATTCGACGATCGTGAAGGTTACGTCATAGGCCTTGATGCCCGATTCGCCCTGATAGTTGCCGTTGGCGACGACGAACGTGGCGGTGTAGGTTCCGGGGCGGTCGTAGGTGTACGAGAAGCTTGAGATGTCGTCGGTGACGCCCTTGATGCTTTGTCCCGTGTCGGGGGTGGTGTGGTTGAGGGCCATCGGGGTTGAGAAGATCCACGTGTCGATCAGATACGGACACATCGTTCCCGATTCGATGGCATTCAGGATGATGTTGCCGGCATTCTGACCGTACTGCAGGTAGCCGATCTTCGAACCGGTCGAGTAGGTGTCGTACTCTTTGCCGGCCATTTCGTCAGCCATGTTGAAGTTGACGAATTGCAGATCCGCGTAGTTCAGCGTCGTCGATTCGCGGTTTTTGAACTTGACCTCCAGCGACGTGTTGATGTAGTAGTTTCGCTGGGCCGTGACCGACTGGGGATGCCAGCGGATCAGCAGTGTGAAGTTGTCGGTCAGGGCCGTGCCGTTGCCGTCGACGTCGAGCAGGTTGCAGGTGGTGGTGCCCCACTGGCCGCTTTTGCTCTCTTCGGTGACCTCCAGACGGGTCCAGCCGGCGAAGTTGTCGGCTTCGATGGCTTCGATCGTTGCCTTGTCGGTGGCGGCATTGTGGCCCGAGAGCCCCTCGAATCCGTTCGTCACGTAGACCTGGACGTCCCCCTTGTTTGAGCCCGAACGGCGCGACAGGGAGAAGGTCAGTTGACAGGTTTCGAGTTCCGAGACGGGCATGGTCGTACGGTCGCGGTTGCAGTATTCGTGTCCCGTGTCGCCGTTCCAGGCCGTGATGTAGTCGGCGTTTCCGCTGAAGTTGAAGACCACGGGATCGCCCACGCGATAGGTGTTCGACGGGTCCAGCTGCACGGAGAACTCCAGCGAGGTGTAGATTTCGTCGTGGTCGCACGAGCTTCCCGCTGCTGCGAGGGCCAGCACCGCAGCCAGATATGAGATTCGTTTCGTATTCATCGTATGCGCTGTTGATGTGCGTTTTACCATAGGGGATTCTGTTGGATTGCATGGTTCACCGCGAGTTCCTTGGTCGGGATCGGCAGATAGATATGCCGGGCTCCGACGTTGGCATAGGTCGAGGCGGCGTAGTTCGTGTAGGTGACGTTGCGGTACTTGTTTTCAGCCGGGATGTTGGTGCCGGCCTGATGCATCCGCTCGACGAAGATGCCCCAGCGGATCAGGTCGTACTTGCGCAGGGCCTCGAAGGCCAGTTCGCGGCCGCGTTCGTTGCGCACCAGTTCGCGGAACGACTGCGGATTGTTCAACTGGGTCTCGTCCGTGGCGATGCCGGCGCGCTGGCGGACGGCCAGCAGGGCGTTTTTGGCCTCCGTCTGGTAATCGATGGCCTGGCCGTCGCGGTCGGTCAGCGGGCCGTTGTATTCGTTGGCGGCCTCGGCGAACATCAGCAGCACGTCCGAATAGCGCAGGATCGGGAAGTTGATTGTCGTGTAGAGGTTTTTGGCCGACATCTGCTGTTCGTAGATGGTTTCACGGCGCCACTTGCCCGCATTGCGGACTGCGCACATCACGTCCGGTTCGTAGACCAGATCGTTCATGTCGAACTTGCCGTCGACCTCCTGCAGGCCGTCGATCGTGCGCATGGCGAAGATGTTGTTGTAGTTCCACGGCGTGCGATACATGCTTCGGGTTTGCAGCAGGATGCCGGATTTGTCCACTCCGTTGATCTTGTAGGAGATCTCGCGGCCGCCCGACGGGTGTGAACCGCTGTAACCCTGGAAGTTGTATCCCGGTAGGTTCCAGATGCGGCGCTTGTCGATGACCATCTTGCCGGCGATGTTGTCCTCGTCGTCGGCCTGGCTCAGGTCGCTCTCCACGCGGTCCGTCTCCGAATAGAGCTGCCAGAGGGTGTAGCTGCCGTTGTAGAATCCGTAGGAGTAGTTGCAGGCCCATTCCGAGAAGTTGGTGCTTCCCGACTGTGACTTCAGACCGATCAGGTCGCCGATGCGGCCGTTGGTCCACTTGTCGGCGCTCGTGCGGTCGCCGAGGAATTCTGCCTCCCACATCGATTCATGATACTCCGTGTCGTACTTGTCCTGGATCATGTTGATGAAGACCTGCTCGTAGCTCGGATTGAGCTGGTGCTTGCCCGAGCGGATCACCTCATAGGCCCATTCGGCAGCCTTCTTGTACATGTCGGCTTTCGAGAGTCCGTTCACCTCGGCGACGGTCTCGCCCGCCATGAAGAGGTAGATGCGGGCCAGAATGCCTTCGGCCACAGTGCGGCTTACGCGCGAGGGGGTTTGCTCGACCTCCGGATCGAGGTCGTCGACTACGGCCTCGATCTCGTCGACGCACCATTTGAGCACCTCTTCCTGCGGGGTTGCGGCGATCTGTACGTCGTTCGGGTTGGGCGAATCGGCTGCTGTCGCACGCAGGGGTACGTCGCCCCAGGCCTGGGCCAGCAGGAAGTGGTAATAGGCTCTCAGGAAACGGGCCTCGGCCGCATAGCGATCCTTGCTCACCGAGAGTTTTTCGGGATCGATCTGTGCCTCTTCGACGCCCTTGAGGTATTCGTTGGCGTTCTTGATGCCCTGATAGAGCTTGAGCCACGTCTCGTAGATGACCGACGTGCCGGCCGTATGGTTGTAGCGGTCGGGGCGGGTATCGGCGTTGTTGTAGTTGTTGAAATAGCAGAGGTCGTCGGCGTTGCTGATCTGCAGCGAATAGTAGTTGCCGTAGAGGGCTTCGCTGTTCAGGGCGCCGTAGACGCCGGCCAGACCGTATTTCAGGCGGGTTTCGTTCGTGTAGTAGCCGCCGCTGGGGATGATCTGCGGATCGGTGTCGAGGAACGTGCAGGCCGACAGGACCGTTCCGAGCGCCATCAGCGTTCCCAATCTGTATATGTGTTTCATTTTCATGACGTAAACGTGCATTTAGAGCGTTAGAACGAGATGTTTACACCGGCCGTGAAACCGTAGGCGCGCGGGTAGGCCGACCAGTCGAAACCGGGGGTCAGCACCGAGTTGCGGGTCGATACTTCGGGGTCGGGGCCGCTGTAATTGGTCAGCGTCCAGATGTTGTCGGCCGAGACGTAGATGCGCATCGAGCTGATGCCGGCCTTGCGGAGCTGACGGCTGGGAATCGTGTAGCCGAGCGAAACGTTCTTCAGCCGCAGGTACGAGCCGTCCTCGATCACCCGCGACGAATACTCTTCGCTGCCGGTGGCTACCGCACGGGGGATGTCCGACGTGGGGTTGTCCGGGGTCCAGCGGTTGGCGTACGAGGCGAACTGGTTGGTCTGCGACTTCCAGCCTGATTCGAAGATCAGGCGGTTGGCGTTGATCAGGTCATTGCCGTAGCTCCACGAGAAGAAGATGTTCAGGTCGAAGTTCTTCCACGTGAAGTTGTTGCTGAAACCGCCCGTGTGCAGGGGCTGGCCGCAGCCGATGATCGTCCGGTCGTAGTCGTCGATCTTGCCGTCGCCGTTCATGTCGCGGTACTTCATGTCGCCGGGCTGCATCTTGTTGCCCTTGTAGGCGGGCACGCCGTTGAGGAGGTTGCCGGCCGCATCGAAGTCTTCGGGCTTGTAGGTGCCCTCGTAGATGAAGCCGTACATCATGCCGGTGGGTTTTCCGACCTGTGAGATGTAGGGGAACTGCGAGTTGAAGTGCGTTTCCCACGACACGGCGGTCTGGAGCGTGTTCTGGTTGTCGACCAGGGCCAGGATGCGGTTGCGGTTGAAGGCGATGTTGAACGACGTGGACCACTGGAACTGACGGGTCTTGACGTTCACCGTTTCGAGCGTCAGCTCGAAGCCGCGGTTGCGGATCTTGCCGATGTTGAGCATACCCTGCTCATAGCCGCTCGAGGCGGGCAGCAGTGCATAGAGCAGCAGGTCGTGGGTCACCTTGTCGTACCAGTCGGCCGTTACCTTGAGGCGATCCTCGAAGAATCCCAGGTCGATACCGACGTTCCACTGTTCGGTGGTCTCCCATTTGAGCCTGTCGTTGGTCATGTTCGAGACGTAGTAGCCCGGGGCGCGTTCGCCGTCGAAGACGTAGTCGAACGAGTTGCCCGAACCCGGCGTGACGGTGATCTGCGTGTAGAAGTCATAGGGGGTCTGGGTGCGGTTGTTACCCGTGAGGCCCCACGAGAAGCGGAGTTTTCCGTTGTTGAGCCAGTCGGAGTTCTTGAAGAGGTTTTCGCGGTTGAAGTTCCACGAGGCGCCCACCGAGGGGAAGTATCCCCAGCGGTTGTCGGAGGGGAATTTCGACGAACCGTCGGCGCGGAACGAGAAGGTGAGATAGTACTTGTAGCGGAAGTTGTAGTTCGCACGCAGGAACATCGACATCATCCGCCAGTCGTAGTAGTTGCTCGGCACGCTCTGATAGCTTCCGGTGTGGATTCCGGCGATGCCCAGCTCTTCGGAGGTGATCTGTGTGGCCGAGACGCCGTCATAGGTGTAGTCCTGGCCCTGGAACGAGAGACCGGCCATCAGGTCGACGTTGTGGTTGCGGCCGAAGCGGTGTTTGTAGTTGAGCGTGTTTTCGTTCGACCAGCTCGACTGGTCGGTCCAGTAGATGGCGCCGTTGACGCCCTTTCCGCTGGGTGAGCCCGGGTAGCCCGTGTAGGTTTCGACGCCGTTGAACTCCTCGCGGCGGCGCTTGTTCAGCACGTAGCCGCCCGTGGTCTTGAAGGTCAGTTCGGGGGTGATCTTCCACGTCAGGGCCACGTTGGCGTTGAGGTAGTCGACCAGTGTTTTGCGGTATTCGTTCTTGGCGGTCTTCACGGGGTTGAAGCGGTAGTCGTCCGTGCCGTCGATCGACTCGTCGATGATCGTGTTGAGCAGATCCTGGCCGGGCGATGCCACGGGGCGGTAGCCCCATACCGAGTACATCAGCCAGCCCGACGACGAGGAGGTGGTTTCGGCCGTCGTGGGGTTCACGCCGTTGGTGGCCGTGTGCGAGTAGTTGGCGTTGGCGTTCAGCGTGAGTTTCTTCGAGATCGGGAGCGTGAAGTTGGCCTTGCCCTGGTAGCGCTGGAAGTTCGAGCGGATGATGATACCGTCCTGATCCAGTGCCGAGAAGCCGACGTTGTAGCGCAGCCCCTCCTTGTTGCCGCCCGAGAGCGAGATGTTGTAGTTCTGCTGGAAGGCCGTGCGATAGAGTTCGTCCTGCCAGTCGATGCCGGGGATGTTGCGGTAGTCATCGAGGGTGAGATTCCGCCCGTACTCTTCGCTGTAGCTGTAGTAGCTGCTGGCCATCGACGTGGGGCTGACCAGTTCGTCCTGCAGACGGACGAACTCGTAGGAGTCCATCAGATCGACCTTGTTGGCGATCTGGCTCATCGAGAAGGTGGCGCTGAAGTTCACGGTGGGCTTGCCCTCCTGACCGCGTTTGGTGTTGATGACGATGACGCCGTTGGCGCCGCGGGCTCCGTAGATGGCCGTGGCCGAGGCATCCTTCAGCACGTCGATCGATTCGATGTCGGCGGGGTTGATCGACGTGGCGAACGAACCTTCCGACGGGAATCCGTCGATGATGTAGAGCGGGGCGTTGCTCTGGGTGAGGGAGTTGTTGCCTCGGATGGTGATGTTGGCCTCGGCGCCGAGCGAACCGTCGCTCGTCGTGACGACCACGCCGGCGATACGGCCGCCCAGAGCCTGGTCGAAGCTCGTGACGTTGGCCTTCATCATCGTACCCAGGTCGGCTTTGGCGACCGAACCCGTCAGGTCGCGGCGCGTCGTGGTTCCGTAACCGATGTTGACGATCTCGACGGCTCCCAGCTGGGTGGCCTCTTCATTCATCTTGACGTTGATGGCCGTTCGTTTGCCGACAACCTCTTCGACGGTGGTGTAGCCCAGATAGGAGAAGACCAGCGTCTGGTTTTCGGCGACTTTGATCGAGTAGTTGCCGTCGACGCCGGTAGTGGTACCGGTGGTGGTGCCCTTGACCACGACGTTGACACCGATCAACGGAACGTTGTTCGTGTCGACCACGCGTCCGACGACGGTGTTCTGAGCGAAAGCCTCTCCGCTGAACAGAACCGACGCGGTCAGCAGCCACGCTGCGGCCATTCGTTTCAGTACGTTTTTCATAAATTGATATGATAGTTGAGGGATAAATGGGGTTATTTCTTGATCAGGTGGAATTCAACGGGCTGGCCGTGGCGGCAGGTCACCTTCAGCAGGGTTCCCTGCGCATCGGACGAGAGCGTCACGCCGGGGGTCTGTCCGGCGAGTTCCCACGAACCGTCGAGCAGCACCTCCTTTTCGATGGGCTGGCTCTCCTGGCGCGTGGTGTAGCTCTTTTCGGTCAGGCCGAGGTCGGGGGTGCAGACGCTCATGACGACGTTGCCGTCGGATGTTGCGCGCTCCATGACGATCGTTTCGGCGGTCACCTTGCGGACCAGTCCCTCGCCCTCATACGCGCCGAAGCAGACGTAGCCGGTGATTCCCGTCGGCAGATCCTTCACCACGTGGGCGGTGTTGTCCTTGCGCAGCACTTCGTAGTCGTCCTTTTTGAGCAGGCGGTTGATCTCCTTGTTCGAGGGCTGGATGTAGAGTGCGTATTCGTATTCGGCCTGTTTCGGGGCGCGGCCGTGGTCGATCCAGGCTGTGGCGAAGCTGCCCGTCTGCATGGCATGGGTCTTGTCGTTGGGCGACGACTGTTCCTGTTTGGTGACATTCAGCGCGCTGACGTTCTTCACCACGTAGTAGTTGCCCTTCGTGTCGGAGAGAGCCACGCGCTGGCCGCTCTTCGAGAGTTGGAGCGGGAAGGTGTCGTAGAATTCGCCGTCGACCTCGAGCTGTTCGCCGCGATCCTCCAGATTGAGCTGGAAGAGGGTGGTTTCTGTGGGGTAGGTCGAGTTGTTGTTGTCGATGCCGCTGCCGAGGAAGACCAGCCGGTTGTCGAAGCAGAAGACGGTCTTGTAGGCTGTGGCACCGGGGGTGAAGTTCTTGCGGTTGCCCTCGATGAAGTGCAGGGCCAGAATGCCGTTCTGGCCTTCGAGCGACGAGGCGCCCGAGAAGCGTTCGGGGTTACGCTCCATGAGCGTGCCGGGCAGCGGGTTGTTCAGTTCGGCCCACGGCAGATGGATGGTCGTGGCGCCGGGGGCGCGGTTCCAGTCCCAGCCGGCCTGCACGAAGCCGCTTTCGGCGGCCGTGACGGGGTTGCCCGAGCCGATGATCGGCGTGGTGCCGTAGCTCTGGTAGCGTCCGTAACGGTTGTCGCGGGTGTAGATCTCCGATCCCCAGACGTCGCTGTTGAAGGCCTTGAGGGTGACCATCCAGTCGCCGCGGCGGTGGATGCCCAGCGCCCCGTAGTTGTAGACGAAGAAGCCCGACGGTGTGGGGCCGACGCCGATTCCCTCCTTTTTGAAGAGGCTGTTCAGCTCCTTGTCCGTGCCTTTCAGCCGCAGGTAGGCGCCGGCCAGATCGGGATCGACGGCCTTTCCGCTGCCGGTCAGATCGCCCAGGGCGGCCAGATAGCCGAAGGCGTTGACGTCGGCATCGGGGATGCGGTTGTTCTTGTTCAGCGGGTGGCGGCCAGCGATGCCGAGGCCCCAGTCGCGCAGATTGGTGTAGTTGCCCATGGTCAGCAGGGCCAGCTTGAAGCATTTGCGGGCCTCTTCCGTGAGGTTGAACTCGGTGCCGCGCACGGCCTTGCAGTAGTAGCCGATCGAGGCGAAGGCGCCGGTCGAGTAGGCGGGGTAGAGGCCGCCGTGGTGGAAGGTCGTGCCGTCGACCTTGATGCCGCCGATCGTGCCGGGGGTGAAGTCCAGACTGCCCGACATCCAGCGCGAAAGCCCCTTCATGGCACGCAGCTGTTCGGCCTCGGTGGGGAGCATCAGGGCGCTGATGAGTTTGGGCATGAGCAGCGTATGCCACGAGTCGAGCAGTTCGTCACGACCGTAGACATAGGGTTTGCGCGTTTCGGCGAGACTGCTCCAGTAGGCCAGTACGCGGACGTATTCGTCGGTTTTGCCGCGCTGGGCGATCTTGTCGCGCATGAGCCACATGGCGTCGTAGATCTTGCGTATGTTGTAGCCGTAGTGGTGGTTGGTTCCGTTGCCGTGGCCGAAGGCGAAGCCCTGGTCGATGGCGTGGTCCATCACCAGAAAGAAATCGTCGTCGTATTTCGGATCGTTGTTGATATGGCTGTTCAGCGCGAAGGCGTTGAGCATGTTCTCGATGTCGTCCAGGCGCAGTTCGCCTTTCGGGCGGTTGCACTCGTCGTTCGAGAGCAGCGGGGCGCCGATGATCCCGCCGTCGTCGGTGCGGCGGATCGCGGCCTTTTCGAAGGTCGCCCGGGCGCGCGGGATGATCGTGCCGTTGATGTAGTTGGCGCTCGACATGTTGGCCGCGACGATGCTTTCGATGCGCGATTTCACGGCGTCGAGCTGGGCCTTTTCCGCGGGCGTGACGTCGCGCAGCGGCTCTTCGTATTCGTACTGCTCCCACTCCCAGAGGCGGGCCCAGTGCCACAACGCGCGTTTGAGGTTGCAGTTGTTGTTGGGAATCTGCTGGTCGGGGGTGATCTGGTCGTGCAGACGGGTTTCCGAGAAGGTCAGGCGGTCGATGAAGAGTTCGCCGCTTGCGGCCGCTTGGGGGGTGGAGATCACCAGCCGCGAGATCTGTTGCGAGGCGTGGTCGCCGGGCATGTCGTTGTACTTGATCCAGCAGGCACGCCACCCGGTGAAGTCGAGATGAAAATCAAAGTAATAGGGGGTCTCTCCCGTAGGGGTTTCGAAGGCGAAGTGCAGATCGCCGTCGATGGCGCGGGGGTTGTAGATCCAGAGCATGATGCCAGCCTGCTTGACGCGGAACGAGCGGATGAGTTGGCCGAAGTCGTTGTACTGGAGCGTCGAGGGGGCCGACCAGCTCCAGAGCATCGACTGGCGACCGTCCTTGAAGTGGCGGGTGCTGATTTCGATGCGGCTGTTTTCGCCGGCGGCGAAGGCTTTTGGGAGGCCCTCCTCGAAGTTGATTTTTGCGTCGATTGCGGCTTGTACGGAAAGGCTTCCGAATGCGGCAAAAAGTCCAAAAACGGTTGATATACCGTATGATAGTAGTTTTTTCATACCATTCAATTTGTTCAAAAATAACGAAAGAATTCGGACTACCCAAATTTGTAGGAGACAAAATGTCAAAAAAATACTAGGAAGAGTAAAAAAATGTTAAAAAATAGGGGAAGTCTGGAAATTATTTTATCTTTGTGCTGAAAGAGTGGTTGGGTTTGTGAAAAAATGAATAATGGGAGGGGTTGCAAAATCCGGCTCCCATACACATGTGTAATTATAACTGCCAAATTCAAATTTATGACTGTAATCTCAAAATGCGCGATAGCCGTGCTTTTTGCCGGAGGCGCCATCGCCTGCACGCAGGCCCCGAAGACGACCTCGATCATCGACGAAAACGTGGCGGTCGCCCGTCAGCAACTTGCCATGCTGGCCGATTCGAGCGAGACGGGCGGTGTGATCCGCATCCCCTCGACCTACAAGAACGGCCGTATCGACTACGTCCCGACCGACGACTGGGTGAGCGGCTTCTTTGCCGGCTCGCTCTGGTACATGTATGAACTCACGGGGGACGAGGCGTGGGCCGAACGGGCCCGCCGGCATACCGAAATCCTCGATTCGATCCAGTATCTGCAATGGCACCACGACGTGGGCTTCATGATCTACGACAGCTATGGGAACGGCCTGCGGCTGAAGCAGATTCCGGGCTACAAGGAGGTGATCGTGCAGACGGCGCGGTCGCTGTCGACGCGTTTCCGCGAGGTGCCGGGCGTCATCCAGTCCTGGAATACCGACCGCGGCTGGCAGAGTGAGCGCGGCTGGCAGTGTCCGGTGATCATCGACAACATGATGAACCTCGAACTGTTGTTCAAGGCTACGGAGTTCTCGGGTGACAGTACTTTTTATAATATAGCGGTCAGCCATGCCGACCGGACGATGAAGGAGCATTTCCGTGACGATTACAGCTGCTACCACGTCGTGGACTACGATCTCAAGGACGGTCACGTGCGGGGTCGCTGCACGGCGCAGGGCTATGCCGACTCTTCGGCCTGGGCGCGGGGTCAGGCGTGGGCCGTCTACGGATACACGACCTGCTACCGCTATACGGGCGACAAGCGCTATCTGGACCATGCGGAGAAGGTGGCCTCGTTCGTTCTCAACGACAAGAACATGCCCGAGGATCTGGTTCCCTACTGGGATTTCGATGCTCCGAACATTCCCGACGAACCGCGTGACGTCTCGACGGCCGCCATTCTGGCTTCGGCCTTCTACGAGATGTTCACCTACACGGGCAACGACCTCTACAAGCAGAAGGCCGACCGGATGATCGAGTCGCTCTCGTCGCCGGCCTACCGGGCTCCGGTGGGTGAGAACGGCGGCTTCCTGCTGATGCACTCCGTAGGGAGCATCCCGCACGGCAATAACGTCGACGTGCCGCTGAACTATGCCGACTACTATTTCCTCGAAGCGTTGATCCGCAAGGGCCATGTCGAGGCGGGAGAACCTCTGTTTTGACCGATAAGGACGGATACACATGCACAGAGTGACCATTTTTGCCGCGGCTGCACTCTGGTCGCTGGCCGTATCGGCGCAACCCGTTGCGGAGGTTGCCGACAGCCGGATCCTCTCGTTCGAGGATTCGGCAGCCCCGCTTGCGGCCTCGCGGGGATCGTCGCTGAGCGTCAGCGGCGACCACTACAAGCTCGGCAGCCATTCGGCCTGCTGGCGCTGGACGCGCAACGGAGCCCAATTGCGGATCGATGCCCCGATCGGCTATCTGGCCGAGAATCCCAATCCGCGCGAAACGTCGGTTTCGACCTTCGTCTTCTGGGTCTACGCCCCGAAGGCGCTGGAGGGGACGTTGCGCTTCGAATTCCGCAAGCAGGGCCGTACGTGCGCGTGGTTCGACTACGGACTCTCGTTCACGGGCTGGCGCGGGGCATGGGTGGCCTTTGACCGCGACATGCAGGGCCGTCCCGAAGAGGGGATGGATCAGCTGGTGGTGACGGTCGAGGGGGCCCGGCGCGGCGAACTCTTCCTCGACCACTGGATCCTCTCCTCGTTCCAGGACGTGCGGCACCATACGGCCGACTTCCAGGCTCCGTTCATCAATGCCGGGACCACGAGCCACTGGCTCGTGCTGCTCGAATCGTGGCGCAAGCCGATGCCGGAGGCTCCGGCGTCGATCGACGAGGCGACGCGGCGTGACATGGCAACGGTCGAGGAGCGTCTGTGCGAACTGCTGTTGGACGGGAAGAAGCCCCTGCCGCTGGCGGAACTGCGCCGCCGGTTCGAAGGCTACGGCATCACGGAGAATGCCGACGGCACGTTGCGCGGCAAACCGATCTGGTTCGTGCGCTATGCCGAGACTTATATCAATCTGGGCCACCCGGAGGTGGCGAAACTCTACGCCGCGAACGACCAGCTGCTGCGCGGGTACAACGATTTTCTGTTTCAGATCGCCGTGGCGTACCATGCGGCGGAGGATCCGGCCGAGCGCGCCGAACTGGAACGCATGTATGTACTGCTGACGCGCCATCTGCTGGATCAGGGCTTTGCGGCGGGGAGTGCGCTGGGCACGCTCCACCACCTGGGCTACAGCATGCGCAATTTCTATACGGCGCCGGTTCTCATGCGTGACGTGTTGCGCCGGGCCGGGCTGGAGCACGACGTACAGCAGGCCATGGAGTGGTTTTCGGGGGTCGGGGAGGTGAAACTGCCGCCCGAGACGCCCGGTATGGATATCGATGCCTTCAATACTTCGCTGATCGGGCGTCTGGCCAGCATCGTGCTGCTTCCGGACACCCCCGCGAAGGCGGCCTATCTGACGGCCTTCTCACGCTGGGTCGACAACGGCTACAAGATCACCGAGGGAACGGGACCTTGCTTCAAGAGCGACGGTACGGTCTTCCACCACCGCCACCACTATCCGGCCTATGCGGTCGACGGCTTCAGCGGCGGGGCGGTGAATGCCGTGTGGCTGCTGTCGAAGACGCGCTTTGCGGTCAGCGAGGAGAGCCATGCCGTTCTGAAGCGGGCGCTGCTCGAGATGCGTTTCTACTGCAACCTGCGGTCGTTCCCGCTGGCCCTGTCGGGGCGTCATCCCGACGGACGGGGCGCTCTGGTCCCGTGGCACTATGCACGGCTGGCCGTGGCCGGATCGCCCGACGGCCGCGAGGAGATCGATCCGGAGCTTGCGACGGCCTATCTGCGCGTCAGCCCGGGGAAGGATCGCTATGCGCGCCTCTTTGCGGAGAAGGGCTTCGCGGCGGAGCCTTCGCCCGAAGGTACGCACGTCTACGGCTACAACGCTTCGCTGTCGCACCGACGCGGAGACTGGCTCGTCACGGTGGCGGGTCACAGCCGCTATCTGTGGGCAGCGGAGATCTACCAGGGGTGCAACCATTACGGCCGCTATCTGACGAACGGCAGCCTGCAGCTGTTGGGCGACGGGAATCCCGTGAGCGCCTTCGGCAGCGGATTCCGGCAGGAGGGGTGGGACTGGTGTCACATTCCCGGCACGACGGCCCTTGAAATCCCGATGGACGAGCTGAAGGCCGACATCCGCAACGTCGATACCTTCTCGGGCTACGAGGAGATGCTGCTTTCGGACGAGGCGTTCGTCGGGGGCGTGAGCCACGAAGGGCGCAACGGCCTGTTCGCCATGAAACTCCACGACCATGACAAATATAACGGGACGCTGCGGGCCCGGAAGACCTTCTTCCTGTTCGACAACCGGGTGGTCTGCCTGGGGTCCGACATCGAGAACCGGGCCGAAGGCGGCGTGCATACGACCCTGTTCCAGAATTATCTGGCGAACCGTTCCGATGCCATTGCGGTGGACGGCGTGCAGGTGACCGGCTTCCCCTATGCGGTGACCCTGCCGCAGGGAGGCGTGCTGCGTGACAACCTGGGCAATCTCTATGTGATTCCGGACGGCCGGGTCTGCGTGAAGCGGAGCCGGCAGCATTCGTTGCACGAAGAGACCGATGCCCCGACCGAGAACGACTTTGCGACGGCGTGGATCGACCACGGTGAAGGTGCGGTCGACGACGGCGGCTACGAATACCTGATGGCGGTGCACGCTTCGGATGACGAGGCGGCGCGTTATGCCGCCGAGCTGCCTTACGAGGTGCTGCGGCGTGATTCGACAGCCCACATCCTGCGCGACCGGCCGACGGGCATTGTCGGATATGCGCTCTTTTGCGGCGGAGAGGTCGGTCAGGGGTGGCTGGAACGGGTTTCGATGCCGGTGCTGGTGATGATCGGCGGCGGCGAGGAGCGGCTGACGGTCAGCGTGGCCGACCCCGATCTGCGCTTCTACGAGGGGGCGAGCGACGAGGTGTTCGACGAGGCGGGCAAACGCGTCGAGCGGAGCATCTATTCGCGGGAGTGGATCGACGCACCTTCGGGCGAATCGCACCCCGAGGTGACGCTCCGGGGCCGCTGGCGTCTGGACGACGGCGCGACGGCGTGCCGTGCGCGGATCGACGGCGAACGTACGATCCTGACCTTCGACTGCCGCGAGGGGGCTACCCGCGAGGTTAAACTGACTAAACTGAAGTGAACATGTTGAAAATAAGAGGAGTGATTCCGTTTGCGGGGCTTGCCCTGACGGCCTGCGGGACGTCGGTGGCCGAGCACCCCAACGTGATCTACATTTTCCCGGACCAGTACCGCAATGCATCGTTGGGATTCTGGTCCGATCCGGAGTTCGCCCCATGGGTCGGCTGGCGCGGCGATCCGGTCTCGACACCCAATCTGGATCGGTTTGCCCGTGAGGCGACGGTGTTGAGCGAAGCCGTGAGCAACTGCCCGTTGAGCAGTCCTCACCGCGGCATGCTTCTTTCGGGCATGTATCCCGAGCGCAGCGGCGTGGTGCTGAACTGCATGTCGGAGCGGCCCGAGAGTTCGCTGCGCGAGGATGCCGAGTGCATCAGCGACGTCTTCTCGGCGGCAGGCTACGACTGCGCCTACATCGGCAAGCTGCATGTCGACCACCCGACGAAGAACAACCCCCAGCGCCCGGGGACCTACGTGAGCGACGCCGTGCCGGAGTGGGACGCCTACACGCCCCCCGAACGCCGCCACGGATTCAACTACTGGTATTCGTACGGCACCTACGATGTCCACAAGCATCCCCACTACTGGGATACGGAGGGCCGCCGCCACGACGTGGACGAATGGTCGCCGCAGCACGAGATCTCGAAGGCGATCGAATATATCGAAAACCGCAGCTCGCAGCGCGACGCGCACAAGCCGTTTTTCCTGATGCTGGGCATCAACCCGCCCCATTCGCCTTACACCTCGACGGAGGATTGCGATCTGGAGGGGTACGAACTCTATCGCGACAAGTCGCTCACCGAGTTGCTGGTCCGCGACAATGCCGATACGACGATGGCCAAGGCCGCCGCCGCCCGCTACTATTTTGCCAACGTGAGCGGCATCGACCGTGAATTCGGCCGGCTGATGCGTACGCTCAAGGAGGCGGGACTGACCGAAAAGACGATCGTCATCTTCGCCTCGGACCACGGCGAGACGATGACCAGCCATTCGACGGCCGATCCGAAGAACTCGATCTGGTGCGAATCGCTGAACATCCCCTTCCTGGTGCGCTATCCGGGACGGGTGCCCCACCGGGTGGACGACCTGCTGCTCTCGACGCCCGACATCATGCCGACGGTGCTGGGGCTGGCCGGCCTGGGCGACCGGATTCCCGCGAGCGTCGAGGGGCGCGACTTCTCGGCCATTCTGCGTCAGGATGCCGTGCAGCCCGAACGTCCGCGTGCGGCGCTCTACCTGCGCAACCTCGACGGCGAGCGCGATGCCGACGGACGGGTCCGCGGCTTCTTCCCCGAGGCCCGCGGCGTGAAGACACCGTCGCACACGATGGAGTTGTGCATCGACCGCGACGGCCGGCTGAAACGCGTGCTGATGTACGACGATCGGCAGGATCCCTACCAGCTGCACAACCTTTCGCCCGAGGAGCATGCGGAGCTTTTCGCGTCGCTGTGCGGCGAACTGGCCGTGCTGCTGCGCGAAAACAACGACATCTGGTATCGCAACCGCGTGCTGGCGGAGTGGATCCCCTATGACGAAGAATAACCAATCAAGCGATGAATATGAACAGATTGTTTTTCTGGATTGCGGCGGCTTCGGCCCTGGTGCTGCAATCGTGTGAGAAGACCGACGGTATTCAGAACGAGATCGACGGCCTGCGCGACCGTGTGACGGCGCTCGAGGCGAAGGTCGGCGAGGTGAATACCGCAATCGTGACGCTCCATCAGCTGATGGACGAAGCGACGGTCATTGTCGGAGTCACGCCCGACGAAAAAGGTTATGTGATCGAGTTCAGTGACGGCAGCAAATATCCGGTGATCGAAGGCGAGAAACTCGATGCCCTGGTACCCATGATGGGAATCGATGCGGAGGGTTACTGGACCGTGAGCCTCGACGGCGGCGCCACCTCGACGCGTCTCGAAGTCGGGGGACAGCCGGTTTCGGCCTGGCCCGTTGCGGACGGTGAACATGAGGACGGTGCCGCGGGAACGACACCCCGCCTGCGGGTGACGGCCGACGGACAGTGGGAGGTCAGCCTCGACGGCGGAATGAGCTACAAACCGCTGCTGCAGAACGGCCAACCGGTCAATGCCGTCGGCGGCGAGGTCTCGATCAGTTACAGTTCGGCCTTCGAAACGGTGTCGTACGACGAGGCCGAGAAACTGCTCACGGTGAAGCTCCTGACGGGCGAGACGCTGACCTTTCCGGTCTTCGACACGTTCGATCTGACGATCCGGGCCGATGAGAACGAAACGTTCTATCTGAACGAGACGCGCGAATTCGAAGTCGTGCAGACGAACGTTGCCGAGGCGATGATCCAGGTTCCCGACGGCTGGAAGGCCTCGCTTGAGGAGACCACGCTCACGATTACGGCTCCGGCCGTGGCGGGCGCGCAGAGCGATCTCGCACTGTCGGTGGTGGCTACCTCGAAGGAGGGCTATCTGAAGATCGCGACGCTGAAACTGACGCTTCGCAACGAAGCGCTCGATGCCAACGCCTGCACGGCGTGGCGGAATTTTAAGGCCGGAACTGCGGAGAACGTCCTGCTCGATTTCTC
>OLWA01002393.1_pt1 | contig 16763 bp, 9 predicted proteins | sample 1673251 | NCBI WGS metagenome assembly OLWA01 (sample SAMEA3178937, study PRJEB25190) | human gut metagenome | biome: human gut; feature: human-associated habitat; material: faeces | place: Austria | collected 2013
TTCGCCGGCATCCAGCCCAAGTGGGTGGATGAGAACGGTGCCATTCAGGACTGGATAGGTCTCGAACCATTCCGCGGCCGTGGAGCTGCGGTTGATGCTGTCGGTGATCTGCAGGAATCGGTTGCGGTAGGAGGCTGAGGCCGTTTCCGATTGCAGTTCGCGTGAGTGGAGCAGCTTTTTCAGCGAGCTGAAAATCTGGCGTGGATTCACGGGCTTTATAAGATAGTCGGCTATCTTGCTGCCTACGGCCTGGTCCATGATATCCTCCTCCTCGCTCTTGGTTATCATCACCACCGGTACATCGGGGTCGGCGTCCTTGATGCGGTCGAGAGTCTCAAGGCCGGAGAGTCCGGGCATGTTCTCGTCGAGGATTATGAGGTCGAAGGGCTTTTCGGAGGCGAGATTCAGCGCGTCGGCACCGTTGTTGACGGTGGTGACGTCGTAGCCTTTTGACTTCAGGAAGATTATGTGGGGCTTGAGGAGGTCTATCTCGTCGTCGGCCCAGAGTATACGGTAGGGATTCATGGTCAGCGTAGGTTTGAGGAGGGACGGCGTGCGGGGCGCAGGCGGCGCACGCTTTTCTTGGGATTCATTACTGGTGGCGGGGGTGGCACCGGGATATCGAAGGCCTCATCAGCCCCGGATTCTACCTTGGCGTCTTCCGGGGTAATGGAGCGGCGTTCCTCAGCCTCGCCGGCGTATGTATCGGCCGGCAGCACGGAGCGGTGCACCTGTTCGAGCCGCTCAGCCGCCGCATTCTCCAGATAACGGCGCAGTGTGGCGCCTTCGGCGAGCATGCGGCTGAACTCGCTCTGTGGAATAACAAGCGGCACACAGCTTCCGTTCAGGGCCGCAGGAGCGTCGCTTTCCAGCAGAGAGCGGTAGGCGTAGGCCTCGTCGGGTGAGGAGAAGCCGTAGATGGCGATTATGCCGAGATTGCCGAAACGCATTTTCTCGAGGTCGAAACCGGCCGCGGTGAACGTGGCGAAATTGAACCGCGCCACCTCAAACAGCATGGTGTTGCCGTCGGTGGTGAGGGCGTCGTATACCAACAGCACCGTCTGCGGGCCTGCAAGTGCGGCCGAGTCGGTCGGCGCCGAATTCTCGTCAGGGGCGGCGGGGGCGTGAGAGTCGTCCGAGAGCATGTGGGTGTCCCATTGTATGCCGCGCACATTGCGCGTCCACGGGGCCGTGGTCTCGCCGCGTTCTATCCGAGATGTGTAGGCTGCGGCAAGGGGCGACACATCGCTTTCGGGATACGACGCGGCAAGGCGCCGCATCAGCGAGGCGAAATCGGGCTGCCGGTTCTCCTTTACGTAACTCAGCGCCTCCAGAAACATCATTTTAGGCATGAGGCGCGAAGCGGGATAATCGGCAGTCATCTCGCGGTACAGGCTATGGACAGAAGGGTTGTCGTCGGCCATATATGCGGCATATGCGCGGTTGTATAGGCTGTCCTCCACGGCTGCCATGCGGCGCAGGCGCTCGCTGTAGCCGGGACGCGCCATGTCGCGTCCGAGCGCTGATTCGGGAAACTCCTCCACGATTCTACGGCGGTAGCGTGCTGCCTCGCTCTCATCGCCGCGGAGGGCGCTCAGAAGGTAGAGATTGTGGAGCGCGTCCAGCCGCACTGGAGTGGCCGGGAACCGGCGCAGAAGTTCACGGAAGGCGCGTGTGGCGGCAGGATAGTCGCCTAACCGGTCCTTGAGCATGAGCGCCATATTGTAGAGGCCGTCTTCCACCGTGAGGCGTGCGCGGGCGGCGCTGGCTGAGTCCGCCGGAATCTGGGCCAGATAGTAATCGGGATATGTGGGGTCGGCCCGGCGGGTGACTGTCTCGCGGTCGGGAGACTCGGCAGGCTCGGAGCTTTCGGAAGCATCGGGGACTTCGGAAGGCTCTGAGCGGGAGGATAGCAGGGATGTGGTTTTGTCGGAGCGGCGCCAGTCGTCGTCGGGACGGCGACTGCCCCAGCGTTTCTGGAATTCGGCGCTTCCGGCGCGGCGCAGGGCTGGATTATAGAAATACCATGCGCGGTCGGTGTTGAGCGTGAACGTAGCAGGGGCCGCGGCGGAGCCTTGAAGGGTGAGAACGGGAACAGACCGGTTTCCCGCAGCTTCGGATGCGGCCTTCTCCTGCTCCAGGCGTTTCTGCCTGTCCTTGTACTCACGGGCGAGGCGTCGGGCTGTTTCCATGCGTTTCTCCGGCGTAAGGGCGCTGAGGCGCAGCAGGGAGTCCTGTAGGGTCACTTCGGAGGCGAACACCGAGAGCCGGTCGGCAGCGTCGCTACGCTCTTTCAGACGGTCGTAGCCCTTGAAATCGGGCGGAAGCAGTGGCATTGCCTCGGCAAGGAGGGGCTGGGCCTCGGTGTAGAGGCCGCGGTCGTAATAAAGGTTGCCGAGGGCGGAAAGCAGTCTGCCTTTGTCGGCATCCGGAGCGTCGGAATGTTTTATGCCCGTACGGTAAGCCTTCACAGCCGTCGCGGTGTCGGCTTTGGCAAGGGAGAGGTTGCCTATGGCGTAATAAATCTGGTCGAGATCGGGAGCGTTTACGGCATAGCGTGCGAGAGAGCGGAGCGATTTTATCTCGCTGTCGGCGCGCGCAGGTGCGCACACCTCGCTGCGGCTTATGCGGGCGTTGAAACGCATGCGCCGGGGAATGCCGCGTGTGCGCGCCACGCGGTCAAAAGCCATGTAGGCGCTATCGTTTTGCCCAGCAGCCGCGTAGAGTTGCCCCAGAAGGAAGGTGAGGCGCGCGCGGGCTATGCCTTTTTCTGTCGGAATGGCCGCGCGGAGTGGCGCAATGGCCTCTGCATAACGCCCGGAGCGAATCATGAGCGATGCCATGTCTAGATTGTAGAGACCGCGAAGCTGCGGTGTTACGAGGTGCTTCTCTTTCACCGAGGCAAGAGCCATCTCGGCCTCGAAAAGCCATCCGGCGGCAATGTAGCTGCGCGCCATCCACAGCCGGGCTTCGGTGACGGTCTGCGGAAGCCACGGGAAATGGCGCGCCACATAATAGAACGTGGCGGCGGCGTCGAGGAAACGGCCGTCGGCATAGCGGCTGCGTCCGAGCAGCATCCACGCGTTGTGGAGCACGGGATTGTATTCCTCGCGTTTCATCCACTCGCGGTAGGCCGGATCGTTCCTGTGGCCCGGTTTCGGTGCCGGACGACGGCGGATGGAGCGCAGGCGTATGGCTTTCTCGGCTTTCTCGGCAGAGCGCGAGAAATCGCCGTCGGGCTGCGGCGCCTCCGGGTTGGCGCGCGCCTCGGCGGGATGGACGTAGAGCATGCGTGAGAAGTCATCGGGATAATCGCGCTCCATGGCGTCCATAGTCACGCGGTAATGCTCGTCGCCATTGAAAAGGATGTTGTAGCGGGTTATGAAGGCGGTATAGCCACGGGTGGTCGCGGTGTTTTTCTTCATGGAGCATCCCTGAAGCACGACGAGGGCCGTAAGGACGCTAAGAAGCAACGGGATTCCACGGGAACGCGACATGGCGGAGAATATGAGGTTCAGGAAGCCCGTGTGGCCGAGGCGATCCCTCTTGCCACTACATACGCCACCACCATGATCATCACTATCAGGGCCGACGCGGGGACATCTATCGCGGCACTGATTATCAGACCTCCGAGGCTGCATACCAGAGATATGGCCACCGAAAGGCCCATCATGGAGCTGAAACGGTGGGTGAACATCTCGGCCACAAGCTGCGGCAGCACGAACATGGACATGAGCAGCATCACACCCACCAGCTTTATGGTGAGCACTATGGCCACGGCCACGAAGGCCGTCATGGAGTAGGTGATGAAACGCACCGGCAGACCCATCACGCGGGCGAAGTCGCGGTCGAACGCGCATGCCACTATGCGGCTGTAGAACAGCGTCATGAACAGCAGCAGCGCTGCGGTGAATATGGCGAATGTCCAGAGGTCGGCGGTGGAGATGGTGAGCACGTTGCCGAAAAGGAAGGCGTTGAGCTCCGGCACATAGCCGGGCGTGAGAAACACAAACAGGATGCCTATGGCCATTCCCAGCGCCCATATCACGGCAATGGCCGAGTCCTCGCGTATGCGGCATTTCGAAGCCATCCATTCCACGGCGGCCGACGAGCAGATGGCAAACACGGCGGCTGAAAGCATGGGATTTATGCCCAGGAAATAGCCCAGGCCGAGGCCTCCGAAGCATGCGTGGGTGATGCCTCCGCTTATGGCCACGAGGCGGCGTACAACTATGTAGGTGCCTATAATCGACGCGGCCACGGAGATGATGGCCATGCCCAGCAAGGCATGGTTGAAGAAGGCGTAATGGAATATGTCGAAAAATCCGTTCATTTATGCAGTATGGTCGCTGACCGGAGCGGCGGCGCGCGCGCGGCGTTCCTCGGCCACTATCATCAGCAGCTCCTCGCGCACGTCGGCAGGCAGCTCGATGCCGCGCAGCTGTATGCTCCGGGCCCATCCGGCTATGTCGTGGGGCAGAAGCGTAAGGAGTACGTTGCGGAACTCGTCGGCCTCCTCGGGCGTGTAGCCGTCGGCCGGGCGTCCGCGGAAGCGGTCAAGCTCCTCGTCGTCGTAATATATTATCTCGGGTGATACGGACGCCAGAAGCGAATCGCGCTCACACGTGATATGCATGCCGCAGCAGGCTTCCTCCTGTTCCTGAGCGGGCGGCTGCGGCTGTGCGTCGTCCGCGGCCTGGGAGCGCGCGGTGTCACGGCGGTGTAGGATGTAGAGCAGCGTGCCTACGGCCACCAGAGCGAGAAGTATGTAAAGAGCTACTATCATAACGCTTGGCGTGGAGAGGGGTTAGATGTCGTCATCGTCGAAGTCATCGCCGTCATCCTCCGGCTCATCGAAGTATCCTTCGGCCTCGAGATGCGCCTGTATTTCCTCGGGCGACAGGGAGGCATCAACCGTCACGTAACCGCAACGGCGAAGGTCGTCCCAGAATTCGGGATAGGATTTGTTGACGGCGTCGGCGTCGTTGATCACTATGCCGGGCACGCAGGCTGCCACGGGCGCGAGCGCCATTGCCAGGCGATGGTCGGCGTAGACGTCGAATGCCGGTACATTCTCCACTTTTCTTATCTGCCGTTCCCATTCCAGACCGGAGTCGGAGGGATGCACCATGATGCCGAGTTTGGCAAGCTCGGCCGTCACGGCGGCTATGCGGTCACACTCCTTTATGCGGAGCGATTCCAGGCCCGAGAGGTGGAAGGGTGTGCCGGTGAGGGCGCAGGTCACCGCAATGGCGGGCGCAAGGTCGGGATTGTCGGAAAGGTCGGCATACAGACGGCCGTCAATATCGGGCGACGCGGCAATATCGGCGCCTCCGGCGGTGAATTCGGTGGTGATACCGAGATGCGCGAAGATATCGGCGCAGGCGCGGTCGCCCTGCAGGGAATCGTCGGCAAGTCCGGGCAGACTGATGAAGCCTGATGTGAGGGCACACACCTCATACCAGAAGGCGGCCGCGCTCCAGTCGCGCTCCACGTTCTGCTCAACCGGTGAATATGTGGCCACCGGCACGCGTATCTCAGGCATGGTGAGGTCGCATTCCACTCCGGCACGCTCCATCATGGCAAGGGTCATCTTGATGTAGGAGAACGAGCGCACCTCGCCCGAAAGGCGGAGGGTGAGCGGGTTTTCTCCCAGAGGCGCCACCATCAGCAGGGCCGAGATGAACTGTGAGCTTACGGTGGCGTCGACGGTGATTTCTCCTCCCGTGAGTTTGCGGCCCGAGATCTTCAGGGGCGGGTAGCCTTCATTCTCCATATATGTGATGGAAGCCCCCTGCACGCGCAGAGCGTCGACCAGAGCCTTTATGGGGCGCTGGCGCATGCGCGAGTCGCCGTCGAGAATCACCTCTTTTCCGGGTGAGCAGGCATAGAAGGCGGTCAGAAAGCGCATGGCTGTTCCGCACGCACCCACGTTGATGGAGTTGGCCTGCGATTCGAGCGACGAGCGCAGTACGCGTGTGTCGCCGCAATGGGCCACATTTTCGGGCAATTGCATTCCGGGAGTGAGGGCCGCTATAATCAGGGCGCGGTTGCTTACGCTCTTAGAGAGGGGCAGGGTGATTTCTGCTTCGGGCAACCGTGTAGGGGGGAATATACGGTAGTTCATTTGGCTTTTATGGAGTTGTAAAGCAAATTTAGCGAATTATACCGTATTATCCGCAAAAAAGGCGGCTAAAACGCGCCTGTGGCCCGTGAAGGGTCAGATGCCTTTGAGCTCGAGCACCTGCTGTAGCACGTGCTGGGCCTCCTCGACCGACGACACGTGGTCGACCGAGATGCTGTTGCGGCCGTTGCGGTTGCGCAGGCGGCACCGCGACGTGTTGAGCTGCAGATATTGCAGCAGTTTGCCGAACATCGGGCTCTGATAGTAGGCCTTGTTGCTTTCGTCGACGAAATAGAGGTACATCACGTCCTGCTTCAGCGCCACTTTCTCTATGCCCAGGCGACGTGCCAGGCGGCGCAGGCGCGGGATGCGCAGAAGCTCGGCCGTAACGGGAGGTATCTTTCCGAAACGGTCGACGAGACGGCTGCGGAAGTTCTGCAGTTCGAGTTCGCGCTCTATGGAGTCGAGCTCCTGATAAAGGGCTATGCGTTCGCTTTCCTGAGGCACATAGTCGGAGGGGATGAGCAGCTCCATGTCGCTCTCTATCACGCAGTCGGCCACATATTCGGTCTCGCCGTCGGAGGCTATGTCGGCCTGCTCGAGGTCCTGGAATTCCTCGGTGCGCAGCTCCGTTACGGCTTCCTTGAGAATTTTCTGGTAGGTCTCGTAGCCCAGGTCGGCTATGAATCCGCTCTGTTCGGCGCCGAGCAGGTTGCCCGCACCGCGTATGTCGAGGTCCTGCATGGCTATGTGGATTCCCGAGCCGAGGTCGCTGAAACTCTCGATGGCCTGGAGGCGCTTGCGCGAGGTCTCGCTGAGCGGCACATGCGGGGGCACGGTGAGGTAGCAGAATGCTTTGCGGGAGCTGCGTCCCACGCGGCCGCGGAGCTGGTGAAGCTCGCTCAGACCGAAGTTCTGGGCATTGTTTATCACTATGGTGTTGACATTGGGCATGTCGACGCCGCTTTCAATGATTGTGGTGGCGAGGAGCACGTCGTAGTCGTGGTTGGCGAAGTCGAGTATGGACTTCTCGAGTTTTTCGGGAGGCATCTGACCGTGGGCCACGAGCGTGCGCGCGTCGGGTACAAGACGCTTCACCATCGCTTCAAGCTCATGAAGGCCTTCTATGCGGTTGTTGACGATGAACACCTGGCCGTTGCGCGACATCTCGAAGTTTATGGCTTCGGCCAGAATGTCGTCGCTGAGGGTGTTGACCGATGTGACAATGGGATAGCGGTTGGCCGGCGGAGTGGTTATGGCCGAGAGGTCGCGCGCTCCCATGAGCGAGAACTGGAGGGTGCGGGGAATGGGGGTGGCGCTCATGGTCAGAGTGTCGACGTTGACTTTCATCTGCTTGAGTTTCTCCTTTACTGCCACTCCGAATTTCTGTTCCTCATCGACCACGAGAAGGCCGAGGTCGTGGAACTTGACCGACTTGCCGATGAGCTTGTGGGTGCCGATGAGAATATCAATTTTTCCCTCGGCGAGGTCGGCGAGCACCTGCTTTGTTTCCTTGGCTGTGCGTGCGCGCGACAGATAGTCGACCCTCACCGGAAAGTCCTTGAGACGGCGCGAGAAGGTCTGGTAATGCTGGTAGGCGAGCACGGTGGTTGGCACGAGCACGGCGGTCTGCTTATTGTCGGCGGCGGCCTTGAACGCCGCGCGCACGGCCACTTCGGTTTTTCCGAAGCCTACGTCGCCGCATATCAGGCGGTCCATGGGCCGCTGGCTCTCCATGTCGGCCTTTACGGATTTTGTGGCCGTGAGCTGGTCGGGGGTGTCCTCGTAGATGAAGGATGCCTCCAGCTCGTGCTGCATGTAGCTGTCGGGCGAGAAGGCGAATCCCTGCTCGTTTTTGCGTGCGGCATAGAGCTTGATGAGGTCGCGGGCTATGTCCTTGAGCTTGCTTTTGGTGCGCTCCTTCATCTTGTTCCAGGCGCCGGAGCCGAGCTTGTTTATCTTGGGTGGCACGCCTTCCTTGCCACGGTATTTGGCAAGCTTGTGGAGTGCGTGGATGGAGACGAAGATGATGTCGTCGTTGGCATAGACGAGTTTTATCATCTCCTGGGTGCGTCCGGCCACATTGGTGCGGAACAGGCCCGCGAAACGTCCCACGCCGTGGTCCACATGCACAATGTAGTCGCCCGGCTCTATGGAGCTGAGCTCCTTGAGCGAGAGGGCGAGTTTGCCCGAGCGTGCACGGTCGCTCTTGAGGCTGTATTTGTGGAAACGGTCGAAAATCTGATGGTCGGTGAACACGCAGCGGCGCGTGAGATGATCCACGAATCCTTCGTGGAGAGTGCCTTCCACCGGGGTGAATTCTATCTTGTCGCCGCGGTCGGCGAAGATGTCGCGCAGTCGCTCGAACTGTTTTTCGGAGTCGGAGAGGATGTAGATTGTATAGCCGTTGTCGATGAATCGGGTGAACGATTCGGCTATAAGGTCGAAGTTCTTGTGGTATAGCGTCTGTGGCGAGCAATCGAGGTCGATGGAGGCGGAGGCTTCGCGCGAGGGGGCTGCGCCCGCGGTGAAATCGAGACGCCTGAATTCAGGGAATTTGGAGGCGAAGGCCTCGGCGTCGACAAGCTGCCGCATGGCCGAGCGGTCGCCCTCGTCGGCAATCATGGCGCTTTCCGAGAAGGTCTCGGCCGTCACGGCGCGCACGCGGTCAACGGTATAGCCCGCGTCGCGCACCGCCAGCAGTGTGTCGGGGTCTACAAATTCGAGAATCGACTCTCCCGCACCGGCCGCAGCCACGTTGGAGGTGATGGAAATGGCGTCGAGTTTCTGCTCGGAGAGCTGGGTCTCTACGTTGAATGTGCGGATTGAGTCTATGTCGTCACCGAAGAAATCCAGGCGGTAGGGAAGCTCGTGACTGTAGCCGAAAATATCAAGGATGGAACCGCGGACGGCGAACTGGCCGGGTTCATAGACGTAGTCGGTCTGGGTGAATCCGTTGTCGCGAAGCCATCTTACAGTCTCGGCAAGATCGGCGGGGCGGTCTTTGCGCAGTTCGAGTGTGTGGCGAGACAGAGCCTGGCGTGTGGCCACTTTCTCGGCCATGGCTTCGGGATAGGTGACCATGAACCGGGGCGGATTGGCTGATTCCCAGCGGGTGAGGGCTTCGGTGCGCAGTATCTGCGAGGGAGGGTCGGGCTGTCCGTATTTGATGTCGCGCTTGTAACCTGAAGGGAACATGACCACAGCGTCCTCGCCGCACAGACGGGTGAGGTCGTGGTAGAGATATCCGGCATCGTCGAGCGAGTCGGCCACAGCCACGGTGCGCATGCCCTCAGGCAGCATGGCGAGCATCATGGCGGCCGACGATCCGGCGGCATTATACACACTCATCACGCGGCCGGCGCCGGAAAGACCTTTCTCAAAGGCCTTTCCCCGCGGACCGCGTGAAAATGTCGCGGAGAGTTCGCGTAAGTTCATTTCTTTCCGGGTGTTTTGGTGTTGTCGGGCGCCGGAGCCAGAAGCTTATGGTAGCGCGCCGGGTCGGAGAGCACGGTCACGGCTGAGTCGACGCCGGGATCTGTGCGGAGAGCGTTCTCTATGCCTCCGGCCTGATAATAGTAGCGCTCCACGATGGCGCGGGCGAGGTAGGGCGAAATGGTGGCCCGGTTGGCGTCAAGCTCTTCATCGAGGGGTTTCTTCATCATCGAGGCCAGATGGTCTATCTGGGTGGAGAGACTGTCGGTCATGTAGCCCTCGATCTGCGCTGCCTGGCGCAGACGGTCTATGATGGTCTCCAGCACCTTGTCGCGCTGGAACTTCGCAGGGTCTATGAAGTTTTTGAAGTCCTCGAAGATGGAATCGGTTATCTCAAACTGTCCGGCGGGAGCTATCGAGGGATGCATGGCGGCGAAGCGGGTGGCGTAGTCTGAGGCCCAGTTGTCGCGCACCACATTGAATGTCACGCGGCTTACCTCGGGATAGGTCACCTCCACGTCGGGTGTAATGCCGCCGCCGTCGCGCACTACTCGTCCGGAGGCGGTGGTGAAGGCGGTGGTGAGGCTGTCGGGGATGCGTCCCGGAGTGCCGTCGGGGTTGCGGTGGGAGTAGTCTATGGCCTGGATGAGGCGACCGCTGGGAATATAGTATTTGGCGACGGTTACTTTTAGCAGTCCGTCGTAGGGAAGGTCGCGGGTGGTCTGCACAAGGCCCTTGCCGAAGGTGCGCGAGCCCATTATTACGGCGCGGTCAAGGTCCTGGAGGGCTCCTGAGGTGATTTCGGAGGCGGAGGCCGTGTTGCCGTCGGTTAGCACTACAAGAGGCAGATCGGGGGCAATGGGCTTGGAGGTGGTTTTATAGACACGCTCGTTGAGGATGCCTTTGCCGCGCGTGCGGAGCACTTCGGTGTCCTTGGGCAGGAAATAGCTGAGAATCTTCACTGCGCTTTCCAGATAGCCGCCGCCGTTGTCGCGGAGGTCGAACACGAGTCCTTTGAGCTCAACGGTGTCCATGAGGGTCTTCAGGGCCGTCTTCACTTCATCGGACGACTTGTCGGTGAACTGTGTGAGGGCTATATAGCCTATGCCGGGAGCCACGGTGCCGAAATAGGGCACGGAGGGTATGCGGATTTTCTCGCGGGTTACATCGAGCACGAGGATGGAATCGGCGGTATAGGGGCGTTTCACCGTCACTTTTATTGTGGAGCCGGGAGCACCGCGCAGCCTTTCGCTCACGGTGGTATTGGGTTTGGAGAGCATCGTGTCACCGTCAATGGCCACTATGAGGTCGCCGGGCTTGAGTCCGGCCTTGGCCGAGGGTGAGCCGGCATAGGGTTCCTCGATGTACACGCCCCCGTCGCGCTGCACGATCACGGCTCCGATGCCGGCGTATTCGCCGTTGTTCTGGCTGTTGAAGTCATCGCGTTTGTCGCGCGGGATGTATTCTGTATATGGGTCGAGGGTCTCGAGCATGGCGTCGATGGCAGTGCGCACCGAAGCCTCCACGTCGATGGAATCCACGTAGTTTGTCTGCAGTTCTTTCATCACCGAGTTGAACACGTCGATGTTGCGGGCTACGGCTGATTTGGGGCTGCGTGTGGCGGCTGTAGATACAAACCCTGCTGCAATCAGGGCTGCGATGGCGTAGAAAAGCTTCTTCATGAGCGTAAAGGCGGGTTGAGAACGGCGTTGTTAATTAACAAAGTTAAAAGCCGCGACAAAAATAATGATAATTCGGCGTTTTCGCGCAATCTCCGGCCTCATTCTGGGGCAAAGCACGCGAAACAGCTATAGTTACAACACATAAACCAATAAAATATTTCTGCCCAAAGGCGATTTTATGTGGTGTTAGGAGGGAGAAATGCAGAAAAATATGCGAAAAGTAAGAAAAAAGTTGCAAAATTGGAATTATGAGATTAATTTTGCAACGCAATTGTCCAGAGGGACGTTGTATCGTTTTTAAGTGATGATATTAAGCTTCAGTAGCTCAGTTGGTTAGAGCACCTGACTGTTAATCAGGGGGTCGTTGGTTCAAGCCCATCCTGAAGCGCATAGAAAGCCGTGTGACGCGAAGTCATGCGGCTTTTTTGCTGTTTGGAGGGTGATTATTGGGGACGCTACAGACCTTACGGACTTTACAGACGCTACAGACTTTACGGACGCTGCTGACTTTGCGGACGATGCTGCCCTTACTGACTCGACTGACCTTGCGGAGGCTGCGGAGATTGTGGCAGTCGATTTTATTGTTTTAAGGGATGGTGGCGGAGGTGGTGGAAGAGGGCGGAGGCGTGGGGGATGAGGTCGGCGGGGATGAGGGAGCGGGAGGGGGAGTCGGTGAGGCCGGCGATGGCTGCGAGGCGGCCTATTACCTCCGAAGGGGTGGAGGTGAGGCGGAGGTGCTCCATGTTCATAGCGCGGTCGCGTTTGGAGAGGCGGATGCCGGCTTCGTTGCAAATCAGCGGGAGATGGGCGAATTCCGGAGGGGAGAAGCCTAAGAGTCTGTAAAGCAGCAGCTGCCGGGGCGTGGAGAGAAGGAGGTCGTCACCGCGCACCACTTCCGTGACGCCCATCAGGGCATCGTCTACAACAACTGCAAGCTGATAGGCCCAGGCACCGTCGGCGCGGCGGAGCACGAAGTCGCCGCAGTCGGTGCTGAGATTCGAGCTTACGCGGCCACACAGCCGGTCGGTGAACTCGATGGTCTCATCGGGCACCCAGAGACGCTCGGAATGCGGTCGGTCGGTGACTACCGGAGGAAACGGTGGAGCCGGGGCCGGGCGGCATGTGCCGGCGTAGATGATGTTGCCGTCGGAGAGATGGGGCGCGTTCGAGGCCATGATGTCGGCGCGCGTGCAGAAGCAGGGATAGACCATGCCGGCGGAACGGAGCTGCTCGAGGGCGGCGGCGTAGAGATGGCCGCGGTGGCTCTGGCTGTAGGGGCCGGAGGGGCCAATGTTGTCGAGACCGCCTTCGTCCCAGTCAAGGCCGAGCCAGCGGAGATCGGCTTCTATCGCTTCGGCATGCTCGCGGCGTGAGCGCTGCGGGTCAAGATCTTCGATACGCAGAATCCAGCGGCCGCCGGTGCTGCGGACCGAGAGCCACGACATGAGGGCCGTGAAGAGGTTGCCCATATGCATGCGTCCGGAAGGGGAAGGGGCAAAGCGCCCCACTACGGCAGGTTTCTGTGTCATAGGTCGGTGAGTGCGGCGGGATTGTTTCGTGGATGGCAGGAGAGAATTTCACTGCGTAGCCTTGAGGAATCGATATGTATGTAAATCTCGGTGGTGGCTATGCTTTCGTGGCCGAGCATCTGCTGGATAGCGCGCAGATTGGCGCCCCCTTCAAGCAGATGGGTGGCAAAGGAATGGCGCAGAGTGTGGGGCGAGACTTCGCGTTTGATTCCCGCGAGATCGGCGAGGCGTTTCACGATATAGAAAATCATCACGCGGGTGAGCCGGCGTCCGCGGCGCGAGATAAAAAGCATGTTTTCCTCGCCGGGCTTCACGTTGATGTCGGCGCGCTCCAAGAGCCAGCGGCGAATCTCGGCGGCAGCCACAGGCGATAGGGGCACAAGGCGTTCCTTGGAGCCTTTGCCACGTACCACTACGTATTCCTCGTCGAGGTACACGCGGCTGATTTCAAGATTTATAAGCTCGCTGACACGGAGACCGCACCCATAGAGTGTCTCCATGATGGCGTGGTTGCGGACGGCCTCGGGCGATGCGGGGTCGATGGCGGAAATCATGGCGTCGATTTCGTCGACGCTGAGAACCTCTGGGAGGTGTCGGCCCGGCTTGGGATTCTCCAGAAGTATGGCAGGATTGGAATCGAGGTATCCTTCCATTTTCAGGAAGCGGAAGAAGGATTTCACACCAGAGATTATGCGGGAGCGCGAGCGGGGAGATATGCCGAGGTCGAAAAGGTCGGCGGCGAAGGCCTGGAGATGGGAAAGGGTGACATCGTTGAGCGAGACGCCTTCTTCGGTCAGATAGGAGATGAGTTTGGCGACGTCGGCCAGGTAGGCGGTGCGGGTGTTGTCGGATAGGCCCCGTTCGAGCACAAGAAACGCCTCGAATCCGGCAATGGCTTTTTCGGTGTCGTCAATCTTTCTCATGGCGGAGAGGAATGTCAGTCGGTGAGTTCGAATGCCTGGCGCGGCAGATGGGGCAGTCCCACGTAAACGGAGCCTGACGAGCCGTTAAACGACATGCCGAAGGCCGGAGCGCAGTGAGCTACCGGGTCGGAATAAGGAAGAGTGGAGAATAGGACAGCTCCGGGTTCCGGAGTGCCCTGGAACGGCCCGGCACAAATCATGAACGGGGCCTTTCCGGAGACAATGGCTGCCGAGGGCATGGCTGCCTCCAGGGCGGCGATCATTGCGGGAGAGAGGGAGATACCGGGCTGCAGGCCGACGCAAGGCGGACGGAAACGGAGGGCGACGCGAAAGAGCAGCCTGGAGGTGGCCGCATCGCGGCGCGAGACGGCGAGTGAGGCAATGCGGGCGTAGCAATAGTAGGCACAGGGCTGTGCGAGCACCTGCCTGATGAACTCAAAGGCAAACGGAGAGTGGACGCCGAAGCCTCGCGAGCGAAGGCGGCGCGAGAGGGGATGCTTAGCCCACTGTAGATTCATGCGCGGGGACGGTTTCGGCTTTCCGACGGCTGATGATATAGAGCGCAAGGGCTGCGGCGAGAGCTATGTAGATGAAAATCACGGCTATGGTGGCCGCGGTGTCGGTAGCGTGGAGCGAGGCGGGATCGAAGCGCATCTCCACGGTGTGGCTGCCGGCAGGGAGCCTGATGGCACGCAACAGATAGTTTACGCGGCCGATTTCCACGTTCTGACCGTCGACGGTGGCAGTCCATCCCCATGGGAAGAACACCTCCGAGAACACGGCCACGCCTCCGCGGGCGCTCTCGGCGTGGTAGGTGAGACGGTTGGGAGCGTAGGTGGTGAGGCGGATGGTATCGGAGGCGGCATGCGGTGCGGAGGAACCGAGAACGTCGCTGAAACGGCGGTCGGCTACGGCTGTGCGCGCGGGATCTATGATGTCGAGAGCGGCCATTTCGGCATCGGCGCCGTCAACGTAGGCCACGGAGTCGACAAACCATGCGTTGCCGAGGGCCTCCTCGTTCTGAAGCGGAGTGCCGGTATAGTCAACTATATAGCGGGCATTGAGCATGTTGACGGCATTCCAGTCGCCTGCCGAGGGATTCCCGGAAAGGAATGGCTGGAAGTGACGGTCTATGAGGTCCTGATAACGGGTGAGCTTGGCGGCGTGGTAGCCTCCGATGGTCTTGTGGCGGTAGGACGGGCCGGGCTGCCAGAACTGGGGCATATTGAGCACACGGTAGCTCGTGACGGTGTCGGCGAGGATGGTGCGGTCGGCATCGGTGAGCGGGAACGGGTCGCCGCGGCTGAGGCGCTTGGGCACAAAGCTCTCGGTGTCGAGATAGCGCTTGTTGACAAGGAAGAGGTCGCCGCACACGAGCGTTCCGGCTATCACTGCAGCGAGGCCGAGGGAGAGTTTGCCGAAAAGGTAGAGCAGGAGAACGCCGAGACCGGCGGCCGCTATGATGAAGCTGCGCATGGCGTCGGCGCGCACCATGGAGTAGCGGAGATTCTCAATGGCTCCGAATATGCGGGGATTGTTGAGGGAGAATGTCTGAAGGGTAGCGGCGTCGGCGCCCTGGGCGGCGAGCTGCTGGGAAATCATGGCGTCGGTCTGACGGTCGGTATCGGTCACCGCAGAGCCGAAGATGGAGGGCGCGATTATGGCCAGAAGGCAGATTCCCAGCGCAATGCCGAAGCCCCACGCAATGCCGCGGCGGTTGCGCGCAAGCGATTCGGCGGGACGGCCTGTGAAAATCTGCTGCAGCGCCATGGCCGCGAGTAGGGGCATGGTGAATTCGGCTATCACCAGAATGCTCTCCACGGTTCGGAACTTATTGTACATTGGCATGTAGTCAATCATGATATCGGTGAGCCACATGCAGTTGCGCCCCAGAGCAAGGAGAATGGAGAACACCGTGAGAATCACGAGCGCCCATTTGAGCGGGCCGCGCACCATGAAGCATCCTGCAAGGAACAGCGCGAAAATCAGCGCGCCGATATAGACGGGGCCGTTGGTAGGCTCCGGCTCGCCGAAATACTGGCCTACGTAGCCCAGATAATAGGCTTCGTCGGGAGAAATGGTGCCGTTTTTCACCATTTCCTTGGCTTCGTCGAGGTCGGCGAGAGTGAGCATCTTGTTAGATCCTTTCTCGGGTTTGACAGTGGCGCCTCCCTTGATGTCGGGGATGAGGAGGGTGAAGGTTTCGGCGCCGCCGTAGCTGTACTGGGTAATGTAGTCGCGGTCGAGGCCGGCCTCGGAGCCTGCCGAGGTATCTGTGCGGGTCAGCTCGGAATGGCCTCCGCGCATGGTCTCCTTGGAGTATTCGTAGGTGTAGTAGAGGCTCGGGAGATTGGCCGTCACGGCAGCCACGCCGGCTACGGCGAGGGAGCCTGTGGCTATGAGCCAGCGGCGCATCTCACGGGCTTTGACGGCCTTGATGAGAGCCACGATGACGAAGGCGAGAATCACGAACAGGAAGTAGTAGGACATCTGCACGTGGTTGCTTGCGATCTGCATCATGGCGAAGAGGGCGGCTATTGCCGCTCCTGCAAGATAACGGCCGCGGTAGCAGAGGATTATGCCGGCGATTGTGGGCGGGATATAGGCGAGGGTGACGAACTTCCAGATGTGGCCGGCACCGATAAGAATCACGAAATAGGATGAGAATCCGTAGGCTATGGCTCCGATGAGGGCCACATACCACCGCATGCGCATGGTCATGAGCAGGATGAAGAAGCCAAGCATCATCATCATCACGAGGTTGGCGGGAGCCGGAAGGCCGAAGCCCATCACGGTGTTGATCCAGCGGAAGAGCGCCCCGGAGGGGTAGGAGGGGGAGATCTGGAAGGTGGGCATGCCGGAGAACACAGAGTTGGTCCAGCGGGATGTCTCGCCGGTGGCTTCGTGGAATGCCTTGACTTCCTGGCCTATGGCTATGCCCTGCTTGGTGTCGTACTGCTGGAGCACGTTGCCCTGGGCGGCGTCGGGGTAGAAGTAGACGAAGGCTATTATGGCCATGAGCGCCAGGGATATGAGGGTGCCGAGGAATGTGCGGCTGCGGAGGGCTTGC
>OLWA01002394.1_pt1 | contig 16755 bp, 9 predicted proteins | sample 1673251 | NCBI WGS metagenome assembly OLWA01 (sample SAMEA3178937, study PRJEB25190) | human gut metagenome | biome: human gut; feature: human-associated habitat; material: faeces | place: Austria | collected 2013
TATACTATAATATAGTTGAAAATATGAAATTAGGAGTATATAATTAAGAAGAATTTTAGTATAGCAAATTAAGAAAATAAAGTGCTAATTTTAGACAAGCTTTTATTTTCATGGGAGATATGCATGAAAAAAAATAGTAATATGATAAAAATATTAATGAGTATGATGTTTCTAATAGCAATAGTAGTTTTAGCTAATACATATTATAAGGAAAAGGAAAATAAAGAAAATATTTATTTAAATAATGGTATAGATGAAACTGCAGAAAATAGTGATTCAGTAAATGAAGAAGTGCAATATGTTGATATTATATCTCTAGGAAATTTAATAATACATCAATCACAAATAGATGGAGCAAAACAAGAAAATTCTTATGATTTTTCGCCGAGTTTTCAATATATTAAGAAAATGATTTTAGATTCAGACATATCAATGGGAATATTAGAGGGTACTTTAGCAGGTTGTGAACCAAGTGGCTATCCATTTTTTAATTCGCCAGATGAAGTAGTTGATGCTTTAAAAGATACAGGAATTGATATAATTAATTATGCTAATAATCATATTTATGATTATGAAGATGTAGGTTTACAAAGAACTATTGATGTTACAAAGGAAAAGGGATTAGATGTTTTAGGAGTAAAATCTACAGAAGAAGAAAAAAATTATTTAGTGAAGGAAGTAAATGGAATAAAGATAGGATTTCTAGCGTATGTTTTTGAAACATCAATGATTAATGGCCATAAAACAATAAATAGTAATATATTATCCACATATAGTGAAAATCTTATAAATACTTTTAATTATAATGATTTAGAAAGCTTTTATAAGAAAATTGAAAATGAAATATCAGCAATGAAATCAGAAGGTGTTGAGTTTATTATAACATCAATTCATTGGGGAGAAGAATATAATACATATATAGAAGCATCTCAAAATGAAATAGCTAAAAGACTTAATAAATTAGGTGTGGACATTATTTTAGGTGGACATCCCCATGTTATTCAGCCATATGAAATAATGAGAAATGAAAGTGGACATTCTACTTTTGTAATATATTCACAGGGAAATTCTCTGTCTAATCAATCAGAGCAAGAAATTGGTGTAGCTGAAAGTGAAGATGGAATAATGATAAAGTTTACTTTAGAAAAGAAAGATGGAAATGTATCTTTAAAAGAATATAAGATAATCCCAACATGGGTTTATAAGGAAGAAAAAGGGAATGGAACATATTATCATAAAATAATTCCTGTAGAAGAAGCACTGGCAGATCCAAAGAAATATGGCATAAGTAGTGATGTATATGAAAGGGTAAAAACTTCATTAAATAGAACTAAAGGTATATTAGGCATTAAATAGGCAGTAACTTTACTGTCTATTTTTTAATATGTGATCAGAGAATTGGCAATAACTTGATGGTGAAAGTCAGTTGTGGGCTTGGTATTGGTAACTACTAGCAAAGGATAAGGGTGTCTATGGTGAGGTAGAATCTGAAAGAAGTCTAAGGCAAAATCTTAGTCTGAGGAACACAAACTACATACAAGGTTTACTAAGATTGGACTAGTTTGTGTTACAAAACAAATTTCATAATAATTAAAAATAAAATAATTATTTTCCTCCTAATCCATTGTTAACAAAGAAAACACTTGTATTTGTAAAAAGCAAATGATAAAATTCTTTTAAGTTAAAAAATGTTAATTTTAACATATATAAGCAATTAATTAATTAAATCTGGGGGAGAGGGAATGAGGTTTATAAGTACAAGAGGAAAAAGTGGAAAAGTTTCAGCAGCAGAAGCTATAATTAAAGGGTTAGCTGATGATGGAGGATTATTTGTACCAGAGTATTTTCCAAAGGTTTTTCAAAAGTTAAAAGAGAAAGAAAGTATTTCATATGAAGAGTTATCCTTTGAAATAATAAAAGAGTTTTTTGATGATATTCCAGAGAAAGATTTAAAGGAAACTATTGATGACGCATATAGAGGTAGATTTGAGATACTGGAAAAAGGGGCATTTTTAGAATTATATCATGGGCCTACATCAGCATTTAAAGATGTAGCACTTTTATTTCTTCCACAAATTATGAAAAAGGCAAAGAAAGTACTTGCCATTAATGATGAAATAACTATATTGACAGCTACATCTGGTGATACTGGCAAAGCGGCATTGGAAGGATTTCATGATGTAGAAGGATTTAAGTGTGTGGTTTACTATCCTAAGAATGGAGTAAGTGTAATTCAAGAAAGGCAAATGAATACACAGGTGGGGAATAATGTTAAGGTTATAGCTATAGAAGGTAATTTTGATGACGCTCAAAGAGGTGTGAAAAATATATTTGCTGATGAAGAGTTAAGGGATAAATTTAAAAATCATGGAATCTTATTGTCGTCAGCAAATTCTATAAATATAGGCAGGTTAGTGCCACAAATAGTTTATTATTTTTATGGATATTTTAAACTTGTTAATAAGCAGAAGATAAAACTTGGAGAAAAGATTAATGTTGCAGTGCCAACAGGTAATTTTGGCAATATATTAGCAGCTTACTACAGTAAGAGAATGGGGTTACCAATTGATAGATTTATTTGTGCATCTAATGAAAATAATGTTTTGTCAGATTTCTTTAAGACAGGAACTTATGATAGAAAAAGGGAATTATTTACAACAGATTCACCATCTATGGACATATTAGTATCATCTAATTTGGAAAGATTGATTTTTGAAGCAGTGTGCAGAGATGGAGAAAAGGTTTCTAATTTGATGCAACAATTAAATCATAATGGAATATATGTTTTAGATGAAATTTCAAAGAAGTTTTTAGTTGACTTCTATGGAAATTATGCAACTAAAGACGAAATTTTTAAAGATATAAATAGGCTTTATCATGAAGAAAAATATTTAATGGATACTCATACTGCTGTTGCTCATACTGTACTAAGAAAATATAAAAATGAAAGTAAGGATTATAAGCAATCTCTTATAATAGCGACAGCAAGTCCTTATAAGTTTCCAAGAAGCATTTGTAGTGCTTTAGGTATTGACGTGAAAAATTCTAGTGATTTTCAAGTATTAAATATATTAAATAGCTATACTAAGATACCTATTCCAGAAAATTTAAGAAACCTTGATAGTAAGCCAATACTACACAAAGCTGTTTGTAAGAAAGAAGATATTAAAAAGGAGCTTTTAAGTTTTTTATATGAATGATAGATATTTTAAAGTAAGGGTTCCAGCAACCAGTGCTAATATGGGGCCTGGTTTTGATTCATTAGGGATAGCATTTAAGTTGTTCAATGAATATATTTTTGCTGAAATTGAAAGTGGAGTAAAATTTATAGGTTTTGAAAGTGAGTTTGCCAACAAGAATAATATAATATTTAAAGCTATGGAAAAGGTATTTAAAGATTATAATTATGATTATAGTGGTTTAAGGATTGAAATTATCAATTGCAATATACCAGTTTCAAGAGGTTTAGGTTCAAGTTCCAGTTGTATAATTGCAGGAATTATAGGTGCATTTTTAATAATGGGCAAGGATATTAATAAAAGTGAAGTACTAAAATATGCCGTAGAAATAGAAGGTCATCCTGATAATGTATGTCCAGCTATTTATGGAGGTATGGTTACAACTGTAATGGAAGATAATGTTCCTATATTTAATAAAATAGATATTAAGGAAGGGGTTAGGTTTGTGGCCCTTATTCCAGAATTTAAATTTTCTACAGAAAAAGCAAGAAGTATTTTACCTAAGGAAATTTCATTGAAAGATGGAGTTTATAACGTTGGAAGAACTGCTTTACTTGTTTCTGCATTTGCAAATGGTAATTATAATTTGTTAAAATATGCAATGAAAGATAAATTTCATCAAGCATATAGAAGTAACTTAATAGAAGGATATGATATGTTAATTAAGCAAAGCATGGAGCTTGGAGCTTTGGGATGTTTTTTAAGTGGAGCAGGTCCAACTATAATGACAGTTGTAGGCAGTGAGGATAAAGCATTTAAAAGCAATATTAAGAAATTTATTGAAGAGAATAACTTAAAATATACTGTTGTTGAACTAAAAATAGACAAAATTGGGGCGACGGTTTTAGAGGTGGATAAAAATGAAGGACGATTATTTAGTAATTGATAAGAAAGTACTATCAGAAATTTTTCAGAAGGTAATTGATACTAAAAAGATTATAGAAAATGGTGATGTAAAAGGAATAACAGAAGCAACTAAGGTAACAGGTATAAGTAGAAGCGTATTTTATAAATATAAGGATTATGTTTTTGAGTTTTCTAAGATGTCTGCTGGCAGAAAAGTTACTTTTAGCATGATGGTAAAACATGAAAAAGGGTTATTATCAACTATTTTAAATGAAATATCTAAGGAAGGTGGAAATATATTAACTATTAATCAAGGAATTCCTATAAATGATGTGGCTAATTTAAGTATAACTATGGATATAAGTAGTATGGAAAAAAACTTTAAGATATTTTTAAATGAAATAAATAATATTAATGGTGTTGATAATGTTGAGCTTATTGCAATAGAATAAAAAATAATGATGAATTGTTAGTTTTTATTAATAATTCATCATTTTTATTTTTATTTGACAAAAGTGCATTTTTATAGCAGAATGATTGAAGAATTGAATATAGGTAGTATGTAAATACTAGTAAGAAAGGAGTGAGTAACATGGAGATTTATTTTGATAATAGTGCAACTACAAAGCCTTATGATGAAGTTATAGAAGAAACTTGTCAGGCTATGAGAGAATATTATGGAAATCCATCTTCATTACATAATATAGGTCTTAAATGTGAAAAGAGATTAAATGAGGCAAGAGAGTATTTTGCTTCAACTATAAAAGCTGATAAAGATGATATATACTTTACTTCTGGAGGAAGTGAAGGGAATAATTTTGTATTAAAGGGATTACTTAAACCAGGTCATCATTTAATAACAACAGCTTATGAACATCAATCGGTATTAGATACGTGTAAAATACTCGAAAATAATGGTGTTAAGGTAACATATTTACCGGTGGATAAAGCTGGGAGGATTTCATTAGAAGATTTAGATGAAGCAATAACAAAAGATACAGTATTAGTATCAATAATGCATATTAATAATGAAGTTGGTACAATACAAGATTTAGAAGCTATTGGTAAGATAATTAAATCAAGAAGCTCAAGAGCAAAATTCCATGTGGATGGAGTACAAAGTTATGGGAAATTTCCTGTAGATGTAAAAAAAATGAATATAGATTATTTTACAGCAGCAGCACATAAAATTCATGGACCAAAGGGAACAGGATTTGTTTATGTAAAAAAAGGTGCTGGTATAAACTCTTTAATTTCTGGTGGAAGTCAAGAAAGAGGGTTTAGAGCAGGTACTCAGAATTTGCCATCTATAATAGGTTTTGAAAAAGCAGCTAAAATGACTTTTGATAAGATTGATGAAAATTATAACAGTGTTTTAGCCATAAAGAAATATATGATTGAAAGGTTGCAGGAAATAAAAGATATAAGAATTAACAGTCCTCTAGAAGATGATTTTTCTCCATATATTTTAAATGTTTCCTTTATAGGAGCAAGAGCTGAAGTATTATTACATTTGTTGGAGGATGCTAAAATATATGTTGCCACAGGATCAGCATGTACATCAAAAAGTAGTGCTGCATCAGGAAGTTATGTAATAAAAGCTTTAGGATTAGACAATAAAGAAGTGGAAAGTGCCATAAGATTTTCATTTGACCACAATAATACAAAGAAAGAAGTAGACAAAGTAATTGAAGTGTTAAAAACTTCGTTAATGTTTTTAAGGAGAGTGCGTAAGTAATGAATCAATTAATTTTAGTAAAATATGCAGCAGAAATATTTTTAAAGGGATTAAATAGAGGGAAATTTGAAAGAAAACTTTTAAATAATATTAAGCAAAAGCTTGAAGGATTAGATTATGAGATAATAAATGACCAAAACAGATGGTTTATTAAGGCTGATAATATTGATGAAGCAGTAGAAAGAGTAAGAAAAGTATTTGGTGTTGCAGAAGTATGCATAGTAACTCAAGTAGAAAGAGATTTAAATATAATAAAAGAACAAGCTTTAAAGAAGATTAATGAAGTTAAGCCAAAGACTTTTAAAGTTGAAACTAATAGAGCAAATAAGAAGTTTACTATGAATTCTTTAGAGGTTTCAAGAGATGTAGGTGGATATATATTACATCACTATGAAGGTGATTTGGATGTGCAAGTTAAGAATCCTGAGTGTGTATTAAATATAGAAATAAGAGAGCATGCGTACATATTTACTAGCGCAGATAAGATAAAAGCAGTTGGAGGACTTCCTTATGGAATAAATGGTAGTACTATGCTTATGTTGTCAGGTGGAATAGATTCACCAGTGGCAGGATACTTAATGGCTAAAAGAGGTGTTGAATTAAATTGTGTATACTATCATAGCCATCCATATACTTCTGAAAGAGCTAAGGATAAAGTTAAAGATTTAGCTAAGATATTAGCTCAGTATACAGAAAGAGTTAATTTATATATAGTACCATTTACAGAAATTCAAATGGCAATAATTGAAGGTTGTAGAGAAGATGAATTAACAATTTTAATGAGAAGATTTATGATGAGATGTGCATGTGCTTTAGCTGAAAAGAATGGGGTACAATCAATATCATCAGGGGAAAGTATTGGGCAAGTTGCCAGTCAAACAATGGAGGGCTTAATAGTAAGTACTGATTGTGCTGACAGACCAGTATTTAGACCATTAATAACAATGGATAAGGGAGATATAATGGACATAGCAAGAGAAATAGGTACATATGAAACGTCTATATTACCATATGAAGATTGTTGTACAATATTTGTACCAAAACATCCAAAAACTAAACCACAATTAGAAGCTATGAGAAAGTCAGAATCAGTATTAGATGTTGAAGCTTTAGTAAATAAGGCAATAGAAGAAACTGAGTTAGTTGTATTTTAAATTTGAATAAATTTCAAAATTTTCCACAGAAAAAAGTATTTTTTCTGTGGTTTTTTAAATAATTAAATAATATTAAACTTTATGTTTAAATTAGTAGGTATGCAGTATAAAGTAGCGTTAATAATTGACGATAATAATAATAAAATTATTTTTAATTTTATTATTAACAATGAGGGGGATATCTTAGTGAAAAATAAGAAGATAGTTTCGTATACATTGGCAGCAACATTGGCAACATCAATAGTACCTAATGCTGATAGTGAAGTAGTTAGTGCAACGGAAAATAATTCAGTTGAAAATAATGCTGATGAAAATTTAAAGGAAAATGTAGAAGTAGAAATTGAAAATACAGAAAAAATTCAAGATCAAGATGCAGATAAATCTGATGAAAGCACAGATGAAGTGAAAAATGAATCAGATGTAGTTGAAGATGAAATAAAAGATAATACTGAAATAAAAGATAATACTATAGAAGAAAAGTCTTTAGAAGATGATGAAGAGGTTGTTAAATCGGAAGAAATTTCTAAAGCAAAAGAAAAAGAGGAAAAAATAGAAGTTAAAAAAGCAGAAGGTAAAGTTGTAGGAAAATTAGAAGTTGATATGAATTTCCCATTACCACTAGCTGATACTTCAAATTTAGGAATATCTTTAAATCTGAAAAATTCTAATAAAGAATTAATAGGAAAAGTTGATATAAATGATATTTTAAATGGAAATTTAAACTCAGGTGTTACTTATACTGTTGAAAAATTAAATTCTAAAAAGCAACCATTAGAGCAAGGAGATTCAATATATTATATAAGAGTTGTATTTGAAGGTTTAGAAAGAGGAAATTATTCTGTTGATATAGATGGAGAAGGATACATAAATACAACAGTAGATAATATAGATATAGTTGATTATTCTAAGAGAATAAAACTAGGAACATCTATAAATGAGATGATTTCAAATGAAAATTATAATCCAGTATTCTTAGCAGGAGATGTTAATAATGATTTTGTTATAGACATGAAGGATTATAAATTAGTTTTTGATGCTATTGGAAGCAAAGACAGTAAATATGATTTAAATAGAGATGGAAGTGTTGATATAGCAGATTTATCTTATGTTAATTCAAACATTGGAAAAACTAAAGGACAAGTGGAAATAGTAGATTTAGAAAAGATATTAGACCCTGAAAATATTGACATAGACACTAAAGATTTAAAAGGTGCAGAAAATATCAAGGATATATTAACAAGTGCAGACACTGTTGTTAATTTAGAGAGAGCAGATGGAGAAGCACCAAGTGCAGACAAACCTTTAACTATATCTATGGGATTAGACACTACAAAAAATGGAACTCTTAGAACAGCTAATAGTGAAGGTGTTGAAATGGAATCAGTTGTAATAAAAGGTTCTGCAGTTGAAGGTGAAGATGCATCTATTCCATCACAAGGATACATAACTTACACTGATGTTGATGGTAACACAGAAACTGTACCATTCAATGAAGAAAATCTTAAAAGAAGTGGGGCATCAAATGATGTTGTTATTGATTTAGGAAGTCAAGTTGCTGTAAAGCAAATATCTATAAATGTAACAGGAAATAGAGGAAACAAGAAGATTTCTCAAATTGCAAAAATAGAGTTTTTAAATAATGTATATAAAGAAGTTCCAAAGCCAGATATGAATATTCCAACAATAAAATCTTTAGAAACTTCTACTAATCTTCATGATGAAAGAATAACAATATCATGGGAACCACAAGCAAATGTAACTTCATATGAAGTAATGTATCAAAAGCTTAATGAAAGTGGTCAAGTTATAAGCACTAAAAAGTTACAAACAAATAAAACAAATTTAAATATATTAGATAAAGATATAAAACCTTATGATTTATATAGAGTAAGTATTCAATCTTTAAGTGGGGAATGGAGCAGTGGATATTTAACTGAAAAAGATGTACCTACAGCATTTGATGGAAAAGCAGATAATGTAGATGCTGATTTTAATCCAATAGATAGCTATTATAATGGTGATAAGGGAAGTGTATCAGAAATACAAGTTATTCCTTTAAACTCACCTGAACCACCAAGAAATTTAACTACAAATCAAGGATATAAATCTTTTACAGTAAGTTGGGAACAACATTCTCAAGCAAGAGATTTTGATATCTATTATAGAAAAGTTGGAGATAGCAATAAAAACTGGATAAAGGCTAATGATAATCACAAAGAAGTTATTGAAGGTAGCTCTGATATTACAAATCCAGATAAGAGTAAATTGGTAAGAAGTCATAGTTATACAGTTAATAATCTTGATGATAATGCTACTTATGAAGTAAGAGTTACTGCTACTAACCACTTAGGTACAAGTGAAATGTCTAAGTCATATATAGCAAGTACAACATCAGTTACTCCACCATCAATGCAAGAATACAAGTTAATTAATAGACCAACAAGTGAAAATGAAATAGGAACTACTCATATTGTTGATGTACGTAATAAGAAGGATGAAAATGGATGGAATCAACAAGATGACTACTTACATTATGATTCTAAATATGCATTAGTAGATGGAGATTTTACTACTGAATGGAAGGTTGATAACTGGGATACAGGGGCTAGTTATGGTGCAGATAGAGGTTCAGAAATTACATTTGATGATACATATACAATTGGTAGTATAGGTATTGGTAGAACTCTTCAAAGTGGTCATTATATGGGACTTTATAAAGTAAAGGTTACTTATTGGGATGAAAATGATAATAAAAATGTAGTTTATACAGAATCAATAAATGAAAAATGGTCAAATGGAAACAGTTATTATATGGTTAAATTAAATGAACCTATAAGAGCAAAGAAAATAAAAGTTGACACATCAGGATATGGTGGAAGTACACAAATAATATCAGAGCTTAAGTTCTATGAATATGATACTTTAAGTGATGATATAAAGAATTTATATGAAGATGATTTAAGATTAGTTCTTAAGAAATCTGTTACTCAAGATGTATTAAATGAATTGGCTAAGAGATTAGATACACCAGATCCTATTAGTGGAGAATATCATCCAGATAAGGACGTTTTAAAGAAAGAGTTAGATACAGCTCAAAAGTTATTTGATGATAAGGAAGTTTCAGAAAAAATTACAACTCTTGATGCTAGTATTAGAACTAATAATGAAGGTCCATCTTTAGGAATGGGAAATAGTTATCAATCTTTAGGAAGTGTTGCAAGACCTTCAGTTGATGACAAGGGTACAAGTAAGCAAATTGTAGTATACATGGGGTCAAGTGATCCAAATACTAGAGTTGATATAGTATTTTTACAAAATTATGGGCTTCCAGGTTCGTATATGAGTAAAGTGCAAACAGTATCACCAGGAAGAACAGAAATAACTATACCATCAATCATTTCTGCTGATGTGGAAAAAGGTGGACAAGTTATGGCAAGAGTTACTCAAGGTTCAACAACTGCCAATGTTCAGATACGTTTAAGTGGAGTTACTGAAATTCCTAACTTAAATGTTAACAATATGATAAATGATACTACTAAGGAAAAAGAAGTAAAAGATAAAATAAGAAATTATATATCAGAATTAAAAACATATATGAATGATATAAATACTTTATATCCATCAGAAGTTTCTGATAAAGATAAGATTAATAATGTATATCTTTATGATGAACAAACATCACCTTTAAATACAACTGATATTGAAGGAGATAGATTTACATTAACTTTACCAGCATCAGAAATTCTTAAAGGGATAGAAAGTGGATTAGAAGGTAATACTGAAGCTCAAGTTAATAGAGTATATGATGCACTTTTAGCATGGGAACAAGAAGTAAAAGTTGGTTTTGCTAAAAAAGGTGTATTTGAAGAAGTTCAAGATTTTAATGGTAATGGTGAAATTGATGATGAAGATAGAGCTTACTTTAGAAAGCACAGAGCACCACTTACAAGATTAAATATTAAATATCAAAGAATGATGATGGGAGCAGCAGCTTATGCATCTAATCATCATATAGGTGTAGGATTTAGCTCATCTCAATATATTCAAGGTGTTCCTTATAAATTTGATGAAAATGGAAAGGTTACTAATGCAGATTCTGCTCATTTATATGGTGGATTAATAGGTCATGAAATGGGACATGTTATGGATATTGGTGATAGATTATATCCAGAAACAAGTAATAACTTAATGACTGCTATTACAGGAACTATGTTAAATGAAAATAGTCCTTACTTTGATTCATTTAAAAAGGTATATGAAAAGGTTACTTCTAATACAATAGGTTTATCTACTGATAGAACTGTAGTTTTAAATATGTTATGGCAACCTTATTTAGCATATGAAGATAATATTACTTATGAAATGTTATTTACAGATGTTGATGCTGACTTAACTAATGATTCATATTTTGCTAAATTAAATAGAGCATATAGAGAAATGTCAGAAGAAGAAAGAGTTAATGGTGACAGAGATCAATGGCTAATAAGATTAACTTCTAAAGTTGTTGGTAAAGATTTAACTGATTTCTATGAGGCTCATGGAATAATTGCAAATGAAACAACATTAGCGTATGTTTCTAAGTTCCCTAAGGAAACTAAAAAGATTCAATATATAAATGATGAAGCCAGAAGACAAAGAATAGCAGGAACTGCTGATATGGAAGAGGGTACTACATTAAGTGCATCATTTGCAGATGGAATTACTACAGGTTCTTATGTAGATTCTAAAGAAGTTAAAATTAATTTATCAGTAGATAAAAGTAATGATAGAATTTTAGGGTATGAAATTTATAGAAATGGTGAGCCTTGTGGATTCATAGAAAGAGATAAAGCAAATTCACAAACTGTATATACTGATACTGTTGAAAATATAAATAATAGAGTTGTAGAGTATAAAGCAGTAGCTTATGATTATAACTTAAATCCAACAAATGAAGTTCAATTAGGAACTGTTAAAATACGTCATGAAGGTGGAGTAGATAAGAAAAGTTTAATAATATCTTCTAATACTATAAGTCTTCATGAAGAAAGTAATGATATTCATTCATGTGATGGTAATGAAGATTTAAAACATGCTTTAGATAATGATAAATCTACTGTTTATGAAGGTAGAATGCTTACAAAGGATGAATATAACTCAAGTATTCATACTGCTGAAATGAATCCAAATAATAATCCATATGTAATTTTAGATACTACTGAAATGAAAACTTTAGTAGGTATAAAATATACAGCACCTACAACAAAATCAGGATTTATATTTAAGAGTACATCTATAGCTGACAATGCACTGAAGAAATATAAGATAGAAGTAAGTAAGGATGGAGCAAGTTGGACAACTGTTAAAGAAGGTACTTTAAACTTAGATCCACAAAATCCAACAGAAACAATTTACTTTGATGCAGAAGGTGTTACAGGTGGTAACCAATTAAGTTCATATAATGCTAGATATGTGAAGATAACAGCATTAGATACTAAGAATTTTGCTGCGTCGGAATTAGATTTAATAACACCTCCTGGAGATAATATTGAAATTGGACTTTCTGATGATAATATTACGTATACTAATGGAATTGGTGTATTAAAAAATGATTATGAATATCAAGCAGATAATCCAGATACTAATGAAAATGAAAGAAAATTTATTCCAGCTGGTTCAGTTATAATAACTGGGGAATATAGGGGAAATCCTGCATTTAATGTTCCATTAGTTCTTAATGAAAAAGAACAACATATAGCAGATAAGTATCAAGGTATTCTTTTAGCTCAAGTACCTGACAATGGTAATTTGGAAGAAGTAGCAGAAGGAACTTGGATTTATTGGGTAAATCCAGAAGATGCAACTAAATTTAAAGAAGATAATAAGAAAATTTTTGCAGAGTTATATAGAACAGATGCGGCTGATGCTTTAGAAGGTGGACAAAGATTAGTAAGTGATACATTTAAAATTGATGTACCAAAAGAACTTCCTGAAATAACATTATCTGCTTCAAGTAGAAGTGTAAATGAAGTTAAGGCTATTGATATAAAAACTGATATATTAAATGCTATTAAAGAAAATAGATAGTACAAAGGAGTAAATGCATGAAAAAGGTTAATACTAAAACAAAAGTTATAGCTTTATCAACAGCTGCAGTAATGACGACGGCTATTTATTTAAAAAGTGATAATGTAACTAATGCTGAACAATATGCACAGGTATCAGATAATGCTATAGAACTTAATGTAGATAAACAAAATAAAGATACAATTAAATTATCATTAAGTAATTTTTCAGATTTAGCAAAATCTTTACAATTAAGTGTTAAGATTGAAGGAAATGCTATTTTTACTGATGATTCTATAAAGTGGTTAGTTAAGTCACAAAATGATGATTTAAAAACAGATGTTAAAATAAGTGCTGATAAAAAGCAAATGGATATATTTATATTATCAAATTCTAATATAGAAATTGATGGTGGATTATTAGAAATTTGTGAAATTAATGTTGCTAAGGAAAATAAAAATAGTACAGAAGGATATACTGTTGTACCAAATGTAAATTCGGAAGGTATTGCATATAACTATATTATTGATGGAACTAACAAACAGGTTAAGGGTTCAGATATAGTAAATAGTAGTAAAGATAAATTAACAGTAAATACAGCACCAGTAATTTCATTAGTAGAATCACCTAAAATTGTTGAAGGAAATATAATTATAAAAACAGGTGATGTTTTTAAGCCTTTAGAGTATGTTAAAGCAACAGATGATGAAGATGGTGAAGAGGTTAATATAACTGCAAATAGTTTAAATGTTAATAATAAAAAACCTGGAAGTTATAAAGTTACTTATACTGCAACTGATAAAGAAGGAGAATCTACTAATTTAGATGTAAATGTAATAGTAGAAGAAGTTCAGCAGTCTGTTAGCAATCCAGTTATGAATATAACAAATAAAAATATTCAAATAAGACAAGGTGATAAGTTTGATCCTTTAGCTGGTGTTACTGCAACAGATTATCAAGGAAGAAAGTTAACTGTTAATGTTACAGGAAGTTATGATGTAGAAGTAGTAGGAAGTTATGTATTAACATATACAGTTACTGATACATATGGTAACACAATTACAGATACTGCCACATTAGAGGTAGTTAAACAAGATGCACCTGTAATTAATGGTGTCAAGAGTAACATCGAAATAAAGGTTGGTGAAAATTTTGATCTGCTTGATGGAGTTACTGCTACAGATTTTACAGGGGCTTTAATAAAGGTTCAAGTATCTGAAGACTATGATATAAGTGTACCAGGTGAATATACAATAACATATAAAGCTATTGATAAGTATGGAAATGAATCAGAAGTAAAAGCTATTTTAAAGGTAGTTGAAAAACCAAATAATAACCAAAAACCTGATGATAGTGGAAATAAACCAGATAATGGAGGAAACAATCCAGGAGATGGTGTAAATAAACCAGATAATGGAGGAAACAATCCAGGAGATGGTGTAAATAAACCAGACAATGGAGGAAGCAATCCAGGAGATGGTGTAAATAAACCAAACAATGGAGGAAGCAATCCAGGAAACAATATAAATAGTTCTAGCAATGGGACAAACACAGGACAAAATACTGGTAATGTAAATAGTGGTGATTCTAAGAATGAAAATGTTATTAGTGAAAATAATAACTCTACAACAAATAGTTCTAAGATACCTACTACAGGAGCAGCAGTTGGTAGTGGAATAATAGTTTCTATTGGATCTGTTATAGCTTTAATAGGTGCATACTTATTTAAGAAAAATAGATAATAAAAAAAGTGCTTAAGTGTTTCATTGCTTAGGCACTTTTTATTATTAAATTATAAAAAATGATGGAACTGTGGTAGATAGAATAAATTCTAATATTCTAAAAATTCAATATTAGAACAAGCTGTTCAAGAAATGCTTTCACAAACTAAAAGTGGAGTTGAAACTGTTAAGAATTTGCTAACAACTTAATTTAATTCTAAAACTTTGTATTTATTGACATAAAAACATTTAGTGTTTATAATGATAATTATTATCAATTAAAATATAATTATAAATAATATATATGAGGTAAATATGAAAAATATTTTAGAAATAAATGGGTTAAAGGCAGAAGTAGCTACTAAAGTACAAGGATTTATAAATATTTTAGATACGGATAGAAAAATACCAGTAACTCTTATTAATGGAGCAAAGGAAGGAAAGAGCCTTCTTATTACAGCTGGAGTTCATGGAGGAGAATATCCATGTATAAAGGCTGCCATAGAAATAGCTAAAGAAATAAATCCAGCAGATGTTTGTGGAAATATAATAATTGTACATCCAGTAAATGTTGAGGCATTTTTTAAAAGAACTCCAGCAGTTGTTCCAGAAGATAATAAGAATTTAAATAGTATATTCCCAGGAAAAAAAGATGGAACAATAGCAGAAAAAATAGCTTATATTATAGTTAATGAAATGCAAAGTAAAGCAGATTTCCATTTAGATATTCATGGAGGAGATTTAAATGAAGCATTAACTCCACATTTATATTATGCAGGAAAGGCAGAATTGAAAATTATTAATAAAATTAAAGAGGTGGCTGCTGTGCTAGACGTTAAATATATGGTTAAGTCTAACTCTACCACAGGAGTTCATAGCTATGGTTCTATTAGTGGAACTCCAAGTATGCTTTTAGAGCGTGGAGGAATGGGGTTATGTCTTACAGAAGATGTTAAAGCATATAAGAAAGATTTATATAGTGTTTTAAATAAAATGGAGATATTGGTAACAGAAGAAACTATTAAAGAGGAAATTCCTATAGATATTACAGAAGCAAATTATCTAGAAGCTTTAAATGAAGGGTGTTGGACTAGCTTTGTGGAGGCTGGAGAATTAATTTCTAAAGGACAGGTATTAGGAGAAGTTACAGACTTTTTTGGCAATTTAGTAGATAGATATTACGCAGAATTTAATGGTGTTGTAATGTATCATACAGTAGCGTTAGCAGTTGCAAAGGATAGCCCTTTAGTGGCTTATGGTAAGCTTGAGTAAAAGAAATCATACATGTTATGGCATGTATGATTTTTTTTAATAATTAATAATAATGTTGACACAATAGGAGATAAGATATAAAATTTATAAAGGTAAATGCAAATCATTTGCATTATGAAATGGAGATTAATTTATGAAATTATTAAAATATATCTTTAAGAGAGTTGTAGGAGTAATACCCATTTTGATAATAATATCATTTGTATCATTTGGGCTTATGAATTTAGCACCAGGAGATCCGGCAGAAGCAATACTGACTTCTCAGGGAGCTGTTGTAACATCAGAAGTTTTAGAAAGCACTAGGGTAGAGATGGGATTAGACAAACCTTTTTTAGTACAATATCTAAATTGGATGAAAAATTGCTTAAAAGGAGATTTTGGCATTTCCTATTCTACAGGGATATCGGTAAAGGAAGAGTTATTTAAGCATTTACCATATACCATAACACTTACAGTCACAGCTATGGCTATAACTATACTTGTTTCGATTCCTGTTGGAATAATAGCAGCAATTAATAAAGATAAATTTATAGATTATATAATAAGGACAATCAGCTTTATAGGCAATTCTATTCCAGGATTCTTTTTAGCATTGATATTATTATTAGTCTTTTCTTTAAAATTAAGATGGTTTCCTATATTAAGTGAAAGTGGTATTAAGAGTATAATTTTACCTTCTATAACTTTAGCAATACCTATGATAAGTAAGTATATACGTCAGATAAGAGTAGTTGTTATTG
>OLWA01002395.1_pt1 | contig 16746 bp, 15 predicted proteins | sample 1673251 | NCBI WGS metagenome assembly OLWA01 (sample SAMEA3178937, study PRJEB25190) | human gut metagenome | biome: human gut; feature: human-associated habitat; material: faeces | place: Austria | collected 2013
CCAGCGTTTTCAGGCTCTTGGCGCACTTTTCGATCTCCTGCACCATCTTGCGGTAGGTGGTGGATTTGCCCATGAAATCAAAGGCGATGTTGTTGGGGTACATATCCGCCATACGCTCCACGGCCTCGAACATGCTGCCCCGGAAATAGTCCAGGTGCATGGGCACGTCGCCCATATAGTCCTTCCACGGGGTCTTTACTTCACTCATATTGTACCTCCTCGTTCATGGGCTTTTCCAGCTCCTCCGGGTGTGTCAGCAGATACTCCAGCAGCCGCACGGACTTGGAGTAGTAGTAGCCGTCCGCCAGCCGCTCGTCGATAGTCAGTCCCAGCTCCAGCGTCTCGCGCATGGACACGGTGCCGTCCTCGTTGATAAACGGCGATTTCTTTTTCTCGCCGATGATGCAGAACAGCGAGCAGGTGCCCCAGTTGGTCAGGTGGTGATAGCCGCACTTGAGCTTGATGGAGCCCAGATTGGAGATGACCACGGAGCTGTAATAGGGGTCGGTGGCGATGAGATCCGCCGGCACCCAGCCGTGGCGATCCAGGAACATCAGGAACCGCACGATGGCCTTGCCCATCCACCGGGGCATCTTGTTGAACATATCCATGCCCGCGGTGGAGGCATCCACCTTGTCGCTGCGGCACTCCGTCACCTGCTGGCGGATATAAGCGTGCACGTCCTCCACCGTGTCCTCCTCCCTGCCGTGCAGGAAGGCCAGTGCCTCGGCGCCCTTGTCGGAGAACTGCTTCTTCACCACAAAGGCCGCCGACACCTCGTTGCGCTGATAGAAATTGCTGTTGACGATGAACCGGTTCAGCTTGGGGCGCAGGGTGATGGTCTTTTCCAGCGCCGCCACCACCAGATGGAACATGGTGTAGGGGAAGTCCTTCTCCTCCGCGTTCTTTTTGGCCAGATACGCGTTCATAGCCGTCAGGTCTACCTTGACGGAGATATACGCCTCGTTGTCGCACCGGTTGGGGTAGATGATGCCGGTGATAAAATGCAGGGAGTCCAGCTCCCGCAGCAGGCGGCCGTCCTTCCGGTCGCCCCGCCGCTTCTTATAGGTTTCCATGTGTTTCTCCTGTGTATCTAATATTATTTTACACTTTTTACAAGTATATCTAATATGCCATATTACGTTGACAAGACAACGCGGCACCCTTCAATCGCTTATTATAACAGCCCCTTTTCTAAATTGCTACCCCTAATTTCTCACTTTACAGAAACCGTACAAAAATGTAAGGCAGCGCCCTGCGCCTCTCCCCTGTCATTCCGAACCAGTGACCGTATCACCGGCGCGGGGATCCGTCCACCAAAAAGCGGATCGCGCGCCGCGCCTCGCAATGACAGCGCGGCGCGGCCGCTCTCAGACTGTCAAAAAACCTGCCCGGTTACAAGTATCGGAGGGAAGGATAGTGTGAAAGGGAACCGTCAGGGTTCCCTTTCGCGTTCAATCACCCGCCGCAGCGACCAAAATCGCAAAATAAAATACTGTTTTTTATTTTGCGATTTTGCCTCAGCTTGTCAAAAAAGTCCGTTCGGACTTTTTTGACAAGCTGAGCGCCGCGCGGAAAGCAGCGGGAGGGGCACCGCCCCTCCCTCCTCCTATTTTCGATCCTGCGCTTACCCGCGCCGCCGGTTGATCAGCCGGAACACCGTGGACACCAGCAGGATGCCCACCGCCAACGAGCCGGCGATGCCCACCGTTTCCAGTCCCTTGCCCACGGCGGTCATCATCTCGCCATCCAGCCCCAGGCTCATGGTGTAGTACACACCTGCGCCCGGCAGCATGGGCAGCGTGGCAATGACCAGATAGGGCGTGGCCGGGCATTTCCGCAGGCGCGCCATGACCTCGGCATACAGCGCCGCGAACACGGCGGCAAACAGGTTGGCGGCGTATACATCGAAGCCCAGTGCGCGCCACAGCAGATACAGCATCCACGCCGCCACGCCGCCGGCCACGCACAGCACCATGCCGCGCCCGTGGACGTTGAACAGGATGCAGAAGCCGCAGCAGCCGATAAACACCGCGATGGCCTGCGCCCACGCCGGCCAGCTCACCGTGGCGGAGGCGGTCTGCCCGTACAGCCCCGCCGTCAGGTGCCACGCCGCCGCCGTGCCCAGCGCGATAGCCAGCGCCGTAAGGAGCACCTGTACGATGCGGAAGATGCCGGAGTTGGTGTCGCCGTAGATGATGTCCCGCATGGAGTTGGTGATGAGAAGTCCCGGCACAAGGATCATCAATGTGCCGATGATGGCCGCATCCGGGCTGTTCAGCCAGCCCAGCCCCGCCGCGGCGTAGGCCGGCAGCGCCATCAGACACGAGGCCAGTATGGTGCTGAAGAAGGGGTTGGCCTCCTGCTTGTCCATAAAGCAGGTCACCACTCCGATAATAAGTCCCATCAGCCCCGCCCACAGGCAGTCCAGCAGGGTGCCGCCGAACACGAGGCAGAAGCCCAGACCCACCAGCAGATTCCCCAGATAGACCGCGGCTGCGGAGTAGCTCCGCCGCGCCGCCAGCGTCTGCTCCAGCCACGACATAGCCGTGTCCACCTCCGGCCTTTCCGCGCAGATGCGGCGGCTCAGCTCGTTGAGCTTTTCCAGCTTCTCCAGATCGTTGCCGTGGAAGCCGATGCGCCGCATGAGCATCAGCGGCTTGCCGTTGGCCGCCTCCAGACTGACGGACACGCAGTTGGGGATGGCGAACACCTCGCACTCCACGCCGTAGGCGCGGAGAATGCGGTGGATGGTGTCCTCCACCCGGAACGTCTCCGCCCCGGACATGGCCAGATGATATCCCATAGTGACCGCCAGATCGGTCAACAGATAGTAGTCCATACACGTTTCCTGCATTTCATCCTAGATCGGCGGCTCACGCCGCCACGACCGACAGTATAGGCAGGGAAACGGCAATTGTCAACATGCGCGCTGTGGGAAGAATGTACAAATTTTGCGCGGCGCAGGGGCAGGATCGCGGGCACGTTTCTCCGCGCTCGGCTCCGGCGTGCTGAATCGCGCCGTCCGCGCATAGAATGGCACCAAAATCAGAAAGGAGCCTGTGCTATGAGAAAGGTGAAGATCTTCCTGCTGCGGCGGTGGTATGTGATGGGCGGCGCGGCGCTGCTGGCCGCCGCCGCAATCTTTTACGTCGTGAATTATCCGGCCTCCGTCAGCGCGGCAGCCGCCGCACGGCAGCTGCCCATCTACTCCGTGGAGCGCAGCCAGAAGGTGTGCTCCATCAGCTTCGACGCGGCGTGGGGTGATGCAAAGGTGCGGCAGCTCAGCATCTGAACTGCCGCACCTTATTTCATATCATGCTTCGTTTCGGGAATTCAGCTCATAGGTGCACAGATAGAACAGGAACGACGTCATCTGGTACCGGCTGATGTGGGTGTCATGGGCCGCCAGCAGCTCGCCCAGCTCGCTGTCGCGGGTGGTGATGTCCGTCTGGTCGCACCAGAGCATGGCTCTGACGGTCTCGACGCTGAGCCGGGGATTTTCCCGCATGGCCTGCCGCGCCAGCTCCTGATCTACACGGGTGTCGACGCCGGACATGGCGGCGTAGCGATAGATCAGCAGACAGGCCGTCTGGTAATCCATGTCGTCGTCATAGGCCGTATGCAGATCGCCCTGACGGAGCAGCCCCGTTTGATACGCCCAGCACACGGCGTCGTAGTAGGGGCAGGCGGAGCCGTTGAATGTCTCGTTTTCATAGTCGGGCGGCAGGGCGGTGTTGTCCGTCTCCGGCCTTTGGGAGATGCGGTACAGCACATCCACGAATTCGCCCACCTTTGCCGCGGCCTTTCCGCCAAAGGTGTTCGGCGTTTCCGGGTCTATATATCCGTTGCGGTACATATAGAGGACGCTGGCCTGGTTGAAAATGCCCGTGATGTCCGTAAACACCACCGTATCCTCCAGCGTGCCGCCGCTGGACGCCTTGCCGAAAACATGGGCGTAGTAGTCACTGTTAACGATGTTGCTGGACATCTGGAACTTATTGTCCACATACAGCCGGTAGGCCTCCAGCTGCTCGTCAGAAATAACGATGCTCTCGTCGGCGGGGATCACCGCCTCCGTGCCGGCGTCATAGCGGAAGGTCTTTGTCAGGAAGGACTTGTCCGACAGCACCGCCATGTGTACGCCGTTGGACAGCACGTCGGTGCCCGCCAGCAGCCGGGAGTCGTAGTCCACGCCGAACAGGTTCAGCAGCGTGGGCAGGATGTCCGCCGTGGAGCAGTACTCGTCCACCACGATATTCTCGGACAGGCCGGGCACATAGCAGATGAAGCTGTTGCGGTACTTCTCAAAGGTAAGATCCATTTCCTGCCCTGCCAGCTCGTTGTACTCATCCTCCGTCAGACCGTAGGGATAGTGGTCATTGGTCAGCACGATGCAGGTCTTGTCGGCCACGCCCGCCTGCTCCAGCCGCTGCAGCAGATAGGCCAGCGCATTTTCCAGCTCCAGATTGCAGGCGATATACGCCTTCACCGGCTCGGAATAGGGCAGATCCTTCACCGCGTCGTGGTTCTTGGCGCTCATGGCGTTGTCCCAGTTGTACTGATAGTGGCCGCTGAATGTCATGTAATAGGCGTGGAATGGCTCCCTGCTGCTGAGGTAGTCGTCCACGGAGGCCTCCATCATCTCCAGATCGGAGGAGGGCCAGTCGATCTTTATATTCAGCCCGGAGTCCGCCGCCTTGAAGGTATAGCCCATGTTGGCGTGGGTGATGTTCCGGTTGTAGAAATCGCCGATGTAGTCGTGATAGCCCCAGGTCTGGTAGCCCTTTTCCTTCAGGGCGTTACCCAGGCAGAAGGGCAGATAGTTGGTGCCCGCCACGTTGAAGCTGGAATCCGTCTTGGTGCGGGACATGTCGGGATACAGCCCCATACACATGGTGTACTCACCGTTGGTGGTGACGGATTGGAACGTGCCGTAGTAGTTTTCAAAGACGACGCCCGTGTGGGACAGCTTGTACAGGGTGGGCGTCAGCTCCTCGCTGATGAACCAGGGGCAGAAGCTCTCGGCACAGATGGTGATCAGGTTGTAGTCCTGCAAAAGCCCGGTGTAGTTGTTCTTCCGGGTGGGGACCACCTGCGCCAGATACTCATCCGTGGTCTTGCACATGATGTTATCCGCAGACTCCGCCAGCTTTGCAAAGTCGATGCTCTCGATCACATTGTAGGAATTGCTGCTGTAGAGCCGTCTGGTGTCTGTACCCAGCGAGGACGGCGTGATGATGACGCTGCCGCTGCTGCCAAAGACCATATAGCGAAGCTCCTGCACCGTGGTGGCCAGCATGCCCACGCTCTTATAGCTGCTGTCGGTAGAGGTGTTCACGTTGGTGAAGGTCTTGTAGACGGAGAACGACTTACCCCGCCCGGCGTACATAATGCCCATCGTAGCCAGCAGCAGCGTCAGCAGGATGCCCAGCGTCGCCAGCGCCTGCCTCCACTTGAGCCGCACGGTCAGCACCCGGAGCTTGCGCAGAGCAAGGCAGAGGATCGTCACGATCAGCGGCACCAGCAGCAGAAGGATGGGAACGATGTTCTTGCCGATGCTGTACAGGATCTGCGAGTCGAAATTGGTGATGACGTTCCCGCCCATGCTCACCTGACTGATGGGCATGAAGTTGCCGAAAATGGCGTGGTACATCAGCTGCACCTCGGCAAACAGCACCTGCACGGCGACCAGAAGCACGCCCACGATCTGCCGGGCGATCTTGGGCAGGTGCGTGGTCAGCAGCGTGCAGATCGTGCCGCCCAGCAGTCCGAACAGCACCAGATAGACCGCCCGCCTGTCCAGCGAGCGATAGACGCACAGGTGCAGGCACAGCTCCACATAGACGCTGGCGCCGCAGAACAGCAGCAGGCTGCGGAGCCATTCCTGCCACAGGCCGCGGCGCGGGGCTCGCACCGCAGCGGATGTCTCATGGGGTTCCTGGGGTTGATTCGCTATCTCATTGGGTTTTGTCTTCAGCATATATGTCTCCTGCCGCAGGCCTCCCTCAGGGGAAGGCGGCTGCGAAATCTGTCAAAATTTTGGCGCGGGGCATATCATACTGTAAATGTAAAGAAATTGCAATGATTTCTGTAAAAATTAAAGAAAGGTTCACAGTTGTTCTTTGGTCGCTTCCGGCGGCAAGCGGAACGAACCGGCCTGCCGATGGCAGCAGCAAAACAAAAAATTTGGTCATACCATTGATTTATGAGAAAACTCCGTGTAAAATAGTAGTTAAGACCTGTGACGCCCCCTTGCGGCAGAACAGAAAGGATAAGGAATAATCGCCATGCATATTGAAAAAATTCAGCAGAACACCACGCCGCGCGTACCGGAGCTTATCATGCAGGCACTGGTCAAGGCCATCGAGGACGGACATATCCGCGTGGGAGAGGAGCTGCCCTCTGAGCGCGATCTGGCCGAGATGCTGGGCGTCGGGCGCGGCTCTCTGCGGGAGTGTCTGGCGATTTTGGAATTTCTGGGCGCCATCGACGGGCGCGGCAACCGAAAGGTGCTGCTGCGGGACGCGGATTACATCCAGAAGGCGCGCACCTGGATCGAATGCTCCAACGAAATGGGCGGCACAGAGCCCTTCAACGAGTTCCGCCGGGTGATCGAGGTGGGCATCGTGGGTCTGGCCTGCGAGCGCGCCACCGAGGAGGACATGGCCGCGCTCGACGTAGCGGTGACGCATCTGGACGAGGATCCCTCCAATTATATGTACGACGTGGAGTTCCACGATGCGCTGGCGGTGGCCAGCCACAACTCCATGCTGGCCTCCACCATCCATCTGGTCAACAACCTGATCGCGGATGTGCGCATCCGCTTCTGGGATCTGCCCAGCTATCACGAGCAGACCCAGCAGTCCCATCACGCCATTTATGAGGCGGTCAAGGCTCGGGACGCCGCCAGAGCGCAGCGGGAGATGATCCGGCATCTGAACATCGTCTCGCAATTTGCGCAGAACTACCCCGCCCGCGACCGGGGCGACGAGGAAGCGCCCGTACCGGAGCAGACGTAAAATGCAGATCATACCAACACAGACGGAGGGCACACCTTTCAGGTGCGCCCTCCGCTTGCTTTTGGTCAAAACAGGTAAAGTATACAGCTATTATACATATTATACAACTTTTGACTGCAAATTTCGGCTTTTTCCCCGGATTGACGGAAGGGGCGAATTGTGGTATTTTGGTATCGTGGTTGGATGGTAGTACCAAAATACCACAAAGAGGAGAGAACCCCCAATCTCCCAAAGTAAGGAGGACGCGTATGAAAAAGTTGGCGGCAATGGTGCTGGCGTGTCTGATGCTGGCAGGCGTTTTATCAGGCTGCGCCGGTACCGCAAACAACGAGGATGTGGAGTATCGCTGGAAAATGGCGTTGAACTCCACGGAGGGCGACAACGCCTATGATACGGGCGTGCTGTTCGCCCAGAAGATCAAAGAACTGACGAACGGCCGCGTGCGGGTGGATCTGTACGGCGGCGCACAGCTGGGCACTACGGCTGAGGTGCTGGAGGGCATGTACGCCGGCGTAGCCGATGTGATGTGCGAGTCCATCGGCACTCTGGCCACCTTTACCTCCCTGGCCAACATTGAGGCCATGCCCTACATGTTCAGCAGCTACGACCACTTCATGAACGTGTGGTACAGTGACCTGGGACAGGAGATCAAGGACGCCGTGGGCGATGACGCGGGCTTCAAGCTGATGGGAGCCTCCTATCGCGGTCCCCGCGTGGTGTGCGCCACGAAGGAGCTGAAAACCATTGCGGATTTCAAGGGCTTCAAGCTCCGGGCGCCCAATCTGGAGATGTATCTGAAAACATGGCAGTGGGCGGGCGCCAACCCCACGCCGGTGCCCATGAACGAGGTCTACACCGCCCTGCAGCAAAAGACGGTGGACGGGCAGGAAAACCCCGTGGTGGACTCCGTGAACTACGCCTTTGACGAGGTGTGCAGCTACTGGATCAAGACGAACCATGTGTATGGCTGCAACGTCATCATCATGGATAAGGACTACTTCGAGAGCCTGCCGGCCGACATTCAGGCGGCGGTGCTGGAGGCAGCCGAATTTGCCGGCCGCGCCATCAGCGAGCAGCAGGCGGACAAGGACGCCGTGGCCTGGCAGGAGCTGGAGGACGAGGGCAAGACCATCATCGAGGTGGACAACGCCGCCTTCGCCGACCACTTCAAGGATTTCGCCGCCACCAACTATCCCGAGTTTGCCGACTGGGTGGAGCGTATCGCCGCCATGGATCCCGCTAATGGGTAAGGAGGGAGGAAAACAGCTATGATCAAAGTGTATTCCAAGTTTCTGGACATTCTGGAGAAGATCCAGCGGATCATCCTGACGGTATCTGTGCCGGGCATGGTGCTGATCATGTTCTATCAGGTGGTCATGCGGTACGTATTCTCGAACTCCCCCGCATGGAGCGAGGAGCTGGTGCGGTATCTGTTCATCTTCAATGTGATGATGGCGGCCGCCATCGCCGTGCGGCGCAACAGCCATTTGCAGATTGACGTGCTGCTCAATGCACTGAAGCCCCACATGCGCAAGATCTTCACGATCTGCGCCACCGCGGTGGGCACGGTGTTTCTGGTGTATCTGTTCATCCTCTCCCTTGAGCTGGTGCGCAGCGGTATGCCCAACACCTCTGCCGGACTGGGTCTGCCCATGTCCGTGCCCTACACCTGCGTGCCTATCGGAACGGCGCTGATGGTGCTGACCTCCGTGGAGGTCATTCTGAAGAACATACAGGAGCTGGCTGACGAAAAGAAAGGAGGTACCGCCGCATGAACGCAGGATTGCTCGTATTCATTCTGCTGCTGGCGCTGTCCTTTTTGGGCATCCCCATCTTTGTAGCACTGGGTATCGGTACGCTGGTGGCGCTGAACATGGCGGATCTGCCGCTGCTGGTGCTGCCGCAGAAGCTGTTTGCCGGCATGAACTCCTCTTCCCTGCTGGCTATCCCCTTTTTCATCCTGGCGGGCAACCTCATGTCCCGCAGCATCACCGGTAAGCTCATCGACGTGGCCAACGCGCTGATCGGGCGCATCAAGGGCAGTCTGGCTCTGGTGACGGTGGTGGCCTCCGCCCTGTTCGGCGCTATCTCCGGCTCCGGCGTGGCCACGGCCTCCGCCATCGGCGGATTGACGATCCCCGCCATGAAGAAGGAGGGCTATCCCGCTCCCTTCGCCGTGGCCGTGTCGTCCATTTCCTCCATTCTGGGCCCCATTATCCCGCCGTCCATCACGCTGATCGTGTATGCCTCCATCACCAACGTGTCGGTGTCCAAGCTGTTCATCGGCTCGGTGATCCCCGGCCTGATGCTGGTGCTCTGCCTGATGGGATACGCGCTGGTGTATGCCAAGCGGTATAACCTGCCCGCCCACGAGAAAATGCCCGCCAAGGAGGTCGCCAAGACCTTCAAGAGCGGTATCTGGGCACTGCTGATGCCCATCATCATTCTGGGCGGTATCTTCGGCGGTATCTTTACCGCTACCGAGGCCGCCGCCGTAGCGGTGGTGTACGCACTGGTGGTGAGCCTGTTCATCTACAAGGACACCAAGTGGAGCGAGCTGCCCAACTCCTTCGTGGAGGCCTCCGTCTCCACCGCCACCATCATGGTGATGGTGGGACTTTCCAAGGCCTCCAGCTATGTGGTGGTCACCTCCGGCCTGCCGGCGCTGCTGCTGGATACCTTCTCCAGCCTGACGGAGAGCCGCGTGCTGATCCTGCTGCTGCTGAATCTGCTGTTCCTGATCATCGGTATGCTGATGGAGGCCAACGCAGCCATCATCATGATGACGCCCATCCTGATGCCGCTGCTGACGCTGTATGGCATCAACCCCCTGATGTTCGGCATTGTGATGAGCTTCAACCTCTGCATCGGTCTGGTGACGCCGCCGGTGGGTCTGTGCCTGCTGCTGAGCAATCAGATCGGCGAGACGAGCCTTTCCAAATCTCTGAAGGCGCTGATGCCCCTGCTGCTCATCAGCATTGTGGTGCTGCTGCTGATCACCTATGTGGATCCGCTGACCACATGGCTGCCGTCCCTGCTGAAGAAATAACAAGTCTTATTCTTTCCCCCTCAAATTCCAAACGCGCCCTGCCCCGGCTGACGGGGCGGGGCCGCGGGCGGACGGTGAGGGGCGAACACGTTGAAATATGATAAGGAGATGTGACACATGAAGATCGGTTTTCTGGGTCTGGGCGTTATGGGACTTCCCATGGCGAAGAACCTGCTGAAGAAGAGCGGCTGTGAGGTTCTGGGCTACGATGTGGCGCGGAATCGTCTGGATGAGTTCGCCGCCGCCGGCGGCACGCCGGTGACAGAGCAGATCCAGATCTATACGGACTGCGATGTCATCATGCAGATCCTGCCCACCCACGCCATCATCCGCCAGTCGGTGGAGGCCGCCGTGAAGTACGGCAAGAAGGGCAATATCATCATCGACCTCAGCTCCACCGCGCCCGACATTATCCGGGAGCTGTATCAGGAGGTCAAGGACGCCGGCATGTCCCTGCTGGATTCGCCCATCAGCGGCGGCAATCCCATGGCCATTGCCGGTACGCTGGCCATCATGACCGGCGGCGACAGGGAGGCCTTCGACAAGGTCAAGCCCCTGCTGGAGTGCATGGGACACCCCGTCTACACCGGCGGCAGCGGCAGCGGCAGCGTCACCAAGCTGGTGAACAACATGGTGGCCGGCGCGTACATGGTGGTCATCGCCGAGGCGTATGCCTTCGCCGCCAAAGCGGGCATCGACCTGCAGACCACCTTCGAGGCCACCCGCGGCGGCTTTGCCGGCGGCCCCGTATACGAAAACAAGGTGCCCAAGCTCATCAAGCGCGATTATGAGCCGGGCGCCCGCGTAGCCGTTCACCGCAAGGATATCCTGAACGCCAAGCACTTTGCCCACCACATGGGCGTGGACACGCCTATGACGGACGTGGTGCTGCGGGTCATGGACTGGATGAACGACAACGGACACATCGACGAGGATCAGATCGCCATGGTCAAGTACTACGAGGACAAGATGGACGTGACCGTGGGCGAGGAAAAATGACGCCATGGAGCGGCATCCTATCCGCGTGACCTTGCTGGCCAACGCCGGTGTGCTGCTCCAGTACCGGGGCACTTCCCTGCTGCTGGACGGCGTATTCGGCAAGAACGGCAATCCCTTCAGCGTGCTGCCCGGCGGCTGCTGGGATGCTCTGCTCCGGGAGGAGCCGCCCTTTGAGCGGCTGGACTACCTGCTGTTCAGCCACTATCACCCCGACCACTTCGCGCCAAGGATGGTGCAGGAGCTGCTGGAGCACCGGGCGGTGAAGGGGCTGTTCTATCCGGAGGACAGTGCGCCGGAGGTGCGCGGGCTCAGCGATTGGCTGCGGCAGTGTGGCGTGCCCTGCGTGCTGCTGTCCCGCCGGACGGATCGGGCGGCCATACAGATCGAGCCGGATATCTCCGTGCAGGCGTTCATGGTGCCCCATCTGGGCGAGGAATACCGGGACGTGCCCCATGTGTGCTACCTGCTGCGCTTTGACGAACGGCGGGTGCTGTTCACAGCGGACAGCGATTATCTGCACGAGGACTTCTTGCGGCTGGCGGACACGCCGCTGGATGCGGTGTTCCTCAATCCGCTGTTTTATCAGGCGTACTATGACAGGCGTCTGTTTCACGGGCATTTTGATACAGATACGCTGTGCGTCTACCACGTTCCCTTCCGGGAGGACGACCGGATGCACATGCGGGATATGGCATGGCGGATGCCGCGCGCGGCGGCGGAGGAACATCTCCGCGTGCTGCCGCTGACGGAACCCATGCAGCAGATAGAACTCTGACACAAAAGGAGGTCGGAACCAATGAATGACATTCTGGAGATGGCGCAGGGAAATCTGACGCGGGTCATCGCCGTACGGCTGCGCCCCGGCACGGATGTGCTGGCGGGGCTGACGGAGGCCTGCCGCCGCGCCAATATCAACAACGGCGTGATCCTCAGCGCCATCGGCAGCCTGGACGGCGTGGCCTACTGCAACCCCGTGGAGCTGCCGGACAAGAAGGCCGGCTACGGCTACGGCGAGGTACTGCACCTGACCGGCCCCATCGAGCTGACCGCCGGCAGCGGCATCATCTGCCACGATGACCAGGGCAACACGAACCTGCATGTTCACATGAGCCTCAGCGATCGGTACGGCGGCGCACACGGCGGACATCTGGTGGAGGGCACAAAGGTGCTGCTGACTGTGGACGTGGTCATCGCCGAGATCGGCGGCCTGGTCATGGGAAGAAAATTTGATGAAGAACTGGAAGTACCCCTGTTCGCGCCGAAGCAGGCGTGACGGGCGGATAATAGAAAGGTGTGAGAACATTGGCTGAAAAGAAAAAGGAAATGTACAGCAAAGAGCAGCTTTTGGAGTTCTATCGCACGATGGTGCGCATCCGTACCTTCGAGGAGAAGGCCGCCGAGTGCTTCACCAAGGGCATGCTGGCAGGCAACATCCATCTGAGCATCGGTCAGGAGGCCGCTGAGGCCGGCGCGTTCGCCGCCATCGGCCCGCAGGATTATTTCACCTCCACCCACCGCGGCCACGGCCATGCCATCGCCCGCGGCGCAGACCCCAAGCTGGCCATGGCTGAGCTGTTCGGCAAGAAGACCGGCTACTGCAAGGGTAAGGGCGGCTCCATGCACATTGCGGACATGGAGAAGATGAACCATCTGGGCGCCAACGGCATCGTGGGCGGCGGCCAGCCCATCTCCGCGGGAAGCGCACTGGCCTCCAAGATCCTGGGCGACGGTGCTGTGACCGTTGGCTGCTTCGGCGACGGCGCCACCAACGAGGGCAGCTTCCACGAAGCCCTGAACATGGCCGCTGCATGGCAGCTGCCCATGGTGTGGTTCATTGAGAACAACTGCTACGGTGTGTCCACCGAGATCCACCGGGTCACCAACACGCCCCATCTGGCCACCCGTGCCGAGGCCTATGGCGTGCCCTACGCCCTCGTGGACGGCACGAACCCCACGGAGGTCTATGAGGCCATGCAGAAGGCCATGGATCACGCCCGCAGCGGCAAGGGCCCCTATCTGGTGGAGGCCACCGTGTACCGCTATCAGGGTCACTACTGCGGCGACCCCGCCGTGTACCGTCCCAAGGAGTACATGGAGCACGCGCTGGAGAACGACGGCATCGTCAAGCTGGGCAAGCGCCTGCTGGCACTGGGCGCCACGCAGCAGGAGCTGGACGAGATCGCCGCAGCGGCGGACGCCGAGATGACCGAGGCCGTCCGGTTCGCGGACGAGTCCGAATATCCCGATCCCGCCACGGTGCTGGATGATATGTATGTGAGCGACAATGAAAGGTGTGTGGCACGATGAAAAAGATCACTGTCAGTAAGGCCATCGGCGAAGCGCTGCACGAGGAGATGCTCCGCGACAAGAACGTCTTTATCATGGGCGAGGATATGGCCGTTATGGGCAACGTGTTTGCCATTACCAAGGGTTTTCTGGAGGAGTTCGGCCCCAACCGGGTCATCGACACACCCATTTCCGAGGAGGGCTTCGTGGGTATGGCCGTGGGCGCGGCCATGCGTGGCCTGCGTCCCGTGGTGGAGCTGATGTATGACGACTTCGCCACCGAGTGTGCCGACCCCCTGTTCAACCAGGCGGCCAAGATCCGCTACATGACCGGCGGCCAGTGCAACGTGCCTATGGTGCTTCGTGCTCCCATGGGCGCCGGACGCCGCAACGCCGGTCAGCACTCCCAGTCTCTGGAGAACTTCTTCTGCCACTTCCCCGGTCTGAAGGTGGTGGCTCCCTGCTCTGCCGCAGACGCCAAGGGTCTGCTGAAGACCGCCATCCGGGATGACGATCCCGTCATCTTCCTGGAGCACAAGCTGCTGTACGCCAGGAAGGAGGAGATCCCCGAGGAGGAGTACACCATTCCTCTGGGACAGGCCGCCGTCAAGCGCGAGGGCAAGGACATCTCCATCATCACCTGGAGCCGCGAGGTGAACTTCGCCATGGAAGCCGCCGCCAAGCTGGCCGAGCAGGGCATCGAGGCGGAGGTGCTGGATCTGCGGACACTGGTGCCGCTGGATTGGGACGCCATCGTCAAGACCGTTTCCAAGACCCACAACGCCATCATCGTCTCTGAGGAGGTCAAGCGCGGCAGCTTCGCCGGCGAGCTTTCCGCCCAGATCGGCGAGGAGCTGTTCGACGAGCTGGACGCCCCCGTGGAGCGCGTGTGCGGCCTGAACATCTGCTCCCCCTTCAGCCCCGTGCTGGAGGACAAGAACTTCCCCCATCCGGAGGATATCGTGGCCGCGGTCAAGCGCGTGCTGAACAAGTAAGGAGGGAGAATCATGGCTTTTGAAGTATTGATGCCCCAGCTGGGTCTGACCATGGAGGAGGGCACCGTCTCCCAGTGGGTCAAGCATGAGGGCGACGCGGTGAAGACCGGCGATTTCGCCGCGATTCAGGCGCGCGCGAAGGCGTTTACCGACGCGATTGCCCAATGGGAGGCTGCAAAATGTTCTTAATCATTGACGGGGGAACGACCAACCTGCGCGTGACGCTGCTCAGCGACGAGCGCAAGCCGCTGGACGCCATCGCGCGGGACGGCGGCGTTCGCCACACCGCGGTGGACGGAAACAACGGGCGCCTGAAGGCGGCGCTCGCCGAGTGCATCGACCAGCTTCTCGCCCGGAACGGGCTGGGCGCGGGCGATGTGAAGCGCTGCGTCGCCTATGGCATGATTACCAGCGACATGGGGCTGCTCGAAATTCCGCACGTGCCCGCGCCTGCCTCGGCCGCCGACCTGCGCGAAGCGATGCGCGCGCAGCGTTTCCCGGAGATCGCGCCGTTCCCGATTCACTTCATCCCCGGCGTGCGCAACTTCGCCGGATCGGTCGATCTGGATAATTTCGGCATGATGGATATGATGCGCGGCGAGGAGACGGAGGCCGTCGGCCTGTTCGAACTCCTTGAGCCGGAAACGAGCGCCATGTTCATTCTGCCGGGCTCTCACAATAAATTCGTCGCCATGAGCGCGGAGGGGAAGATCCTCGGCTGCATGACCTCGATCTCCGGCGAGCTGCTCGACGCGATGACCCATCACACCATTTTGGCCGACGCGGTCGGCGGCGCGTTCGTCTCCCCGGAGGCGTATAACGCAAAAATGGCGATGGAGGGCGCGCGGGCGTGCGCGCAGAATGGCCTTGGCCGCGCGGCGTTCTCCGGCCGCATCCTCAAAACGCTCGGCAAGCGCAGCCACGCGGAGGTGCAGAGCTACCTGCTCGGCGCGGCGCTGGCGCTCGACGTGCAGGCGATGGAGGCGTTTCTGCCGGATCAGCCGGAGGAAATTCCGATGCCGGATAACGTCATCCCGCTGCACCGGAACCTCGGCGCGGCGCTCGGCATCGCCCCGGATATGAGCGCGCCGCGTGAGATCGTCGAGCCGCGCATCTACGTCGCGGGCAAAGCGCCCGTGCAGCAGGCCATGATCGACGTGCTGGAGGCGCTCGGCCACGAGGGTGCGATTGCCGTTCCGCGCGAGCTGTCCGCCCGGATGGGCGTGACCGGCGCGGCGGAGATCGGGCTGTAAATCGACATAATCCGTTTTTGGCGGGGGAGGGGCATATGCCCCTCCTCTCAGCTTGTTGACATAAGCAAACTTGTCTTGGATGGCAAAATCAAGAAATTCAGCTATTCTTCCATTTGCGGAAAGGGCTATTCTCCCCCCTTTTTCGAGGGGGAGAATAGCTTTTTGTCTACAGTCTGCGCCCGCCCTTGACGGACGGTTGATGCTATAATCAAAGCATAGCAGCGGGCTTTTAGCAAGGATTAGCCCTGCCTATCCGAGCGGTCGTGATGTTCGAGATTACGGTCGCTCATTTTCTTTTGCAGGCCACAAAGCGTTTCCCGCCGACAAGGAAGATTAAACCGCATTCGACAGCTTGCGTCAAGAAAAAAACAGCCGCTCTTGACGAGCGGCCGGGAAGATGCTAGAATATAGACAAGTAGGAGAGCGCCTACAGGGTGGAAAACCACCGCGACAATCAGGTTAGGTTAAAGCCCAACAAAACCGCCAAGCAGAAGCTGCTGCGAGGCGGTTTATTTTATCGTCTGCTGTTCTGACCGAGCGTGTAAACGCTGACCATCAAACCGGCGATTGCGAGCAGGATATTGAGAAGATCAATATTCGACATACGCATCACCTCCGCTTTTGTATTCTGCTGCGGAGGCTCCACCCCGTAGACCTACTTGCCTACGAAATGATTATAGCATGCACATAGGCGTGAGGCAAGGTTTTTTCGCGGGGATAAGGAAACCGTTCTGGTCAACCCGAAGCGGATATGGTATACTGTAAAACAAGACGGACACTGTTTTTCATATGGATTTAACGTGCATGGGGTATGATGGACACACTACGGAAAACGGGAGGAAACACCATGAATGACGTTTTTATGAACCGGGAGCTTTCCTGGCTCAAGTTCAACGAGCGAGTGCTTGAAGAGGCGGAGGATGAGCGCACCCCGCTTTGCGAACGGCTCTCCTTCGCATCCATCTATCAGAGCAACCTCGACGAATTTTTCATGGTGCGCGTGGGTTCGCTGGTGGATCAGGACGATGTTACGCCCAAGCTGCGCGAAAACAAGACCAACATGACCGCGCGGGAGCAGATCGACGCGGTGATCGACCGTGTGCGCGAATTGAACGGGCGGCGGGACAAGGTCTATGCCCGCC
>OLWA01002404.1_pt1 | contig 16705 bp, 15 predicted proteins | sample 1673251 | NCBI WGS metagenome assembly OLWA01 (sample SAMEA3178937, study PRJEB25190) | human gut metagenome | biome: human gut; feature: human-associated habitat; material: faeces | place: Austria | collected 2013
CCGTCGTCCAACCGGGGACAGCGGGCAACCGATGGAAGGTAGTCGGCTCTTCAGTAGGGAGCCGTGGAGGAAATGAATGGCGCTGTCATGGTCGGTGTTTTTTGTGTAATTGATATGCAACCGACCCACTTCTTTTGAACAGGATACGCGTGCTCCCTAAAATTCGATCCGATAGCTGATGTTGGGAACGATGTTCGCCTCCCGTTCGGGCTCCACCTGCCCGGTGAGGTAGTTGTAACGATGACCGTAATAGTCCTTGTAGCCCGTCAGGTTCAAAACTTTCAGCGCAAATTCATGCGCCACGCGTCGGCGGTTGATTCGATAGCTAACGGTCAGGTGGGCAAGCAGCACGGGGTCGAACTGCTCCGCGAAGGGGCTGTTCTCGTCGTAGACCGCCGTGCAAAGCGCCGCCGAAGCCGCCTCGTCGATCGGCGAATAGCGGTCGCCGCCCTGAAAGGTCACACGGCCGCTGATGCCCAGCATGTTCTGCCGGTTGCGTCCTGTCATCCACTCCTTGCCGGCCAGCACGTTCAGCACGTAATGACGGTTGTAGCGCGTATCGAACCACTCTCCGCCGGATGTGCGGTAGCGGGCGTCGAACAGCGAGGCCGTCATCATGTAGTAGAAGCCGCGCGCAAGGAAACGTTCGAAGGTGATGTCCACACCGTAGTTCAGCCCCCGGCCGTCGTTGGTCAGCTGCTCGGCGAGGAACCAGTCGTCACCGCCCTGCAGGTTGATGAACGAAAAGGAGGTTCCCGGAACAACCGGCACCGAATAGAGCCATTGCACATAGGGCTCTACCCGCAGGTGACGGTCCGTGCCGATCTGCCAGTCCCAGGCAAGCGACAAGTGATGGGCCTTTGTGAAGTCGAGATCGCGGTTGACCTGCTCTCCACCGATCTCCGTAAAATAGTAATTCAGCATCTCCAGCCGGCTGTGCAGGCCGTAGGCCAGCGCCAGCGAGTGATCCGGTGCAGCCTGCCACTTCACACTCACACGCGGCTCCAGCGCCCAACGGCCGTTGAACGTGAACCACTGCGCATGAAGCCCCACGCACGCCTCCCAGCGCGGTGAAATCCGGAAAACCGACTGCGTCCAGGCTGACATCAGCGCGCTCATGCCTGCCTCGTCGGCCAGCGTCTGCAACGCTCCGTCGCGTGCCGGAGCATCCTGCAGAAGCTGGTCGTAGCGCAGCCCCGTCAACCGGATGCCCGTCCGGTTCGTGTGCCGCTCACCCAGGCGCGTCTGGAGCGCGGTCGAGAAGACAAAATTCCAGTCCGTATTGCGGATGACGTTCTGCGGCAGAGGGATCACCTCGTCGTTCATCCGCTCGGTGTGCATGTCCAGCCCGCTGACCGTTGCGGCAAGGCTTGTCTTCCACTGCGAGGCACGGCCCACCCGCATCGCATGGTTGAGCCCCACAGCCCCCATGTACTGGCGCACGTCCTGGTTTTCCATGTCCTGATCGTAGGCCCACTTCGCCGGATCGGTCTCGGCCACGGTTCCCGAGCGGTCCATCAAGCCGACACCCCACAGCGAGAAGGTTCCGGCCCGGCGGCTCGGAAACGCAAGTTTGAACGACAGGTCTTGGTAGTTCGTCCCCTCGGCATCGGCAGGCAGCAGCGGCGTGAGCAGCGAAAGGGTCGAATAGCGGTAATTGAAGAGGTACGATCCGTCGTAGCTTTTCGAAAAGGGGCCCTCGGAGGCGGCGTCGATGCCGAGAATTCCCAGTTGGAAGGTGTGCTCGTGGCGCACATTATTGCCGTTGCGCAGGTACATGTCGAAGACGCCCGACAAGGCGTTGCCGTATTCGGCGGGAAAGGCTCCCGTGTAGAAGTCCGAATTGCCGAGGACCTGGCTGCTCAAAGCCGTGAGCCCCCCGCCGCCAAAACTCGTCACCTCGGCAAAGTGGTTCGGGTTGGGAATCTCCACCCCCTCCATGCGCCATTGCAGGAATTTCGGAGCATTGCCCCGCACCACGATGCCGTTGTTGCCGACCGTCGAGGCAACACCGGCAAAGGCTGAAACCAGCCGCGAAGGATCATCCATGCTGCCGGCATAGCGGCTGGCCTCCTCGACGCTCAACATGCGGCCTCCGGCCAGGCCATGCTGTTCAGCGGCTCGGTTTTGTTGACCGTGGGCCGCACGACCACCTCCTCGACGGCAACCAGCGCCTCCTGCAGGCGGACATCGAGCACCACCTCCTTCGACGAGCCGACGAGAATCTCGCGCAACAGGATCGGCTCATAGCCCAGACAGCTCACCTCGACATCGTGGCGGCCTACGGGCACCCGACGCAGCGAGAAGCGCCCCAGCGAATCGGTTGTCGTACCGAGGGCCGGCTGCCGGTCCATGACCACGACCGTGGCATAGGCAACCGGTTGTCCGCTGTCCCGGTCCGTGACGGTCCCCCGGATGGTTTGCGAGGCGGTTTGGGCCGACAGCGTGGGAAAAAAGAGGATCTGTATGAGGAGCAGGAGGGCGGTTTTCTTCATGGAGGATTTGCTTGCGGATTGTTTCCGCAAAATTAGCCTCCGCAGCCGCGTGCAGCAATACTGATTTATCAGTAATCAGGCATCGAGAATTCCGAGGATCCAGGCGTACTTGACCGCTTCGAGCGAGTTGTCGACACCGAGTTTTGCGAGGATCCGCTGCCGGTGGGTGTTGACCGTATGGATGCTGATGTGCAGTTCATCGGCGATCTCCTTGCTCGGGCGGCCCTGTGCGATGCGTTGCAGGATCTCCCGTTCGCGGGGTGTGAGGATCTCCTCGCGGTCGAAGAGGTCGTCGAGCGGCGAAAAGGAATCTCCCGTGCGGGTGTCGATCAGCTGTGAGGTGACCTTCCAGGGCGGCTGCTGATTTGCCGAAAGGTTCACGATGCTCAATACCAGCCACACGTTCCCCGCGCGGTCCATCTCCAGAATCTGAAACTCCTCGGTCACCCGTTTGTACGCGCCGTGAACCAGAGCACGATATTCCCGGATCAGCTTGAAATGCCGGACATCCCGATTCGGACTCTTGCGCAGAAAGACGTGGCGCATGCCCGCCACGCCGTTCTTGGCCACCGACAGCAGATCGTCAGGATGGATCCGCACGCCCGTATATACACCCTGCGGATCGCTGAAAAGCGCCCGGTGGAACTCCGACTCGTAGGCGTGTCGGCACCGGTGCAGATCGAAGATCGAAACGGCGCTTCCCGCCAGAAGCGGCGACGCGGAGAGTGCAGCGATGTGACGTGCAAGCACGGCGGGATCGAGATCCTCCTCGCGGAATTGCTGACTGGCCAGCAGTTCGGCATATTGTTTTTGCAGGGCTTCCATGGGTGGTGCTGGTGTTGTTTTCTCGCACAAAGATAGCGAATCCACCGAGACTGTGGATAAAGGCTGATGCTTTATCTCATGCAATCCGTTTCACGCTTCGGCAGCCGGCCGAAGGTTGCGGTCAAGGGCCGCCCGGATCCCCGATTCGGGATAGAGCAGCAGGCGGTTGCCAAGTACCGTGAAGGGGATCTGCCGCCGATTCCGCAGCGTCTGCAAGGTGCGCGGTGAGAGGTGCAGGCGTGTGCAGACCTCTTCGCTGGCCAATCACCCGTCGTCCTGCGGTGGTGTCAAATGGCGTTCCAGGCTTTGGGCAAGGGCGGAAAGGTGTTCCACCCGTTCGAGGAGCCGCTGCCAACACCGCTCCCCGATACATACGATCTTTTCCATGGCCTTCTTTCTGTTTGGTTCGACATTCCGGCAACCCGTCTTTGTGGGTTGCACTCTGTGTGGATGGAGATGCCGAACATTCAGCGGTCCCGGATTCGAAAGGCATGGCGTTTCATCTTTTCCCGGTTTATGAATCGTTGTTCCTGCAAGCTTGCACTCGGATAACGCGCGCAGCTCCTCAAAAGTTTCGCTCGCAAAGTGATGTGGCAGTGGTTGGCGTCAAGAGGGTCGACAAACTGCGGGAAAAACGCCGGTTTATAGCCGGCAAACGCGCCTATGAGAATACATGGACAGAGCCACGGGATACGGGCTGTCGAGCCGGATGCTCAAAAGGGCTGTTTGGCCCGAAAGTCATGCAAACCGCATCTCAGAATCAGTCAGAAAGGGGCTGGAGTTGCAGGTCGGTTGCAGATGCCGGTGCGGCCCTATTCACCCGCTCCGTGCCGATAATCCTCGAGAAAGGCCGAGCAGGTCCGTCCGGTCTGTTGCTTGAAAAAGCGCATCAGGTGGCTCGGGTCCGAGAAACCGTACGCATCGGCCAACTGGCTGACGCCGCGCCCTTCGAAGAGCAGGTCGTTCTTCACGGCCTCCAGCAGCCGCTGTTTCAGCAGGTGTACGGCCGTGACGCCGAACTGATCCATGACAGACCGGTTCAAGGTCACGCGGCTCACGCGCAGCATCGAAGCATACTCCTCGACGCGCTGCACCTCACGGATATGCTCTTCGAGCAACGCCTTGAAACGGAAGGCGCAGTTGTTGCGCGGCAGCGTCACGGGCAGTTCGTAGGCGGCGGCATAGTCACGGTTGAGCGTCACCAGCAGGTAGTAAAGCACCGAAACGATCAGGTTGTAACTGTCAGCCGTCGGGGTGCGCAGCTCCGCCTTGATCTTTTCGAGCAGCCGAAGATACTCCACAAAAACATCCGGCCCGGCATCGAACCACGGCGGCGTGTCGGTCTGGTAGCAATAGAGCAGGCGGTAGACGAAGAACTTGTCGGCGAGGAACGTGCGCATGAAATCCTCGCGGAAGATCAGAAACGTGTAGTCGAGTTCTGCCTCGTCCACCAACCAGCGCTGCTGCTGGTGGGGCGAGAGGAGCAGCACCATGCCGTCGTGCAGCTCGATGCGGCGTCCGCCGAGCAGCAGCACGCCTCGGGCCCTGTGCAGGAAGAAGAACTCGAAGAAGTCGGTCCGGAAGAGCGGATTCTCGGTCAGTACGCCGCGGATCTCTTCGCTGCGGCCCATATTGATATAGAAGTCGACACCGCACTGCGTCTTGCTGAACGGCACGGTGACCAGCCGTCGGGGATTTGTCGTTGTCTTCATTGCTCGCATCCGGTTTGTCCGAAGACAAAGATACGACATTCGTTTATCAAAATGGCATACATTACCCCCTTTCGGGCATGATTTTGCACAAAAAATCTTCGGACCTTTGCCTCACAAAACATCCGGAATATGAACCAGCAAAAGGAGATCATCCGCGACATCGACGTGCAGAGCGTCATGACCCGCTCGTCACTGCCCGTAGGCGGCTATTCGGTCAATCCCTACGTGGGGTGTCCCCACGCCTGCAAGTATTGCTACGCCTCGTTTATGAAGCGTTTTACGGGCCACACCGAGCCCTGGGGATCGTTTCTCGACGTCAAGCACTGGAGGCCCATCGGCAATCCGCACCGCTTCGACGGGCAGCGGATCGTCATCGGCTCGGTGACCGACGGCTACAACCCCTTCGAAGAGCATTTCCAGCGCACGCGTCATCTGCTCGAGGAGCTGCGCGGCACGACGGCCGAGATCCTGATCTGCACAAAATCGGACCTTGTGCTGCGCGATCTGGATCTGCTGCGAGAGTTCCCGCGCGTGACGGTTTCATGGTCGGTCAACACGCTGGACGAGGCCTTCCGCGCCGACATGGACCGCGCGGTGAGCATCGAACGGCGGCTCGCAGCCATGCGGCAGGTCTACGAGGCGGGCATCCGTACCGTTTGCTTCGTCTCGCCGATCTTCCCGGGTATCACCGACCCGAAGGCCATCATCGAACGGGTCCGGGATTTCGCCGATCTCGTCTGGCTCGAGAACCTCAACCTGCGCGGGTCGTTCAAGGCGGCGATCCTGGCCTACATCCGCGAAAAGCATCCCGAACTGGTGTCTTTGTACGAAGAGATCTACAACCACCGCCGGACGGACTACTGGCAGGCGCTCGAACAGGAGATGGCCGCCTATGCCGCCGCAAACGGCCTGCCGTATCGCGTGAACGACCTGCCGTACGGCCGCTCCGAGAAGGGCCGTCCCGTCGTGGTCAACTACTTCTACCACGAAAAGATCCGGCTTGGCAATCGTTGACGGGCCCTTTTCGCACCGGAGCCGCAGGCCGGAATACCTGCGACGGGACGCCCGCCGACCGTCTATCAGAGTTGGATAAAGTTGCGGAGGCAGTTGGCCGGATTGAGTGGCGTCTGATCCACCAGTTCGAGCGACCGGACCATGTGGAGCGTCCCCTGCTTGTACTTCTGAAAGTGCGCCGAGGCGATGTGCTTCTCGTAAGCTGCGCGGCTTGCATAGGTTTCGAGGATGGTGATCCGGCACGGATTCTCCCGCTCGGCCACGGCATACATCGTCAGCACGCCCGGCTCGGTGCGCAGCGAGACTTCGCCCACCTCCGCGGCGAAGCGCATATATTCGTCGAGATACTCCGGCCGGACCTCGATCTTCGAGAGGCGCACAATGCCATCCCCGGCCATCGGCTCCTTGGCGCACATCGACGGTTCGCTGTCGAGCCGCAGACAGCGGCCGATCACCTCGCCCGTGGAGAGATAGGAGTAGGTCGGAAACTCGAACAGCACGGGCTTCAGCCGCGCGTAGTCGATCCGGCCGCGGTCGTCTAACACCTCCGGCGAAGCGTAGGTCGCCGCAATCGAGCAGATGAAGTTGTCGAAACCCTCCGTCTCGTAAATATCCACGACGTCGCACGCCATCGTCAGCGGCGAGCGGTCGATCACAGGCGCGCCGTTCGCGCCCCGATGCCAGGCGAAGGCCTGCGACTTGTCCACGCGGGCGCCGCTTACGCTTCCCACCCAGTCGGCCGCAGGCAGCATCTCGCGGCTGACGAGATTGACCGAGAGTTTGCGCGAGGCGCGGATTCCCCGGTTGGTATAGTGGCTCTGGCTCATGCTGACTAGAATCCGGTCGTGGCCGATGATCCCGACGTGCGCCACGACGAGCCAGTTGACGCGGCCCTCCACCTCGGCCCCGACGACCGTCAACGGCATGGGATAGAGTGCCAGCGTATTTCCAATGAGTTTCTTTTCCATGGTGATTGTATTTGAAGGATTCGACGGTTGAGTCTGCGCCATGCTGCCGCCCGAGAGCGTCAGGCCCAGCAGCAGGCACGCAAAAGAGATCATACGGTTTGTCATGGATGGACGTTTTTGACGTTTGTACATCGCAAAAGTAGCGGTTCACCCGCTCACGCAGATACCGATACTCCGGAAGTTCGTACCCGTTTTACCGAATCGCCTGCCGCCCGATTGGAATTTTGAGCGGGAATGGTTAATTTTGTGGAGACAACCCCTCAAGCCTTTTCCCGATGAGCCGGATTCTGAAGATAAACAGTGTGGGCGATTACAGCCGCTGGGTCGGACATACCGACCGCCATCCGCTGGTGAGCGTGATCGACTATGCCGAGGTTTCGCCCATCCGCCACAGTCTGAACAACTACAGCGTCTATGCACTCTTCCTGCGCGACGATGCCAGCGTGGAGCTCGACTACGGCTGCGGCCGATACGACTACAACCAGGGTACGCTGCTGTGCGTGGCCCCGGGACAGGTGGGTGGCAAGGAGGACAACGGCGAGCGGGTTTCGATTACAGGCTGGGCACTGCTCTTCCATCCCGATCTGCTGCGCGGCACACCACTCGAAAAACGGATCCGCGACTACTCCTTTTTCGACTATCGCGTCAACGAGGCGCTGCACATGACCGACCGGGAGCATGACATCCTGGTTTCGCTGATGCGCCGGATGCGCGAAGAGCTCGACAACGACCGCGACGCGCAGCAGGATGCCATTCTGGTCGGCTACATCGGACTGGTACTCAACTTCTGCCAGCGCTTCTACAACCGCCAGTTCCAGACCCGCAAGACGGAGAATTCTGACATTCTGGTCCGCTTCAACCAGCTGCTCGCCGACTATTACGAGCAGCGGCTCCAGCTGACCCTCGGGTTGCCAACCGTGCAGTACTGCGCCGACCGGCTGTGTCTCTCGCCCAACTACTTCGGTGATGTCATCCGGAAGACGACCGGCGAGACGGCCAGCAACCACATCCGCCGGTTCGTGATCCAGCTTGCCAAGGACGGGCTCTCAGCCGGCGAGAGTGTTGCGCAGGTGGCCGACCGCCTCGGATTCGAGTATTCGCAGCACTTCAGCCGCATGTTCCGGCGACAGGAGGGCATTACTCCGTCGGAGTACAGCCGCAGGCGGCGCTCCTGACAAACAGCTGTTCGGAATTCCGTCCCAGAATCCGGTCGGCATACCCGGCCAGCTCGCCGTCGGCGGCCCATGTCGCATGCTTTTTAATGCTCCTCCCGGCCTGCTCCGAGCTCCTCCAGCCAGGCCGGAATGCGGGTCGCCATGCTGCCCAACGAGCCGGAGGTGAGCAGCAGCGACTCTTCGAACGTGGCTTCGGGAACCAGCGCGGCAGCATCCCGTTCGGAGGTTCCGATGCCGCTGCTCCCGCTGCTGGCAAAGAGGGCGATCCGCTTTCCGGCCAGCATCGCGGCATGATCGTGCAGGAATGCCTGCATCGGCGAGGCCATGTGCCCGAACCAGATCGGATAGCCGACAAAGATGATGTCGTAATTGTCAAAACTTTCGACCGAGGTGGTAATGGCCGGGAAATTGCCTTGTGCAATGCCCTCCAGCTCCGCCTGTGCGCGGTCGAGCATTGCGTTGTAGTCCGTATCGTAGGGCACAGCCGGCTCCACCTCCGCCATCTCGCAATCCAATGTGGACTGAATGGTTCGTGCCATCCGCTCCGTATTGCCCGTGCGCGAGCAGTAGAGGACAAGGTAACGCCCGTCGGCTCCGTTCACGTTGCCGCCTTCCTCGTCGTTCCCGTTGTTCCCGGGCAAGGTCTGCTGCGGTTCGTCCGATGACGGATGGGGTTCGCCGCAGGCCGTTGTCACGGCAAGTGTCGCCAGCAGCATCCAGGGGATCAAAAACAGCTTTTTCATACGCTTCTCTTTGAATGGTTTGACGCTTTCCCAAAGTCCGGATCGGGAATCGGCTATCTGTACGACTCCCGGTAGATGCGCACGATCTCCTCGTCGCTCATCTGCACCCGGTCGCTGGTGAACATGATGCCCATCACCTCGCGCGTGTTGCGCATCAGCGTCTCGAATTCGTCGGGCGTGATGCCGTAGTCGGACATCTTCAGGTCGGCCACGCCACAGGCCTCCTGCAGCCGGGAGAGAGCCGTGAGGAAATCTTCGGGCCGGGTGGCTTCGGGCATTCCCATGGCCTGCGCCATGCGGATGAAACGCTCGTCGCAGGCGTGGTGCTCGATGAAGTATTTGTAGTAGGCCCGGCTGATCATGATCAGTCCTGCGCCGTGAGGCAGTGCCGGGTGGTGGGCCGAAAGGGCGTGCTCCAGCGCGTGTTCGCTCGTAATCAGCGTGAGGCACATCACCACACCCGACAACGTGTTTCCGAAAGCCACGTGGGTGCGGGCCTCCATGTCCTTGCCATCTTTCACGGCACGGGGCAGGTACTTTGCCAGATTCTCGATGGCCGTCAGGGCGTACATGTCGCTCATCAGGTTCGCACCCCGGGCAATGTAGCCTTCGGTGCTGTGGAACAGGGCATCGAAGCCCTGGTAGGCCGTGAAGGTTGGCGGCACGCTGGCCATCAGCTCCGGATCGACGATCGAGAGGACCGGGAAGAGCGAAGCATCGCCCACGAAGGCCTTCTCGAAGGTATCCTCCCTGGTGATGACGCCCGAGTTGTCCGTCTCCGAACCCGTTCCGGCCGTGGTGGTGATGGCGACGATGGGCAGCGGCCGGACGGCAATCGGTTTGCCTTTGCCCGAACCGATGGGCACATAGTCCCAAAGCTCCCCGTCGTTGGTCGCCATCACGGCGATGGCCTTCGTGCAGTCCATCACGCTGCCGCCGCCCAGTGCCACGAGGAAGTCACAGCCGTGCTCACGGGCCGCCTTCGCCCCGGCGTCGACGTTGCTGACGGTCGGATTCGGCATCACCCCGTCGAAGAGTACCGTCTCTACGCCGGCCTTGTGCAGCTGCTCCTCCGTGCGCGAAAGATAGCCGTTGGCACGGGTCGACTTTCCGTTGGAGATCACGATCAGGGCGCGGCGTCCCGGCATCGGCTGTTCACTCAGTTTGTCCAGCATCCCGGCCCCGAACATCACCCGGGTCGGAACATACATGTCGTACATAAGATTGGTTTCCATCTTTTAGAATTGTTTTATGTAAGTGTATTCTTTATTTACCCATCGTCTCCCGGACCCGGGCCAGCAGGTTCGGGATATCGAGATGTTGCGGACACTTGGCCAGGCATTCGCCACACGCGACACACGAGGAGGCCGGGTCGCCGCGCTGTACGGGCGACATCGACACGGTATAGTCGGCCAGCGCCCGCTGCAGGTTGCCGTGCAGCAGGTAGTTGTTGTACACATAGGCGAAGATGTAGCCGATGGCCACGTTGTGCGGACAGGGAATACACTGGTAACAACCCGTGCAGTCGATATGACCCGGTGCTTGGCGGTAGGCCTGGATGGCAGCCCCCAACGCTTCGCGCTCGGCCGGCGAGAGCATGTTCGGCCGAGCCTTGGCGGCATACCTCAGATTCTCCTCCACATCCGCCATGGAACCCATGCCGCTGACCGCCACGCTCACCTCGGGAATATCCCACAGATAGTCCAACGCCCACTCCGCATCGGGCTTGCGGATCCCCGTCGAGGCCAGTGCATCGTGCATCGCCTGCGGCAGACGGGCCAGAAACCCCGTACGGACGGGCTTCATCACCGCCAGCCCCATTCCGTTGGCTGCGGCATACTTCGGGCCGAGCACCCCTGCCTCGTATTCGTAATCCAGGTAGTTGTGCTGAATCAGGCAGAAATCCCAGGCCGGGGTGTATTCCACCACCTCCTTGAACAGCTGCAGGCTGTCGTGGAACGAGAAGCCCATGAAGCGGATCTTGCCCTGGGCCTTCAGCCGCTCCATCTTTTCGATGAGCCTATAAGGCAGCACATAATCCTTCCACGCGCGGTGCATGATCATGTGGATGTGGTAGAAATCAATCACGTCCGTGCCGATGGTGCGGCGCGACTGGTCGAAGAACTTTTCGAAATCGTCCGCCGCCCGCATCTCCCACCACGGCATCTTGGAGGTGACATACACCCGGTCGCGCCAGCCTCCGGCCAAAGCACGGCCCACCGCCTGTTCGCTCTCTCCGCCCAGGTAAACACGCCCCGTGTCGATGTAGTTCACACCGCCTTCGATGGCACGGCGTACCATGGGCGTGGTCTGGTCGAAATCCACGTGACCGTTCTTCATCGGCAGCCGCAGCATGCCGAAACCCAGCGCCGAGACCTTTACGCCGGTCCGCCCCATTGGGCGGTACTGCATCTGCGGATTGTAATTGAGGATCTCTCTCGACAACTGCTCCCGTACGGCTTGTTTTTCAACCTCCTGCGCCAGAGCTTTCGGACCGATTATCGCACTGGCAGCTGCGGCAAAAAGTCCGCTTTTAAGAAAATCGCGTCTATCCATATCGCTTCCCGTTTATCTGTTCCGACCCCCGGTCAAACAGAATTGTGACCGCTGTGTCTGCTGCAAAGGTAATCCGACGGGGAGCCACCCGACGTAACGATTTCATGGAAGAATGTACAGCTTTTACGGATTATGAATCCCTATAAACTAAGCGGCGGGGATCTACCATGGATCCTCGCCGCCTCGTCTTCGTATTTCAACTCAACAACCGGTTTATGCCGTCAGCACCTGGCCGATACGACGCATCTCGCGGCTTATGGATCCACAGTTGTCCCTCCTCGTCCGTCGTGAAGTGTTCCCGCCGCAGGTGGTCGACATCCGTGAAGGCCAGTCCCGTCAGCGCGCAGAAGCAGAAGACATCCCGGATGCGGTCCAGCCTCTCGTTGGGCATTGGCCGCTTCAGCAGCAAATCCAGTTCCGCCTTTGTCAACGGAACTTTGACGTTCGTCTTGTCGATCTTCATCTTATAGTAGCGGAAAGGATTCTTCTCGATCCATTCGTTGCGGATCGCATAGAGCAGGAAATTCTTCAAACAGCAGAGCAGATTGACTGCTCCGTTGTTGTGGCAGTTGTAAGCCGTCTGCATGTAGGTATTCAGACCATCAACGTAGGCATAATCGATCGTCTCCAGCGGGAGGTCCTCCTTGTCATACACCTGACGGATATATTCGGTCATGTAGCGCAGCAGGCGGTGGTACGGCTTTGCCCTTTTTTGTGACTTTGGTCTTCTTGCAGAAGAAGACGACGCTGAAGGTGGTTCGTGGCAACATGGCTGCTTGGCTTTTGGATAAATTAAACGTCTTCAGCACTGGAATGTTGCAGAGTAAAATGATGAAAATCAGCGAAATAGAGCTAAATCGTGACCTATTTTGCTCGGACCGAAAATAGGTCACGATTTAGGCGTGAAATACTTGCTGCCTTTTGCCTCAACAGGAGCGGGAGAATAAAAGAAAAAACCTCGTATATCGCTGATATACAAGGCTTTCCAGGATTTGGTCAGATTTCTGTTCACCCTCTTTTTCTGACCCGGAGAGCGGAAAACGGGACTCGGACCCGCGACCTCAACCTTGGCAAGGTTGCGCTCTACCAACTGAGCTATTTCCGCATTCAAACCAGCCGCTTGGCTGATTGCGTGTGCAAAGGTAGCTAAAAAATGCCAATCTCCAAATTTTTCACCCCTATTCTGCAATTTTTTTATTTCACGACCGATCCGGGCCACATCCATCTCCCTTGTCCATTTCTCGTTGTTGAATCAAAAAACAAAATCCCCTCCAACGGTATTCCGGATCTTTTCGTCGATAAAATCTCCCCCTTCGTCTATTAAAATTGTACGCGAAAGAGGGCATTCGTAGTTTTGCGGCAAAGATGGCAAAAAGCTCTCATCATGAAACGATTCGTGTTGACATATTGCATTGTACTGGCCGGACTGCTCTCCGCCGAGGCCCGCGAAGTTCCAACGACTGAAGAAAATCGCCCCGCTCCGCAATCCGGCCTCACGGAGCAAACGGCCGGCGCGCAGTCCCGGAATGAATCCCCGGCGTCCCCGGTCGGGACCCCGACGGCCAATGAGCCGATTCCGGCAGACACGCTGCCCGCCCCGAAAATCTGGACCCTGAACGAATGTCTGCGCTATGCACTGGAAAACAACATCCAGCTCCAGCAGAGCCGCAACAACTACCTCTCGGGACTCGAGGATACCCAAGAGGCCAAAGCCGCCATGCTGCCCTCGCTGACAGCGTCCACGACCCAGGGATTCACGAACTATCCCTCGACGAACGTCTCCGACCGTAACACCTACACGGGAACCTACGGCCTGAATGCCGGACTGACCCTCTACGAAGGTGGGGCACTCCGTACGGCTGTCAAACAGCAGAAACTGCAGAACCGGATCGATGCCCTGACGGTCGCCGAATCGGAAAACGACATCCGCATCGCCATCGTACAGGCCTACATGCAGGCACTGTATGCCGCGGAAGCCGTCGAAGTGGCAGTCAATACCGCCGAAGTCTCCCGCGCCCAGCGTGACCGTGCCGAAGAGTTATGGAAGGCCGGATCGATCAGCCGGGTCGACTTCGCACAACTCGAAAGCCAATATGCGAGCGACCTCTATCAGGTCACCACGGCCCGCACGTCGCTCGACAACTACCGGCTCCAGCTCAAACAGCTGCTGGAGCTCGACATAACGGAGGAGATGAACCTTGCCGCGCCTGTCATCCAAGAGAGTGAGGTGTTGTCGTCCCTGCCCGCCAAAGCCGCAATCTATGCAACGGCACTGGAGGCCATGCCCGAAATCGAACGGGGCAAACTGGCCGTCGAATCTGCGGAGCTGGGCATTCGGCAGGCCCAGGCCGGGTTCTATCCCTCCGTTTCACTTACCGCCGGCATCGGCACGGGCCACATGTCGAACGGCGGATACGAAAGCGGCAGCCAGATCTGGAACCGCTTCAACGAAAACGTCGGTCTGACGTTGAGCGTGCCGATCTTCTCGAACCGCCGCAACCGCACGGCCGTCAACAAGGCCCGCATCGAGGAGGCCAACAGCCGGCTCTCGTGGCAGGATCTGCAGAAAACGCTGCTGCGCGAAGTGGAATCGGCCTATCTGGATGCCGTTTCGGCCCAATCGCAGTACAGCGCAGCCAGCGAAAAGGAGCGTTACGCCCGGGAGAGTTTCGACCTCACGCAGGAGCAGTTCAACCTCGGCGTGAAGAACACCGTCGAGCTGATCACGGCTCAGAACGAATGGGCTTCGGCCCGTCAGGAGGTGTTGCAGGCCAAGTACATGGCCCTGCTGAACATCGAGCTGCTGAACATCTACCAGGGGCTCGGCACAAGTACGATCGATTAACAAAAGAGAATAACACAAGATGAAACGGAAGAAAATCCTGATTGCGGCCGTGGTCGTGATTGCGGCCGTCGTGCTGTGGTTGCTGCTGCGGCCCTCGAAAGGGGAGGGGATCACCCTGGAGACGGCACCCACAAGCCGCATTACGATCCGTAATTCGGTGACGGCGACCGGAACCATCGAACCCGTTACCGAGGTGGAGGTCGGAACGCAGGTCTCGGGCATCATCGACCGCCTCTACGTCGACTACAACGACGTGGTGAAGGCCGGACAGCTGATCGCCGAAATGGACAAGGTGACCCTGCAGGCTGAACTCGAATCGGCCCAGGCCGAACTGGCCAACTGCAAGGCCGAATACGACTACCAGACGAAGAACTACGCCCGCACGAAGGCGTTGCATGAAAAGGCGCTGGTCAGCGATCAGGAGTACGACGACGCCACGTATCTCTACGAAAAGTCGCGTGCGGCCTACGATCAGGCCAAGGCCGCCATGGTGAAGGTCGAACGCAACCTGGGCTATGCCACCATCACCTCGCCGATCGACGGCGTGGTGATCAGCCGGGCCGTCGAGGAGGGACAGACCGTAGCGGCCGGCTTCGAGACCCCGACGCTCTTCACCATCGCCAACGACCTGACGCAGATGCAGGTCATCGCCGATGTCGACGAGGCCGACATCGGGCAGGTGACCGACGGTCAGCGCGTGGAGTTCACCGTCGACGCCTATCCCGACGACACGTTCGAGGGGACGGTCGAACAGGTGCGCCTCGAGGCGACGACCGAATCGAGCGTCGTCACCTACGAAGTGGTCATCACGGCCTACAACCCCGATCTGAAGCTCAAACCCGGCCTGACGGCCAACGTGACGATCTTCACGCTCGAAAAGGAGAACGCGCTGGCCGTGCCGACCAAGGCGCTGCGTTTCGTACCCGATGCCGAACTGCTGGGCGAAGTGGGCGTGACGATCGGCTCGCAGGCAACGACCGCCCCCGGCAAACGCGAAGTGTGGATCATGCACGGAAAGGAGATGCAGCCGCGGCTCGTCACGACAGGTGCGGCAAGCGGCGACCTGACGGAGATCACCGACGGACTTTCCGACGGTGACACGGTAGCCGTCGGGCTGACCGCCGCCAGCCAGATGCCGCAGGCCCCCACGACCGAACGCAGCCCCTTCATGCCGACACCCCCGGGAGGCAACAAAAAGAAATAGAATGAAAATCCCCGACTAAAACGGAACGATGCCATGGAGAAGAAGGAAGTGATCCGGCTGGAGCAGATCCGGCGCGATTTCCAGGTCGGCGACGAGACGGTCCACGCGCTGCGCGGCGTCTCGTTCACGATCCGCGAAGGGGAGTTCGTGACGATCATGGGCACCTCGGGATCGGGCAAGTCGACACTGCTCAACACCTTGGGATGCCTCGACACGCCGACCTCGGGCGAATATTACCTCGACGGCGTGTCGGTGCGCACGATGGACAAGAACCAGCGGGCCACGCTGCGCAACCGCAAGATCGGCTTCGTCTTCCAGAACTACAACCTGCTGCCGAAGACCACGGCCATCGAGAATGTCGAGCTGCCGCTGATGTACAATCCGCAGTGCAAGGCGGCCGAACGGCGCCGGCGGGCCATCGAGGCCCTGGAGGCCGTGGGGCTGGGCGACCGGCTGATGCACAAGAGCAACCAGATGTCGGGCGGACAGATGCAGCGCGTGGCCATCGCCCGCGCACTGGTAAACGATCCGGCGGTCATTCTGGCCGACGAGGCGACGGGGAACCTCGACACGCGGACGAGTTTCGAGGTGCTGGTGCTCTTCCAGCAGCTGCACGCCGCGGGACGCACCATCATCTTCGTCACACACAACCCCGAAATCGCACAATACAGCAGCCGCAACATCACCCTGCGCGACGGCCGCGTCACGGGCGACGTGCGCAACGCCGCTATTCTCGACGCAGCCGAGACGCTGGCTCAGCTGCCCGAACAGGAGGATTGAACATGAATTTCACGAATCTCTTCAAAATAGCCGTCAAGGCGCTCGGCAACAACAAACTGCGCGGATTTCTGACGATGCTCGGCATCATCATCGGCGTGGCGTCGGTCATCACGATGCTCGCCATCGGGCAGGGATCGAAGCGGAGCATTCAGGCCGAGATCAGCGAAATGGGGTCCAACATGATCATGATCCATCCGGGCGGCGACATGCGGGGCGGCGTCCGGCTCGACGCCGACGACATGGAGTCGCTCAAACTCAAAGATATGGAGGACATCCGCGAAAAGACCCGCTACGTCTCCTACGTCTCGCCGGCGGTCAACAGCGCCGGACAAGCGGTCTACGGCGCCAACAACACGCCCACGACGGTCTACGGCGTGAACCTCGACTA
>OLWA01002408.1_pt1 | contig 16695 bp, 16 predicted proteins | sample 1673251 | NCBI WGS metagenome assembly OLWA01 (sample SAMEA3178937, study PRJEB25190) | human gut metagenome | biome: human gut; feature: human-associated habitat; material: faeces | place: Austria | collected 2013
AGCGCAGGCAGATTTCGGCGAAGGAGTTCCGTCTCGCCGCACTGCCACACCGGCACACCCTCACATAATAATAGCTGTTCCCCAGCGCATTCCCCATCCAGCACACAGGCCAGCGTACGGCCGCCCTCAGCCCGCCTGCTTTGGACCGCCTGATAAAGCGGCGTTTCGTTCATCGTTTCGTCCCTCCTGGTCTCACTGTTCTACTGCAGCTACCGCATCATAACGGGCCGGGTCCAGCTTGTGCTGCCACTGCTCAAACTCCTCCGGCAGCATCCGCCACGCAAGACCGCAGCCCGCCGAGATCTCGCGCGGGAGCGGGATGATCCGCCCCGGGACACCGCATTCTGCGCACTGCTTTTCCCACTCCATCGCTTCCAGCGTTGTATGAAAGGAAAGCACGACATAGGTCTTTTTTATCCGCATCTTATGCCTCCTGTGCAAGCTCCCGCACGGCAGCGGCAGCCTGCAGAACTTCGGCTTCCGTGTTGAAGTGCGAAAAACTGAACCGAACCGTGCCCTGCTCCGCTGTGCCAAGTGCCTTGTGCATCAGCGGGGCGCAGTGGGCACCGGCCCGCACGCAGATGCCGTATTCTTCCCACAGAATATCCGCGATGCGGGCGGAATCCTCATCCCCGATGTTCAGCGAGACGATGGGTGCACGCGGCGTCATCTCCGGGTCACCGTAAATTTTCACGTTCGGCAGGTCCCGGATACGCTCATAAAATAGCACAGTCAATGCCTGCTCTCTCCGGGCAAGTGTTTCCACACCCTGCGCCAGAATCCACTCCACCCCGGCACACAGGCCCGCAAGGCTCGGCACATTCAGGGTGCCCGCTTCCAGTGCGGTGGGCATCTGTGCCGGGTGCTGCTCGTCAAAGCTGTGCACACCGCTGCCGCCAACCACCAGCGGCCGAACGGAAAGCCCCGGGCGTACATACAGCCCACCGGTCCCCTGCGGGCCCAGCAGGGCTTTGTGGCCGGTGAAACACAGCACGTCGATGCCGAGAACCTGCACGTTCAGAGGCAGTTCTCCGGCCGTCTGCGCCGCATCTACGATCAGCAGCAGGCCGTGCCGGTGTGCAAACTCCGCCGCGCGGGCAAGGTCGGTTCCGTTGCCGGTCACGTTGGAAGCGCCGGTCACCACCAGCGCACGGGTCTCCGGGCGTAGGAAGCCTTCCCACTGGTCATACTGCAGGCGGCCTTTTTCATCCGCTGTAGTGAAGCTCAGACTCATACCATTTTCCCGCAGACGGTACAGCGGCCGCAGGACCGAGTTGTGCTCACAAATGGTCGTGATAATATGGTCGCCCGGGCGGAACAGCCCGCCCAATGCCGTGTTCAGCGCCTGGGTGGCGTTAGCGGTGAACGCAATGCAGGAAGGGTCCGGTGCATTCAGCAGCTTTGCCGCTGCGCACCGCGCCGCATACACCAGACGGCTGGCGTGCAAGGTCGGCTCGTGGGCACCGCGTCCCGGGTTGCCCGCCGTGCGCAGAGCGTCCAGCATAGCCTGCTCCACCTGCGGCGGTTTGTGCAGAGTGGTGGCGGCATTGTCCAGATAGATCACGGCTTCACCACATTACCGGCCTGGGTCAGCTTTTCCACGATGGTGTACATATTGGTCACACTGCCGACGGCCAGCTTTTCGGTCAGGCCATAGAAGTTCAGGCAGGTGCCGCAGGTCATGATCTCCACGCCCTGTGCTTCCAGTGCCTTCAGGTCTTCCAGCATGGGGGAGCCCTCACAGGTCAGGGATGCGCCGCCGTTGTAGAACAGAATCGTTTTGGGCAGCTGATCCTGCTGGGTGAGTGCAAAGACGAACGCCTTGAGCAAAGTCTTGCCCAGTTCCTCGGCACCAATGCCCATTTTGTCCGATCCGATGGCCACCACAGTATCGGTGCGGGTATCCGGTGCACAGACCGGTGCTTCTTCGGCAGGTGCGTCTGCCGCTTCACCTACGGTAAACAGCACGCGGTATTCCCGCTCTGCCAGCTTTTCGGCACTGTACTGATAGCCCTTCTGCTGGGCCATTTTGGTCAGATTCTGCACGGCGATCTCGTTATCCACCAGAACTTCCACCGTACCGGCACCTTTCAGTTCGGAAATCGCCTTTTTTGCCTTCACAACGGGCAGCGGGCAGGCATCACCACGGGCATCGACGTTCAGCATCATTATTTTGTCCTCCAGTTAATATTTTACGGTAATTTCCTGTTCGGTCTTGGGAATGATCTCGCCCACGATTTTTGCGGGCAGACCGGCCGCCTGCAGCTCTGCTTCCAGTGCGACGGCATCTTCCGGCGCAGCGGCCAGCAGCAGGCCGCCGGAAGTCTGCGGATCAAACAGCACTTCTTCCAGGGCAAAGGGCACCTGTTCAAAGGTGACGTAAGGCCCGGTATGGTTGCGGTTGCGCTGCCCGGCAGCAGTATAGAGAAAATCGTCGGCTGCTTTTTCGGCACCCGGCAGCACCGGCACTGCATGTGCGTCGATGATGCAGGAAAGTTTTCCGCCCATCATCTCGTGCAGATGGCCCAGAAAGCTGAACCCGGTCACATCCGTGGCCGCATGGACGGTATAGCGTCGGCTGATCGCGGCAGCGGTCTTGTTCAGCATCGTCATGGACGCGATGGCACCGGCCATGTGTTCCGGGGCAGCTTCGCCCACACGGTTTGCCGTGCAGATCAGGCCAACGCCCAGCGCCTTTGTCAAAATCAGCTTATCGCTGGGCTGGCCGGAATCGTTCGTATACATTTTTTTGGGGTCCACAAGACCGGTGACGGACAGGCCGTATTTCACGCCGGTATCCGCGATGGAATGGCCTCCTGCAAGGCTTCCGCCCGCTTCAGCCACCTTCTCGGCCCCTCCGCGCAGGATCTCGCCCAGAATGTTCAGATCCATACTCTCGGGGAAGCAGACAAGGTTCAGTGCCGTCTTCACTTCGCCGCCCATGGCGTAGATATCACTCAGGGCGTTGGCTGCGGCAATCTGCCCGAAGGTATACGGGTCATCCACCATTGGCGGGAAAAAGTCCACCGTCTGAACAAATGCAATATCGTCTGTGATGCGGTACACCGCCGCGTCATCCCGGCTGTCGTAGCCTACCAGCAGGTCCGGGTCTTTTTCGCCGCGCGGCAGCTTTTCCAGAATGCGGCTCAGTACGCCCGCGCCCAGCTTGGCCGTACATCCGCCGCCGGTGCAGAATACAATTTTTTCTTCCTTGCTCATGCACGCTCTCCTTCTTCAAAATGCGTCAGGACGCAAGGCACACCGTATTGCTTTTTTAGAAGCTCGGCGGTCTGCCGGGCCAAAGCAGTGCGTTCATCTGTGTCCACCTGATTGATCACCGCATAAAAGCGGCGGCTGCCCACAGCCTTTCGGCCGCCCGCTTCGCTTGCCAGCAGCTTTGCCAGCAATGCGGGCGTCAGCAGCGTATTGCCCGGGACATGCAAAAGCGGCCCGGCAAGCTCTGCTCGAAAACAAACTTCTTCCAGCGGCTTTTCCAGTGCCGAAGCACCTGCTACCGCCAGCACGATATCGCACTGCGGCAAAAGCACCGGCTCATGCGCCGCCGGGGCCTTGCAGGGCATCCGCTTGGCACCGTCCGCTTCGATCAGAACGAGGTCGGCAATTGCCATCCAGCGTTCCAGCTGCTCCTGCGGCGGGGCGGTCAGTTTGCCACCGGGCGCGGGCGTTCCGGCCACGGCATAGCTGCCGCGCTCCCACAAGCGGAAAAGGTCTGCGTCTGTCTGCGCAAAGACTTCGCCCGGCGGCTGCTGGATGTGGGTGGTGGTCGCTGTCAGTACACGCCAGCCCTTGCGGGCGCCGTGCGCAGCCATGTTATACATGAGGGTCGTCTTTCCGCCGCCGCCCACCAGCGAGATCACATGACCTTTTTCGGCCAGAAACGGGAACTGCAGTTCGTCGATCATTTCTGCTTTTCTGCCACCGCCATGGCGATCTGTTCCGGCGTGATGGGCAGCTCGTAGAACCGGGTGCCGATGGCATTATAAATGGCGTCCGAAATGGCGGGCAGCGGCGTGTTGATGACGATCTCGCCGATGGACTTTGCACCAAAGGGACCGTTGGGCTCGTAGCTGCTCTCAAACGCAACGTTGATCTTGCCCACATCGGTGCGGGCAGGGATTTTGTACTGGAACAGCGAGTTTTCTTCCGGGTAACCGTTTTTATCGTAGGTGATGTTCTCGGTCAGGGTCATGCCGATGCCCTGCAGCAGGCCGCCTTCCGCCTGCACACGGGTCAGGTTGGGGTTGATCGGCGTACCGCAGTCCACACAGGCGTCAAATTCCAGCAGCTTCACTTCGCCGGTCTCGGTGTCCACTTCCACCTCGGCGGCACCGGCCATGAACGGCGGCGGCGACAGGGGCGAAGTGTGGGTCTCGGTGGCTTCCAGCGGCACCATGTGGCCGAACTGAGAAGCATAGGCAATTTCCGACAGAGACTTTTTCTGTGCCGGGTCTTCGCTCTTGAACACGTCTTTGCCGTCAAACTCCACTTCGTCCTCGGCGCATTCCAGCAGTTCGGCACCCAGCTTGCAAATTTGAGCGCGCAGCTTCATGGCGCATTTTTCGGTGGCCTTGCCGGTGACATAAATGGTGCTGGACGCGTAGGAGCCGGAGTCATAGGGTGACGTATCCGTATCCGCACCAAACACCGTGATATTATCCAACGGGCAGTCCAGCACTTCGGCGGCGATCTGCGCAAGCGTGGTGTCACAGCCGGTGCCCATATCGGCGGCACCGATCATCAGGGTATAGAACCCGTCATCGTTCAGTTTCAGGGTAGCGCTGCCCACATCCATGCCGGAAATGCCGGAGCCCTGCATCGCCATGCCCATGCCGACGGCGCGTACTTTGCCGTTGCCCATATCGCGCATGGGATACTTGTGCTCCCAGTCGATCATCTCACGCACCTTGACAAGGCAGCGGTCCAGCGCACAGCTGGTGTTCACCTCGCCATAGTAGGCCGGCATCACGTCACCCTCCTGCACGGTGTTTTTCAGCCGCAGTTCGAAGGGGTCCATGTTCAGTTTGTGGGCCAGCTCGTTCACGGCAGATTCCACCGCAAACAGGCCCTGGGTCGCGCCGTAGCCGCGGTAGGCACCGGCAGACATATGGTTGGTGTAGACGACATCACTGACAAAGCGGAAGGCCTCGGCCTTGCCGTACAGCGGGATGGACTTGTGGCCGGAAAGGCCCACCGTCGTGGGGCCATGCTCACCGTAAGCGCCGGTGTTGGACAGGGTGTACAGGTCGATACCTTTCACGATGCCGTCTTTGGTGGCACCCAAGCGGACGTGCATCTCCATCTCATGGCGCGGTGAAGATGCGATCTGGCTTTCCACGCGGCTGAAGATGATCTTGGAGGGCTTCTTGGTCTTCCAGGTCACAAAGGCCGGATACACCTCACTGACCGCCGTCTGCTTGGCACCAAAGCCGCCGCCGATGCGGGGCTTTGCCACGCGTACCATGCTCTTGGGAATATGCAGGGCGTTTGCGATGTTGCGCCGCGCATGGAACACGATCTGTGTCGAGCTGAGCACGTTCAGGCGTCCGTAGGTGTCAATGGAGCAGTAGGTGCGGAAGGTCTCCATCATGGCCTGCTGGCAGGCTTTGGTGTGGTACACATGGTCGATGATGATATCGCTGGCAGCCAGCACGGCATCAATGTCGCCGGAGCTGCTCTCGTCATGGGCGCAGAGGTTGCGCTTGTTGTCGGCCCCCACCGGACACAGGCTCACCCAATTGTCCTCCGGGTGGACGAGAACCGGGTTATCCTTGGCGGTGTGGTAGTCCAGCACGGCCTCCAGAACCTCGTACTCCACCTTGATGAGCTTGAGGGCCTTGTCCACGCATTTCTCGTCCTTACCGGCCACGATGGCCACCACATCGCCCACAAAGCGGACATGGCGGTCGATGAGCAGACGGTCACGCGGGCTGGCTTCCGGGTAGGTCTGGCCCGCCTGGGTGTAGCGGGGCGCATCCTGCGGCACATCCTCCCAGGTGAAGATAGCTTCAATGCCGGGCACCTTTTTTGCCACAGTGGTGTTGATGGTCTTAACAATGGCGTTTGCATGCGGGGAGCGCAGGAGCTTGACGATGAGGCAGTCCTGCGGGATCACATCATCCATATAGACGGGCTGGCCGGTGACCAGCTGCATAGCGTCCTTTTTGCGGAAGGGCTTATTGACGGTGTTCATTCCGCGGCCTCCTTCTGTTTTTTCCAGGCCAGAAAGTTCAGGATGCCGCGCAGCTGGCCTTCGTAGCCGGAGCAGCGGCAGAGGTTGCCGGAAAGATATTCCTTGACTTCTTCCTCACTGGGGTACGGGTTCTCGCGGAAAAGCGCCAGTGCATTCATGATGAAGCCCGGGTTGCAAAAGCCGCACTGCTCCGCGCCCTGGTCAGCGATGAAGGCACCGAATTCGGCGGCTTCTGCCTGCAGGCCTTCCAGCGTGGTGACCTGATGACCGCTGGCCCGGGCCGCCAGCACTGAGCAGGAAAGCACCGGCTTGTCGTCCAGAAATACCGTGCACAGGCCGCAGTTGGAAGTCTCGCAGCCGCGCTTGACGCTCTTGCAGCCGTGAGCCCGGACAAAGTCGATCAGAAGCATATCGGCCGCCACATCTTCTGTGACCTTGATGCCGTTCAATGTAAGGGTGATCTGCATTTAGTTTTCCTCCTGTACCGCGCGTGCTTCCAGTTCCACAACGGCACGCTTTGTCAGCACGCCTGCCAGATGGCGGCGGTACTCGGCGCTGCCGCGCATGTTGGAGCCGGTGACGATCTGCCGTGTCACTTCGTCAGCCAGTTTTCGGGCAAGCTCCTGTGCGGGCACGCCTGCCTGTGCCGGGAACGCATAGAGCACGGCCTTCAGCGGGCGGGCACCGATGGCGATGCGATAGCTGCCGTCTGCCAGCCGGGCCGCAGCGCAGGTCAGCACCGGGATATCGGTCTGACTGTTGCGCACGGACTGATAGAAAAATTCGGCTTTTTCTTTTTTCACGATCAGGCGCACGAGAATGTCACGGTCGTAAGGACGCTCGGCATAGTCGCGCAGCGGTACGATGCCGCCCTTGTACAGCTCCACGGAGCAGTCCATGGCCATGAACAGGGTGAGCACGTCCGAAAAACCGAAACGGCTGTAGATGCTGCCGCCCACGGTGGCAAGGTTGCGTAGCTGCACGCCCACGATGTGGCGCAGTGCTTCCTTTACGGCACCGTGGGTATAAGCGGCAAGGCCGGGGTGTTCCTCCAGCTGGCGCAGTGTGACCATGGCCCCGATGGAAAAGCCGTCTTCCGTTTCTTCAATGGTGTCCAGCCCCAGGCCGGACAGGTCGATGGCTGTCCCGACATTGATGGTCTCCATCTTGAGCCAGATCATGCCGCCCAGCACGCGGTTGGGCTTTTTCTGGTTCAGCTGCCAGGCTTCTTCCAGACTTTCGGCCCGTTTATATTCGCGGATCGTCATCATAGATGCAGGTTCCTCTCTTTTTTATTGCTTCTTTTATTTTAGCACAGATTGCGTTTGAATTACAACTTGCGTTATAATGTTCTCGGAAAGATTTTGTCAATGGACGGAGGATACAGGAATGGAAAACCAGCTTGCTGCAGGGTGTGTGATCATGGCATCCGGCCTGAGCCGCCGCTTTGGCTCCAACAAGCTTCTGGCGGAATTTTGCGGTCAGCCCATGCTCTGCCGTGCTTTTGCCGCAACGGATACACAGGTGCTTGCCGCCCGCATCGTGGTGACCCGCTCTGCCGAAGTGAAAGCCCTGTGCGAAGAACACGGCGTTCCGGTGCTGCTGCACAGCCTGCCCGGGCGCAACGATACCGTGCGGCTGGGGCTGACAGCGCTCCTTGAGCAAGTGCCGGGGCTGTTCGGCTGCATGTTCCTGCCCGGGGATCAGCCCCTGCTGTGTCGGGAGACGGTGGAGGCTATGATCGGCATCTCCGGCTGGGATCATGAGACCCGGCTGGAACGGCAAAAAGAAACAGAACGGGAGATCTTCCGTCTCGGGCATCGGTTCAAAAATGACCCAGATCCCCTTGTCGGAAGCCCCGTTCTGTTTGGGCGCGGATATTTTTCCGAGCTGTGCGCCCTGCCGGAGGGCAAGGGCGGCAATGTTCTGCTCAAGAAATACCCGGAACATGTTCATACGGTCTACATTGCGGACCGGAATGAGCTGGCAGATGCCGACACGCCCGAAGCGCTGGCAAAGCTGGAAGCACTTGCCCGGCGGAACGGCTGAGCGTTACGCAGCCTTGTCATCCTTCGGCAGCAGCACGTTCAGCAGGATGGCCACGAACGCAGCCGGAACGATGCCAGACTCGCCGCAGATCAGCTGGAAGGCGTGCGGGGCCTGTGCCAGAATGCCGCTGTTGGCACCCATGCCGTAGCCCACACCCAGAGCCACCGAAACGATGGTAAGCTGACGCGGGGTCATCTTTTCCTTGGTGATGAGCTGGATGCCGCTGACCACGATGGAGGAGAACATCATGACGGCTGCGCCGCCCAGAACGGCCTGCGGCATGATGGAGATCAGTGCGCCCAGCTTCGGGATCAGGCCGCACAGGATCAGGAAGATGGCACCGGAAGCCAGTGCCATGCGGTTGACCACCTTGGTCATGGCCACCAGACCCACGTTCTGGCTGAAGGAAGTGTTGGGCAGCACGCCGAACAGAGCAGCAAAGGTGGAACCCAGGCCGTCGCAGATGACGCCGCCGGAAAGCTCCTTATCGGTAGGCTCACGGTCCATGCCGCCCTCCATGACACCGGAGATGTCGCCCACCGTCTCCACAGCGGTGACGATGAACATGATGAGCACCGGCAGAATGGCGCGCATATCAAATACGATCTTGACCGGGATCAGCTTGGGAATGGCAAACCAGGAAGCCTGCGCCACCTTGTCCCAGTTGAGCACCCATGCCTTGGTGAACTCCACGCCGTCGGCGGTGACGCCGGTGGTGGGCAGAACAAGGCCCATGACAAAGGCTGCCACATAACCGGCCAGAATGCCGATCAGGATGGCCGACGAGCTGAGAAAACCGGTGGTCCAGTGTTTGAAGATCAGGATGACCACCAGCACAAACAGCGCCAGCAGCAGGTTCTCCATGGAGCCGAAGTCCTTGGCGCTGTTGCCGCCGCCGAAGGAATTGATGCCGACAGAGATCAGCGAAAGGCCGATGGAAAGCACCACCGTGCCAGTGACCACCGGCGGGAAAAACTTGCGCAGAGGCTTCAGGAAGAAACCCAGCACACTTTCAAAGATGCCGCCGATGATGGATGCGCCCATGATGGCACCATAGGCCAGCACACCGCCGCCCATGCTGCCGACAACGCTGTTGAACACGCCGATAAAGCCGGAACTGGTGCCCATGATGATGGGCACGCCGCCGCCCACGGGGCCGATGGTGAACAGCTGCACCAGCGTGACCACACCGGCCACGAACATGGCGCTCTGCAGCAGGGTGACCTGCAGGTCTGCAAACTCACCGCCCGCAATGCCGCAGGCACTGGTGATGATCAGCAGCGGGGTCAGGTTGCCCACGAACATGGCGCAGACATGCTGCAGACCCAGCGGGATGGCCTGCTTCAGGGACATCTTGGCGTCGAACTGATATGCCGACTCCTCGAGCTTGACTTCCTTCAAATGTTCCACTCTCCTCAGACTTTGACAAAATATGATGATTTTCGGAAGCTTTACAAAAAGCGGATTCATTATAACAAAATGGCAGATTCTTGTAAATTAAGTATGACTTTTCTGCGAACACGCAATTTGCGGCACAGGCATCTGTTTTTTGATCAAAAACACAAAAAAGCAGGAAGAATGCGCATCTGCCCCGGTTTCAGAGAGGGGGCTTTCGCGCAGTTCTTCCTGCTTTTTGCTTCAATTCTTTTGATTTTTGTGCGATATGGAAATTTTACTCTTTCGCAAGGCCATAATCCCGCAGACAACGCCGGATGCCCTGCTGTGTGGTGTCGAACCGGATGCCGAAGCGTTCCAGTTTGGCGGTATCCATGACAAGATTGCGATGCCAGGTATCTTCTTCGATCTGCACCGTGACGCCCAGTGCTTCCGCAAACTGCCGGGCTGTGCACACCATATCCCCGGCATTGCCGCTGCCAAAGTTGTACACACCGCCAGGCAGTTCCATGGCGGGTTCCAGGTTTTCAATCACCTGCCGCACATAGGTCACACCGCGGTGGTCGTTGCGGGAAAAGCGTACGCTCTCCCCTTTTAAAGCAGCATGCAGAAGGTTCAGCGGCAGGTTGCCCCGGATGGGCAGTCCGTAGCCGGGCAGGTCGTACATCCAGGCTGCGCGCAGGTGCATTGAATCCGGGCAAAGAGCTAGTACCTGCTGCTCTGCTTCCAGCTTGTATTGGCCGTAAACATTCGCGGGGTGCACATCCAGCGTTTCCGGCAGCGGACCGGTCTGCTTCACACCGGCATAGATCTGGTCTGAGCTGAACGCCACCAGCTTTGCGCCGACCTGCCGGGCAGCCTTTGCCAGCCAGACCGGCAGCTCTACATTGGCACGGTAGGCTTCGGCCGGGTGCTGAGTGCAGTACCCGGTATCGGAGATAGCTGCCATGTGAAGGATGATGTCCGGGTGTTCAAATTGGATCACCTGCCGGACGGAAGCTTCGTCCGCTGTGCGCAGAAAGCCCCTTGGCAAGGTGCAGAGCTCATATTTTCCCTGCCACTGTTGACAAATGCGGGAACCGACGAAGCCGCCCGCACCGGTAAGCAAAATCTTTTTCATGGAACCTGCTCCTTTCTGGAAAAAGTATAGCATATCGGCGCGCAAAACGCAAAACTGCCCGGGAACGCCGCAGCTCCCGGGCAGTCTCATGGAACGATCAAAGGAAAAATTCCAGCACAAAAACCACGGCGCAGCAGGCAACAGATACCTGGAACAGGCTTGCGCCGAACCATGCCGCCGCAATGCCTACCACCAGCGCCATGGCACCGGCCGCCGGGCTCTGGGTGGCATTGACGATGGCCGGGAAGGTCATCACTGCCAGCGTCACATAGGGCACATAGTACAGAAACGACTGGATGAAGCGGTTCTTGATGGGCTTGCGGATCAGCGTCAGCGGCAGGATGCGGATGGCATAGGACACCAGCGCCATGACCGCGATGTAGATATAATTGTTATGCGTCATGCTCTGCCTCCTGCTCGTCTTGATTTACAGGGAAAAGGACCGCCGCCGCGCTGGAGATCGCCACGGTGAGCACGATGGTGCGGGTGCCCTCCGACAGGGCCGAGATGCCCGGCAGGTAGTTGCACACAAAGCTCAGTGCAAAGCTGATGGCGACCAGTGCCGCCACCACCTTGCTCTTGCGGGCCGGCGGGATGATGATGGCCAGGAACATGCCGTACAACGCCACGCTCAGCGCACTGACTGCCCGCAGGGGCAGCAGGTTGCCTGCAATGATGCCCAGCGCCGTGCCGGTAGCCCATGCCGGTGCCGCCAGCACAATGGCACCATAAGTATAATACGGGTTCAGACTGCCCGGACGCGCAATGGTGATGCCGAACAGCTCATCCGTGACATCGTAACCGATGACGAGCCGGTGCCAGAACGGCGTACCCGGCGCAAAGCGCTGTGCCAGAGCACAGCTCATAAGCAGATAGCGTGCATTGGCGATCAGGGTGATGACCGCCACCTCCAGATAGGTCGCATTCGCCATGATGATGGCAAACGCGGCGTACTCACCCGCCGAAGCATTGTTCAGCAGGCTGACCAGAAAACCCTGAAATGGGGTAAAACCTGCCCGGCGGGCCGCAATGCCCAGCGAGAAGGACACCGCAAAATAGCCCAGCGCAATCGGTACACCGTCGCGCATGCCTTCGCAGAAGGTCTTTTTGCTGAACGCCCAGACAGGCTTTTTGACATTGACAAGCTCCGGGGTAAGGATCTTTGCTTCAGAATCCATTTACACTTCTCCTTTCCTATTTCAAAACACCAAAGCCTATTATACTCCCCTGCTTTCGGAGAAGAAAGAGGTTTTTGCTTTATTTGGCACGCAAAAAAGAGAACGCCGCCGGGAAACGGCAGCGTTCTTCGTCAATTTATACACCCGGCACCAGAAAATGCTGCGCCTGCGGCAGGGTCTGCATGTCTGCATCCAGACCGTTGGCCGCCCGCATCTGCGCTGGTGAAACATGGAAGCGGCGCGCAATGGCGAACAGCTCCTCGCCTGCCTGCGCGTAGTAGATGCGCAGGGCGATCTCCGGGTCCGGCGGGGTCAGTTCATCGCCCAGCTCGATGCTGCCAATGCCCTGCTGCACCGTGCGGCAGAGAATGGCGCCCTCCGCCCGGGCTGTGACCGTGACTTCCAGCGTGCCGCCCGCGCAGCTGCACTGGACGTTCTCGGTGCTCAGCCAGCACTCGGCACTGAGCTGGGCACCCGGCGGGCACTCTGCCGCCAGCGGAAAACGCAGCTCCATCGTTTTTTCATAGCTTTCCAGCTCACCCAGGCTGTTCTCGGCAAAGGCAGTGGCAACGGCCCGGGCAGTGAGCACAGCCCCTTCTGCCGTCATGGATGCCTGCGCCGGGCCGTAGGATACAAAACAGGCCCGCAGCTGTGCCCCGGCGTCCGGCAGCGGGCCGGAAGCAGTGGCTGCAGCCGTCTCGTTCAGGGTACAGGCCAGCTGCTCCACCGCAAGCTCCTGCGGCGTGATGGCGGTCTCGAACTGGGTCGAAAATGCATCCGCCACTGTCTGCAGCTGGAAGGGCCGCCAGGCGTGCAGATGCATCATCACGTTGACGGTCAGCTGGCTTGCAGCGTCCTGCTCGCCTTCGGCAAGGGTGAAGCCCACCGGTTCCAGCACGCACAGGCATCTGCAGTCCTCCGTGACGCCGTCCAGGTCCACGACCTGATTGAATGGCAGAGCTGCCGCCTGACTTTGCAGCGCCGTCTCGCCCTCAGCACGCCAGGCGCACAGGGCACGGATCTCGCCCTTGACCACTGCCTTGCCGGACAGTAGCTTTATCTCCCGCACAGACGCTGTACCGGTGATATCCAGAATGGCGGCGGGGCGCTTTGCAAACACCAGCTCTCCTTCGACAGTGACCAGCTTTTCCAGCACGGCGGCACTGCGCACACCGGTGAGCGTCTGCAGGCGCTGCTCGATGCCACCATCGGCCAGCGCTGTGATGACTTCGGCCGGGCTTTGGGTGCGCAGCGTGACGATGAGCCCAAAGGCCCCGCGCACTTCGATGCGGTGTGGGTTCACCGCCCGGCAGTTGAGGTATTCGGTCTGGCCCTCCACCAGCGCTGTCCAGCTGGCGGCAGGCAGCTCCGGCACCTCCAGCTGTTTTGTGAAGGGCAGTTTCTGCTCGGTCTGGCACAGACCGGCCCCATCCTCGCCCTGATAAAACACGGTGCAGCGCAGATAGCCTTCCAGCGTCAGCCGCCCGGGCTGCAGCTGCTTTTGCAGCACCACCGGCTTTGCAAAGCACTTGACCAGCTTGAACACCGGCGGCAGATAGTCGGAGATCAAAATCTCCGTTTCCAGCGGGAGTTCTGCCTTGACGGTGCAGTCTGCGCCCGCCTGCGGCAGGGTATCCCGAAAAATCTTCAGTTCCATGCAGTGTGCTCCTTTCCCTGTCCGTCTCTACTGGAAAGGTATGCACCTGCCGGGTGCCGTATGCCACAAAAAAGAGAGCACAGGCAAAACACTGTGCTCCCTTGCAAAAAATCAGTTTTCCCGGAGGACTGAGACTTCCGTCACATGGTAACGCTGCATCAGCCGGACGGCGGCGGGCGTGATGACCTCGCCGCTCACCGCGATGGGAATGGCCGGCGGGCAGGACACCGTCGGCATGGCGCAGACGCGGCCCTCGGCCTGTGCCACGGGCAATCGTTCCTGCGGCGCAAAAACGGCCTGTCGGATGCTGCAGCGGGTGTGCAGCTGCTGTTCCAGCGCGGCAAACTCGCCCTGCAGCGCTTCCGGCTGCGGGGGTTCGTCCGGCAGGGCCGCAATGATCTCCCGCATGGCTGAGAGCAGCCGCTTGCCGTCGCGGGGCGGGTTCTCCGGCGTGAACATCAGCACCAGATAGCGCGGGTCGGCATACTCGCACTCGATGGCGGCACGGCGCAGTGCATCGGCCAGCTCGGTGCCGGTCATGCCTAGCACGGCGGCGTCCAGCGTGACCTTGAGCGGTTCGCCGTCCAGCGCCAGCGGGCCCGGGCAGTGCCTGGCCTCAGCGGCTTCGTTCAGCTCCCGGCGCAGGCGGGTCAGGTAACCGCAGCACTGCAAAAGACGCAGCGGATAACCCTCGGATAGCACCTGATTGCACTTATCCAGCGACTGCAAAATGAGGTAAGACGGGCTGGTGGAGCCAAACAGTGCCAGCGCATTGCGCACGGCCGCTTCGTCCTGAATGGGGGCGTTTTTGCCCAGATGCAGGTACGCACCGCCTGTGACCACCGGCAGGGTCTTGTGGCCGGAATCGCAGCACATGGCTGCGCCCAGTGCGATGGGGTGCCGGTTCTCAGGCAGAAAGCGCAGGTAGGCACCGTGAGCGTTATCCACCAGCAGCGGCACGTCCTGCGCCCGGCATACCGCTGCCAGCGCGGCAATGTCCTGCACACCGCCCAGATAATCCGGGCTGGTGACATAAACGCCAAAGGGCTTTCGATCCTGCTGTGCCAGTGCGTGCAGGGCGTCCGCCAGCTTGGCGGCAGGCACCGGGCAGCTGCACAGCGCACCAGAATCTTCCGGCGCAGGCCAGAGCCACTCTACATCAAAATCCAGCAGTGCCGCCGCATACAGCAGCGCCTTGTGGGCGTTGCGGGCCGCCAGCAGGACCGGGCGTTTGCCCGTCTGCGGGGCGGCCTGCAGGGCCAGAAACAGCATGGCCCGGATACATTGAGAAGAACCCTCCGTGCTGTAATAGGTGTGGGCCGTGCCGAAAAGCCGGGTAGCGTTGGCTTCGCTCTGGGCGATGATGCCCTCGGCTTCGTACAGCTCGTCTGCGCCTTTGATCTCCGTGATATCCCACGGTTCAAAGCCCAGCAGGCTCTGGCCCTTGTGGCCGGGCATGTGCAGCCGGGAGGTGCCAGATTGCGCATAGCGGCGCACAAAATCCACAATGGGCGTGGTCATGCTCATTCGCAGGCTTCGCCGTCGGCGCAGGCGTTGCAGGTGGAGCCCAGCTCGATGGGCACTTCGATGCCCTTGGCGGCAAGTTCCTGGTTCTCGGCCACCTTGATCATGATGGCGCACTCCATGCGCTTGCGGAACAGCTCACAGCCGTATTCGTACACTCCCGTGATGTTGCCGGTAGCGTGGTAGGAGTTGGCCGCGCAGCCTCCGGAGCAGTAGAGCTTTGCCCAGCAGTCCTGGCACTCCTTGCGGGCGTAGGCGTTGCAGTGCTTGAACTCATCGCGCACGGCGGTGTTGGTGACGCCCTTCCAGATATCGCCCATCAGGTACTTCGGGTCGCCCACGAACTGGTGGCAGGGGTACAGGTCGCCCCAAGGGGTAACAGCCATGTACTCGGTGCCGGAGCCGCAGCCGGAGATACGCTTATAGATGCAGGGGCCGCCAGTCAGGTCGATCATGTAATGATAGAAGGTAAAGCCGCGGCCTTCGCGGTCGCGCTTGATCATCTCTTTGGCCAGGATCTCGTACTGCTCCTTCAGGATGGGCAGATCTTCCTCGGTCAGGGCGCTGGGCTCGCCGGGCTTGGACACCACCGGCTCCATGCTCAGTTCGGTGAAGCCGAGGTCGGCCATGTGGAAGATATCGTTGGTGAAGTCGGTGTTATAGTGGGTGTAGGTGCCGCGCATGTAGTAGTTCTTGTCGCCGCGCTTTTTCACGAACTCCTGGAACTTGGGCACGATGGTGTCATAGCTGCCATGACCGGCGTAGTCCTTGCGGAAACGATCGTTGACCTCTTTGCGGCCGTCCAGACTCAGAACAACGTTGTGGCACTCCTTGTTGCAGAAATCGATCACATCGTCGTCGATCAGCACGCCGTTGGTGGTCATGGTAAAGCGGAAGTTCTTGTTATGGATCTTTTCCTGCTCGCGGCAGTAAGCCACCAGCTTTTTGACCATGTCAAAGTTCATCAGCGGCTCGCCGCCAAAGAAGTCCACTTCCAGATTGCGGCGGGTGCCGCTGTTCTCGATGAGGAAATCCATGGCGCGCTTGCCCACCTCAAAGCTCATCAGGGCGCGGTCGCCGTGGTAGCGCCCCTGCGAGGCAAAGCAGTAAGAGCAGCTCAGGTTGCAGGTGTGGGCAACGTGCAGGCACAGGGCCTTGACCACGGTGTTGCGGTTCTTAAAGTCGAAAGCCATGTCCTTGTAGACATCCGGGGTCCACAGCTTGCCGGCCTCTTTCAGGCTGGTCACATCGTCGATGCACTGGCGCAGGTCTTCCTCGGTAACGTCCTCACGGTCGCCGTACTTTGCCATCATGGCGGCAACGATCTCGTCGGCGGTGTGCTCCGGGTACATGGCAATGACATCGTATGCCACGTCGTCCACCACATGCACCGAACCGCTGCAGGTGTCCAGCACGATGTTATAGCCGTTCAATTGATACTGGTGTACCATTTTACTCTCCATTCCAAATTACACAAAAAAATGCCGCCCGGCAAAGGCGGCATAGGGTTTGCAGAAATTACTTGTTGCTGTTCTCGCACTGCTGGTTAGCCACGCCGCAG
>OLWA01002414.1_pt1 | contig 16645 bp, 13 predicted proteins | sample 1673251 | NCBI WGS metagenome assembly OLWA01 (sample SAMEA3178937, study PRJEB25190) | human gut metagenome | biome: human gut; feature: human-associated habitat; material: faeces | place: Austria | collected 2013
AACGAAATATTATCCTGAAGCACTGCGTAGGGAAGGGCATCAATATGTTCGTCATTCCCCGTGTTGGCGACGTTATTATGAGTGGCGCTTGGCCGATGCATATGTTCCACCTGCCGATGCTGCGCGTCGGTCGCTACATGGCAAGCCCGGAATTCTTGTTCGTTAAGCGCGCGATGGACATTGTGATCTCGCTGGTGGCACTGATCATCCTGAGCCCGCTGTTCCTGATTACGGCCATTGCGGTCAAATCCGATGGTGGACCCGCCTTCTACAAGCAGGTTCGCCTGACCAAGGACGGCAAGCAGTTCGAAATCTTGAAGTTCCGCTCCATGCGTGTGGACGCAGAAAAGGATGGCGTGGCACGTCTTTCCACCGGCGACAAGGATGACCGTATTACAAAGGTCGGTCACATTATCCGCGCCTGCCGTCTGGACGAACTGCCGCAGTTGCTGAACATCCTGAAGGGTGATTTGTCTGTTGTGGGCCCTCGTCCGGAGCGCCCGGAGATCGCCGCTCAGTACTGCGAGGAGATGCCGGAGTTTGCGCTGCGCTTGCAGGCTAAGGCTGGTCTGACCGGCTATGCACAGGTGTACGGCAAGTACAACACCACCCCCTACGATAAGCTGCAGATGGATTTGATGTATATTGCGCATCCCAGTCTGATCGAAGATTTGAAAATCATGCTGGCAACCGTGAAAATCCTGTTTATGCCTGAAAGCACCGAGGGAGTTTCTGAGGGCCAAACCACTGCAATGAGTGGAGAAAACCACTAAATACCGACGCTTTTGTACATTTTGAGCTGCTAAAAATTGGAAGAAATTCCAGAGTGGAATCGGGTATAAATACACCTCTTACAGTGGCGTTAAACTGGAAAGTCGGCAGACTGCCCTGCGTAGGAGCGATATAGCACTCATGATAGTGCAAGATGCCGAGACCATGGGCGTGAGAGAGAGCAAAACGAGGTCAATTCGAGGCTTTTACGCCCCGAAAAAGCACTTTTATGGATGCGACTGTAGCTCGTGGGTTTATGCCGGATGGCACTGTGAGGGTATTAACGACACTGTGGCGATTATCACATAACGGTTTTGGGGCTGAGCGATGATAACATTATCTGCGATTTCATCCCGGTCTTGGAGATAACAAGTCGGGTGTGAGCAAGATGATGATAAACACATGGTCGCAGAGATGCTCATTCGTGTGGGGGTAATCCGGCATAAGCAAGGGAGCTACCGTGGCATGGATGAGTGGATTCAGGAATAAAGGCAGGGGCTACCGTAGCGAATGTTGGTGCTATCAGGACTAAAGACGGGAGCTACCGTAGTATCATCAGGACTAAAGATAGCGGCTACCGTAGCGTGAATTTGCCATAGCAACGTTTATTGTGGCAGTACAAGACATAGCGGCAGTGTGACTCACACTGCTGAGGACGATTAGTAGAGCTTTATATAAGGAATAAACGGCTCAGACTCTTGGAGAATGAGTCTGGGCTGTAATCTTTGATATGCGGAGAGGAAGAGAAGATGGACGCAAATAAGTATGAAAACTACTCGGTTTTGATGTCAGTATACTTTAAGGAAAAACCGGAGTACTTGAAGACAAGCATTGAAAGCATGATGAAGCAAACAATTCCGACGAATGACTTTGTGCTTGTTTGCGATGGCCCTTTAACTCCGGAATTGGATGCGACTATTGCAGAGCTGCAACAGAAGTATGGCGAAACTATTCGTACAGTTAGATTTGAAAAAAATGGTGGTTTAGGTCATGCCCTTCAAATCGGCGTGAAGGAATGCCGCAATGATCTGATTGCCCGAATGGATAGCGACGATATTAGCCGCTCTTACCGTTGTGAGAAGGAACTTGAAGTATTTGCAGCCCATCCTGAGCTTAGTATTGTTGGAAGCGTTATTGAGGAATTTTCTACGACTCCAGAGACTATCGATGCGAAGCGGGTTGTACCTGAAACTAGCGATGAAATTGTAGCCTTTTCTAAGAAAAGGAATCCTTTTAATCACCCATCTGTGATGTATCGTAAGAAAGATGTCTTGAAAGCAGGAAATTATTCTGATGTCCGATATATGCAGGACTACTATCTGTGGGTCGATATGCTGATTGCAGGCATGAAGGGGTATAACATTCAGAAGCCGTTGGTATGGATGCGAGCTGACAGTAACCTGTTTAAGCGTCGTTCTGGAAAGCTTTATGTTGAAATTCAGGTCAATCTTTTTAAGAAAATGTATAAAGCTGGATACATTACATACCCACAGTACTTAAAGTCTTCGGCAATTCGAGTCTGTTCGGCCTCTGCACCTAATTGGTTGCGGCAGTTCATGTTTAAAAAGATATTGAGAAAGTAAGGGAAATATGATGAATAAAAAACATTTAGCTTCATTAAGGAGAAATCCGAAACTCCTAGTGGTTGGGCTGCTTTCAACTAAAGCGTTTGCATGGCTTCCGGATGAATGTTTTTTGAAGATTGACTATAAATGCCGGACAGGACTCAAGTTGGATTTAAGGAACCCGACAAGATTCAACGAAAAGTTACAGTGGCTAAAATTGCATGATAGAAAGCCGGAATATACAACATATGTTGACAAATATGCAGTTCGAGATCATGTGAAAAATATTATTGGAGAAGAATATCTTATTCCGACTTGTGGGGTATGGGATTCTGTCGAAGATATTGATTTTGATGCGTTGCCAGAAAAGTGTGTTCTTAAGTGTACACACGATAGCGGAAGTGTGGCTATTGTTGATAAGAATACGAATCGTGAAGATGTTAAAAAGAAACTGAAGAAATGGTTGGCGGCAGATTACTATCTCAGAGGTAGAGAGTGGCCATATAAAAATGTCAAACGCCGAATTATCGGTGAGGTTTTTATGGAAGATCCTGCAACGGTTGGCTTAAACGACTATAAATTTATGTGCTTTAATGGCGAACCGCAAATGCTAATGGTTTGCTCGGAGAGAACTGAGATGGGTCCAAAGGTTACATTTTTAGATTTGAACTGGAATAGACTTCCGTTCGAGCGACATTACCCGGCTTCAGATCATCCAATCGAAAGGCCCAAAAACTTTGATTTGATGATTGATATATGCAAAAAGCTTGCAGTTGGGATGCCATTTGTACGTGTTGATCTCTATGAGATTAAAGGTAAAGTGTATTTTGGTGAGTTGACTCTGTATCCGGGTTGTGGATTTGAAGAATTCAGACCAGATGAGTGGGACAAGATTATAGGAAGTAAGATAAAGCTTCCACAATAAATGGAGGATAAGTATGGTTGTTGTTAGGGTAAAAGGTGGATTGGGAAACCAATTATTTCAGTATGCAACAGGTTATGCTGTGGCAAGAAAAATGAACACAGAGCTGTGTGTAGAAAAAAGCTTTTATCCTATGCAAAAACTGCGAGGTTTTAAATTATCATTGCTTACTATAAGTGAATCGGAAATCAAGAACGAAATTTGCAGACCCTTGTTTGTTCAAGTATTTGAGAATAGGTATATTAATAAATTACTTCGTATAGCCGGATTTGAGAAAATGACATTCTTGAATCAAACGTATTTTCTTGAAACAAAGCTTAAATACTTGCCACAGATATTTGAATTGTCGAGTGATAGAGTGTATCTGGATGGTTATTTTCAGAGTTATATGTACTTTGAACAATACAGGGAAGATTTGCTGAAATTGTTTGTTCCTAGGTACGAATTTAATGAGGAATGGAAATCTTATTGTAGAGAGATGTGTCAGGTTGATTCGGTAGCAGTTCATGTTAGGAGAGGGGATTATCTCAAGATTAAAAATAAGAATGATCTGCAATATGTACTTGAAGAGGATTATTACAAGAGAGCAATTGATTTTTTGGCTGGAAAATTAAGTAATCCTGTATTTTACTGGTTTTCAGACGATATTGAATGGGTGAAAGAGCATTTTGGAGAAAATTCACGATTTAAGTACGTTCGGTTAACATCAGAAAATGCTGATTTGGATGAAATGATGCTTATGTCTAATTGCAAAAGCATTATAACTGCAAATAGTTCTTTTAGCTGGTGGGCAGCATGGCTCAATCAGAATAAAAAGGCTATAGTTATTGCACCCAAAAAACGTTTTGGTAACGAAAATATGATTCCAAATAATTGGATTAAAATGTAATGAGTAATGGAGGAAAGTGGTTTTGTGAAAATTATACAAATCATGGATACCCTTGGAGCGAATGGTGGGGTTAACACGTTTGTTTTTGATCTTTGCGAAGCTTTAAAATTAAATGGTCATGATGTTGCACTAGTAGGAATTCTGAGCAAAGGCATGAAGGATAATCCTGAAATTGAGAGACTCCGAAGACTAAATATAAAAATAGAATGTATTGGTGCGAAAAGTAAAAAGGACGCTATACTGCATCATGTAGGGGATTTAAGACGAATAATTAAAAGTATCGCAGGTGAGGAAGTCACAGTTTGTAATCTCCATTTAAAATTAGGAGTTATAATGGGAGTGTTATCCACAATAGGTGAAAAGAACATACGATGTGTTGAAACATATCATAATACATATCATTACTATCATTTGCAATGTTGGTGTTGTAGCCCTTTTATAAAAAAATACATATGCGTGTCATCTGAAGCCAAAAGAGAAATGAAAAGAAGATTTTTTATCCCGGATACACGAACAGTTGCAATTCCTAATGGCGTGATTAGAGAAAAAATACGACGAGTTTCTGGTATTGATAATCCACGAGAAGATACGGCTGGAACTTGTATTGTATCGGTCGGACGATTAAGTTATGAGAAGAATTTTGTAACGGTAGTACGGGCTTTATCTTCCATCTGCACAGATAAAATCTCTTATACTCTTGTCGGTGGAGGACCGCAAGAATCAGAAATTCGGACAATAGCTAAAGCAAATAGCAATTTGAAGATATTAGGAGCACAGTCTAGAACAAGAACCTTAGAAGAATTGGCAAGAGCGGACATCGTTGTTATGCCATCTCTTTGGGAGGGACGTTCTATCCTTCAGCTAGAGGCGATGGCATTAGATAAACCTATGGTAATCTCTGATGTTCCAGGATTGAGAGAGCCGTTTGCTGAAGGGGCGCTGATCGATGGAGAACAATTTAGAGTTTGCAAATTTGGATATTTGGTGCAAACGAATAACGAGGAGGCTTACCGTAAGGCTATCGCGCATTTTATTCAGAACAGGGAAAGAAAAGAAGAAATTTCAAGATATGTGCGAAAAATATCTCTTGAAAACGATCTTCTAGAGATGGCAGAACGATATTACAATGAGTATGAAAAAGTTGTAAGCGTTTTTGGCGAGGAAAAGAAAAATGACAATTGATAGCAGAAAAGCACCAGTTGAGCTTATATCGCTTTTTATCATTTTATCCCCGTTGGAACACGTTGCAAGAGTGGAACAGATAGGATATGTTTTTTTGATTGGAGTACTTCTTTTATTGTTCTCAAAAAAATTGACGTTAAAAAGAGGTTCCAAACTGATTTTAGTGCTTTTTACGTTTCATTTATTGGCATGCTGTGTATGGTCGCCGGCGAGCAATGCTGCAGCAAGTGGATTTACAAAATTAGTGGTTTATCTATTTTTGATTCTTGCGGTTCAATTTGATTATACAGAAGAAGACTACAGTAGACTGAAAAAGGCTTTCATTCTCCAAGGTTGGATAATGGTAGCTATTTGTTTGCTATTTGGAAACTTCCAAAACAATAGACTTTGGATATCATCATCGTCTTCTTCAGCAGATCCTAATTATCTTTCTACCTGGTTCATTTTTCCACTGGTTTATGCTTGTGACGAAATAGTTAATACTAATGAGAACAAGATATGGAAGCTGATAGTGGCGATAGAGATGATTGCTATATATGCATGTGTTTTTCTGACAGCTTCGAGAAGCGGATTTGTGACGAATATTCTCGTTGTTGCATTATACGCAATCTATAGTTTCAGAGAAACAATTAGGAAAAACCCGATTAAGGCGCTCCTAATTATTGCTGTTGTTGCTATTGCTTGTATCACAGTGACCAATCTAATACCTGATTATCTTTTACAGAGACTTACATCTACACACTCAATGGGATCAAGAGGAAGAGTGTGGAGGGAGCTGTTATCGGCGATGAATAGTAACTGGTTCCAGTCTATAATTGGCTTTGGAGATGGAGCAACAGTGTTTTATAATACACAGGGGGCAATTTATGGCATGGGAGGATTGGTTGCCCATAACACATTTATGGATGTTATGTTTAATAATGGTCTGATAGGTATAGGTTACTTTTTGACGATTATTATCAAGGAAATATTGAATAGATTGAGAGAACAGAAGATTGAAATTGTCATAGGGGCAGTAGGAATGTGTATGGCAATTTTCACATTAAGCGCATTAACTACTAGACCAGTTTCTTTTATGCTTCTGCTCTTACTTATTGATATAAACGTAGAGAATAGTCAGATCATAGGATGAGGACTTTCGATGTAAACTTGTAACACAGAAAATTCACAGTTTGAGCTTGATAATCAAGTGATGATTACGCTTATATTATCTATATTCGAGACATCAATTGCTTCTCCAACTATGTGGAAAAGGGGAGAAAACAGTGGGGAAAAGATTCAAAGGAATAGATATTCTCAGGATAATAGCAATGTTATTTGTTGTTGAATTGCACTTGTTAAGCCATGGCGGCGTACTTGAAACAGTATCCAAAGGAACACTGCAGTATGCAATTGCTTATTTATATGAAACCGTTTCATATTGTGGAGTTGCAATTTTTGGAATTATAACAGGTTTTGTTAGTTATTCAAAGCCACACAAAAACCGAGGATGTCGTTTTTTCAGTCTGTGGATAGAAGTTGTATTTTACAGTCTTCTATTGACCGTTTCTATTTCGTTGACAACGATTCGGTCGGTCGATGTAAGCGCAATTTTAGAATGCTTTTTTCCAATTGCAAGACAAACTTATTGGTACTTCACTACGTATTTTATTCTATTTCTTATTATACCTTTTTTAAATAGGATTATATTTGAAAATACAGCATTTCAAAATACTGCTTTTTTATGTTTTGAGATAGTAATGCTATATTATTCTCATACCTTGACGGGTCTGTTTGCAATTTCAATGCTGACTCTTTGCTATTTAATCGGAGCATTAATTAGAAAATATAACATTCAGTGTGCCATAAATAAGCGCAAGTGTGTTGTGTGCTATTTTACACTTATGATTATTACTTATCTATGGACTGTGCTAATTAAGCCTTTAAATAGTGCTATAGGCGGAATTTTGATGCGGTATGACTCACCAACAATTATTGGTATGGCTTTTTGTATAGTCGTTTTCTTTGCACAGATAGAGACCTTGCCGAAGCCTTTTAATGGCCTGTCTACACTTGGGAAGTATGCATTCGCCATATATTTAATAAATGATAACCCTTTGTTTAGAAAGTACTTCATTGAAAATAAATTTGCTCCACTTTCAAATAGCACTGTTTGCTTAATTGTTTCCATTCCGGTTATTGCGGTGATCTTTTCACTTGTTTGCGTCTTGATAGATATGTTAAGGACAAAGTTGTTTGGTTGGTTGCATGTATCTAGTATTCAAGACAAAATATTTGAGCTTTGGAATCGACTGACACAAGTAACATATAAGTGCTTGCGGCTACTAATATTGAAGAAGGATAGTTGATTGCAATGAAAAAGAATGTGATTTTTTCGACAATACAGGTAACAATTATTACACTTCTGATTAAATTTTTGGGAATTATAAAACAGTCAGTTTTAGCAGCTTATTGTGGAGCAAATGAAAAAACAGATATTTTTTTTATTGCAACAGGCATCTTGGTAAATCTTTGCGTTGTAGTTTTTTCAGCAATATCAATCTCACTTTTAACGATACATACGCAGCGACTTGTTACAGAGGGAAGAGAGTCAGCCAATAAACTGATTAATGCTGTTCTTCGTATTGCAATTCCGGTTTCTATCATCATGTCGCTCCTTTTTTTCTTTGGCGCTCCATTTTTTGCGAAAATATTTGCGCCATCCTATAATCAAGAACAATTACAGATTCTCAGTAGATATGTAAGAATTATGTCGGTGTCGTTTGTTTTATGGTGTTATTATTTGACATTAAATGTTGTACTTGAAACCGACAAAGAGTTTCTGCCTGGAAAGTGTCAGGGACTTTTTCAAAATATTCTTTTGATCTTTGCAGCAGTGCTTTTATATAAACAGTTTGGAATTTCTTCGCTGATTTATTCCTTCTTGATTTCAGGGGTTTTGGAGTGTGTACTGGTGACATGGTGTGTCCGAGATCGATTTAAGTTTGTTTTTGGACATATTGATGAAAAAGAAGCTCTTTCTAAATTGTTTGAGGTTTCTATTCCGTTGATATTAGGAAGTTCAATTTATGAGATTAATGACATTGTTGATAAGCAAATTTCAACAGGGTTAGGTGCTGGAAATGCTTCTTTCTTAAATTACGGCGCAACGATAAATGAAATTGTTACAGGTGTAATTGTAACATCTGTTTCGACAGTTCTTTTTTCGCATTTTGCAACATGGATTGCAGAAAAAAAGGTGAATAAGGTTGAAAAGAGTTTGGAAAAAACGATAGAGTTTCTGACCGTATTGATTTTTCCAATTCTTGTTATTTGTCTAGTTGCGGGAGATCAAATTGTTGAGATATTGTACGGAAGAGGAAATTTTGGACGAAAAGAAATAGTTGCGACGTATGGGGTGGTTGTGGGATATGCTTTGGGATTCATTTTTCAAGCCGCGCGTGCGAATCTTGTGAAAGTGTACTATGCTTTTCAAGATTCAAAAACTCCAATGATAAATGGATTGATTTCGGTCTCAATTAATATTACTCTTAGTGTTATATTATCAAAATATATCGGAATTATGGGCGTAGCATTAGCAACTAGCATTGCAATGATGATAGTTACAGCATTGTTGCTAAAGAATGTTTGCAGGTATTTGCCTGAGTTTTCTATCAGTAAAATAATACCAGAATGTCAAAAGGGGATTGTTTCAGCGGTAGTTTCTTTTTTTGCACTAATTGGAATTAAGAATAGTGTGAACATCAATTTGTATTTTGATTTTATTCTCGAATCGATTGTGTGCGGAGGAGTATACCTTTTAGTCATGGTCATTTTGAAGTCGAATTCAGTCCATACTGCAGTATCAATATTTAGAGGTAGAGGCGTAAATTGACTCTATTTGAAAGCGGTAGATTTCTTAAGAAAGAGGTTTTTGAAGTTATGAGAAAAAAAGTATTTATCACCGGCTCCTCCGGTTTCATTGGTTCCAACCTGGCCAAGCGTATCCTGACCACTGAACCGGACACAAAAGTCATCGGGTTGGACAACATGAACGAGTACTATGATGTCCGCATCAAAGAGGCTCGTCTTGCTGAACTTCAGAAATTTGAGAACTATACCTTCATTAAGGGCAATCTTGCAGACAAAACCCTTATCAACAGCATCTTTGAGCAGTATCATCCAGATATCGTGGTCAATCTCGGTGCACAGGCAGGTGTTCGCTACTCCATCACCAACCCGGATGCCTACATTGAAAGCAATATGATTGGCTTCTATAACATTCTCGAAGCCTGCCGCCATTATCCGGTGGAGCATCTGGTGTACGCCTCCAGCTCTTCCGTCTATGGCTCCAATAAAAAGGTGCCTTACTCTACGGAAGATAAGGTGGATAACCCTGTGTCCCTGTACGCAGCTACTAAGAAATCCAATGAGCTTATGGCACATGCCTACAGCAAACTTTATAACATTCCCTCTACTGGCTTACGTTTTTTTACCGTGTATGGACCTGCTGGACGCCCGGATATGGCATACTTTGGTTTTACCAATAAGTTGGTGAATGGTGAGACTATTAAAATCTTCAACTACGGTAACTGCAAGCGTGATTTTACCTATGTGGAGGATATTGTTGAAGGCGTTGTCCGCGTCATGAAGAAGGCACCAGAAAAGAAGAACGGTGAGGATGGTCTGCCGATTCCGCCGTATGCAGTGTATAACATCGGTAACAGCAACCCGGAAAACCTGCTGGACTTTGTGCAGATTCTGTCGGAGGAACTGGTTCGAGCTGGCGTACTTCCTGCCGATTATGACTTTGAAGCTCACAAGGAGCTTGTTCCCATGCAGCCCGGTGACGTGCCTGTGACCTTCGCAGATACCGAGCCGCTGGAACGGGATTTTGGCTTTAAGCCGCACACCCCGTTGCGCGAGGGTCTGCGGAAGTTTGCAGAGTGGTATAAGGAATTTTACATGGCCTAAAGCCATCGGCGCAGGGGCTCCCTGTGAGGAAGGATTCCAAAATGAAGTGCGTAGAAGTGTATGAAGACCTCTACCATCAGGAACCGTATGGAGTGGCCTTTTGCCCATACCGTATCAGCCCGCTTGGTGCGCATATTGACCACCAGTACGGAAAAATCAATGGTCTGGCAATCGATAAGGGTATCCACATGGCCTATCACCCGAAGCAGAACGGTGTTGTTGAACTACAGTCTTTGAACTTTCCGAAGCGAGCACAGTTCTTTGTGAATGCAGTGCCGGAAGAAAAGCAGGGCGACTGGGCAGATCATCTGCGTGGCGCAGCAAAGATGCTGGGTGAAAAGTATCGTCTGAAAGTTGGTCTGTCTGGCATCATTGAGGGAAGTCTGCCGATTGGGGGTTTGTCTTCGTCCGCATCCATCATTATTTGTTTCTTGTCAGCACTGAGTAAAGTGAACGGTATCCATCTGGAACCGATGGAGATGATTCTCACAGCAAAGGCTGCAGAAAACCAGTATGTCGGTGTTTCCTGTGGCAAGCTCGACCAGAGTTGCGAAGTTCTTTCTAAGAAAAATCACCTGCTGTACCTTGATACGAAGGATGACAGCTATGAACTGATCCCTACCAGTGAGAAGATGAAGTCCTATAAGGTGGCGATTTTCTTCTCTGGCTTGGAGCGTTCTTTGAAGAACTCCAAATACAATTTGCGGCAGGATGAGTGCAAGGCTGCAGCCTATGCGCTGATGGGCTATGCGGGTATGGATTATGATACCTTTGCAAATACCCGGCTTCGGGATGTGCCTTTTGAGGTGTTTGAGCGTTATAAGGACAGATTGCCCGAACTGTGGCGCAGGAGAGCAGAGCACTACTACAGCGAGTTTGCTCGTGCCGAAAAGGGTGCGGAGTTGTGGCGTAAAGGTGATTTGGAAGGGTACGGTCAGCTTGTTTTTGAGAGTGGTAAATCTTCTATTTATAGCTATGAGTGCGGCTGCGATGAACTGAAAAAGCTGTATGAAATTATGGCTGACACTGATGGAATCTACGGTGGCCGCTTCTCTGGTGCTGGCTTCAAAGGCTGTTGCATGGCTTTGATTGACCCGGATAAAGCAGAAGATATTGAAATCAAAGTGGGCACAGAATATCTGAAAGCATTCCCAGCACTGGAGGGAAAGTACAGTTTCCATCTGTGCGGGAGCGCTGATGGCGTGGAACTGTAAAAGGAGAATACATAGATGAAATGCTTGATTTTAGCAGCAGGTTACGCCACACGGCTTTATCCTCTGACCGAGAATTTCCCGAAGCCACTTCTGAAAGTAGGGGAGAAGTCTATCCTTGATTGGCTGGTGGATGACTTGGTAGACACCACCGATATTGATGAATTTGTAGTGATTTCAAACCATAAGTTCGCACAGCATTTTGAGGACTGGAAGAGCGAGAAAATCAAAACACGGTCTTATAAGATTACTGTGATCGATGACGGCACAAGCACCAATGAGACCAGGCTCGGTGCAGTGAAGGATATCCAACTGGCAGTCGAAAAGCTGAACTTGACGGATGACCTGCTGGTCATGGCTGGCGACAACATGCTGGATTTCAGTCTTTCCAAGTTTGTGGAATTTGCCAAGGAGAAGAATACTTCCTGTGTGATGTGCCATGAAGAGAATGAACTGAAAAAGCAGCAGAAGACAGCCATCATTACGGTAGATACTGACGACTTGATTACCAGCTATGAAGAAAAGCCGAAGGAGCCGAAAGGAAATTTGGCTGTGCCGCCGTTCTACTGCTACCGTGCCTGTGATGTAAAACGCATTCAGGAAGCATTGGATAAAGGCTGCGGCTATGATGCACCGGGCAGCTTTGCTGCGTGGCTAAGCAAACAGACGGAAATGCATGCTTATCTTATGCCGGGGAAACGCTATGATATTGGGGATATCAATAGCTATGAGTATGTGAAAAGCGTGTTTTCTAAATAAAAAAAGGAGGAAGAATAAATGAAAATTGCAGTTGCGGGTACCGGTTATGTCGGGCTGTCCATTGCTACTTTGCTGTCGCAGTATCATGAGGTCATGGCGGTTGATATTATCCCGGAAAAGGTTGACCTCATCAATCAGCGCAAATCGCCCATTCAGGACGAGTATATTGAAAAGTACCTTGCAGAGAAGAATCTGAATTTGACCGCTACTCTCGACGCAGAGGCAGCTTATAAGGATGCGGATTTCGTTGTTATTGCAGCGCCTACCAACTATGACAGCAAGAAGAACTTCTTTGACACCTCGGCGGTCGAGGCAGTCATCAAGCTGGTCATCCAGTATAACCCTGATGCCATCATGGTAATCAAGTCTACGATTCCTGTGGGTTTCACAGCAAGTGTCCGTGAGAAATATCACTGCGATAACATCATCTTTAGCCCAGAGTTCCTGCGCGAGTCTAAGGCTCTGTATGATAATCTTTATCCGAGCCGTATTATTGTCGGCACCGATGTTGAGAATGCCCGTTTGGTAAAGGCTGCGAATACCTTTGCGGGTCTGTTGCAGGAGGGTGCAATCAAGGAAAACATCGATACTCTTATCATGGGCTATACTGAAGCAGAGGCAGTCAAGCTGTTTGCCAATACTTATCTGGCCCTGCGTGTCAGCTATTTCAACGAACTGGACACTTACGCAGAGATGAAAGGCTTGAACACCCAGCAGATCATTGAGGGTGTCTGCCTCGACCCGCGCATCGGTAGCCACTATAATAACCCGTCTTTCGGCTATGGTGGCTACTGCCTGCCCAAAGACACCAAACAGCTCCTTGCCAATTATGCGGATGTGCCGGAGAATTTGATTGAGGCTATTGTTGAATCCAACCGCACGCGCAAGGATTACATTGCTGACCGTGTGCTTGAAATCGCTGGTGCATACGAAGCAAACGAAGATTACGATCCGAGCAAGGAACACAACGTTGTGGTCGGTGTTTTCCGTCTGACCATGAAGTCGAATTCCGATAACTTTCGTCAGTCTTCTATCCAGGGTGTCATGAAGCGGATTAAGGCCAAGGGAGCAACGGTCATTATCTACGAGCCGACTCTGGAAAATGGTAGCACCTTTTTCGGCAGTGAGGTCGTCAATGATCTTGATGAGTTCAAAAAACGCAGTCAGGCCATCATTGCCAATCGCTACGATAGTTGTTTAGACGACGTGAAGGAAAAGGTCTACACCCGCGACCTGTTCCGCAGAGACTAATGCGATGGTAGCGGGCAAAATTATGTGCTTGACGGGAGAAGTATGATGAACGACAATTTGTTAGCAAGCAAGCAAGCAAGCAAGCAAGCAAGGGAGTATTATATCGATGTTTTAAAGGGTGTAGCCATGTTGGCAGTTGTTCTCGTGCATTTTAATAATGGATGGGGTTCACCTAATTTGCTACTAAACAAGGTGTCGGCAGTAGGAGCAAGATGTCCGCAGTTGTTCTTCATCATTTCAGCTTATCTGACATGGGCCAGTTTGGACAGGCATCCCATGAGCTACAGATCTTTTCTGAAAAAGAGATACAGCAGGATGGCACCATTATTCTATGCGGCTGTAATTGTTGCTGTGTTAGTACCGGTTTTTCGCGTATTTGACATTAGTATTGGAAACTATATTTCTCACGCTCTATTTGTAAATGGGTTGAATCCGCTGTGGTATAACAGCATCATCGGTGTTGAGTGGTATATTGCTGATCTTGCATTGTTTTACATATTGACTCCGCTCCTACGGAAAGTGATTACTGGATTGAAGTCCGGCATCGCTTTTCTTTTCCTGTCAATAATTTTGTCTTCCGCATCATTGGTTATTTCGAATAGCTTTTTTGCTGAACAAATTGCTGGGGATGGACAGTTTGAAACGTATTTCCACACAGGTCTGATTTTGCATCAGCTACCGATTATGATAATGGGCGTGATCATTTATTACGCCGTGAAAAAGGTAAAAGCAGGCCAATTGAATGGTTGGAAGGTGTTTGTAGAATCCGGAGCTATAACAGTGTCGGTATCCATGATTTTCCTTGTACTACATATGAACAAGAAATACATGACCAGTTCTCTGATTGCAGGATTGATGTTTGGTTGCCTGTTTTTGTTTTGCAGTTGTGTCGATGGTGAAATTTGGAAGAACAGAGCACTTGCTCCTATTAAGTATATTGGTAAACACAGCTATGGGATTTACTGTTTTCATCAGATTGTAATTAACTGTGTGCTTACGTTATCACTTAAGAACCACATATGGCTTGCTACATTTGTTTTAGTAGCAGCTATCTCCAGTGCTGTGGGCATAGGTGGGGAACTAACTGAAGAAAGAATAAGATTAAAGATGAAAAACCATGGTAATGGAATATAATTTCGCACTGGAATTGAAATCGTTGTATTAAGGAGCATACCAACCACAAACTACGGTAAACGAAAATAAGAAAAGCTAACGGGAGGTGTCCAGCAATGAATGACTTGTTTTTACATGATACACAGGACACCTCCCCAATTGTTTCTTCAAATCGTATCCTCTATACACCAACATCTTTTGCAAAGTCTGCACTTCTCTACCTTCAAGAGATAGGTAGCTTACAGGCGGAACAGCCTCACACATCGGCTCGCACACATTTGTCCTCATACTTGTTCTTCTGTGTTAAATCTGGTTCCGGAGAGCTTGAGTATCAAGGTAAGAAGCACAAACTGTCACAAAGCGACTGCGTGTTTATTGATTGCCAGCAGCCATACTCGCATAGTACGGACACAGATCTTTGGTCATTGTCATGGATTCACTTTTCCGGTGTGACTATGCAGGACATCTATCAGAAATACCAAGAGCGCGGAGGTCGCCCAGTATTTCATCCGGAAAACATTACCGCATTTACAGAGCTGCATGAGTCTCTTTTCACTCTCGCCTCGTCAGATGACTATATCCGGGATATGCGAATCAATAGTAACCTAAATGAGCTTCTGGTGCTACTCATGAAAGAGTCATGGCATCCAGCAGAGCGTTTGGATATTGCATTGAAAAAGCAGAACCTTGACCCAATTCGAGATTATCTGGATACCCACTATACTGAAAAAATTTCACTGGATGCACTGGCAGACCAGTTCTTTATCAGCAAGTTTTACCTGACCCGTGTGTTTAAGGAACAGTATGGTGTGAGTATCAATACTTACGTTCTGAATCTCCGCATTACAAAAGCCAAGCAGATGCTACGCTTTACGGACAAGAAATTGGAGGACATCGGGTATCAGTGTGGTTTGGGCGCACCGCATTATTTCAGTCGCATTTTCAAACAAATCGAGGGTTTTACACCGTCAGAGTTCCGTGAGAAGTGGTAATCATCATATTCGCTCTGAGGCAGTCGCAGAAATGTGGCTGCCTTTTTTTCAAAAGAGGGCAATATTGTGTAAGTGATTTGCCACGAAAGGCAAGATAGTGAATTCAGTTTTGAGACTATACTCGCTAAAATAATATACGGTATTACAAGAAAACCAAGCAGAGGACTGCAAAGAACAACAGGAAAGTTGAGGTCAATATATGTCTAAAGTTGCGCTGATTACCGGTATCACTGGTCAGGATGGTTCCTATCTGGCCGAGTTCCTTCTGGAGAAAGGTTATGAAGTCCACGGTATCGTCCGCCGCGCTTCCATCTCCAACACCGCTCGTATCGACCACCTGATCGAGAAGAACGCTATCACCCTGCACGACGGCGACCTGTCCGATTCCTCCGGCCTGATCCGTCTGGTGGGCGAGATCAAGCCCGATGAGATCTACAATCTGGCGGCACAGAGCCATGTTCAGGTCTCCTTTGATGCTCCTGAGTACTCCGGCGATGTGGACGCACTGGGTGTTCTGCGTGTGCTGGAGGCCGTCCGTGTCTGCGGTCTGACTAAGACCTGCAAGGTGTACCAGGCTTCTACCTCTGAACTGTACGGCAAGGTCGAGGAAGTTCCCCAGCGCGAGACCACCCCGTTCCACCCCTACTCTCCGTATGCTGTCGCAAAGCAGTACGGCTTCTGGATGGTCAAGGAGTACCGCGATGCTTACGGCATGTTCGCTGTCAACGGCATCCTGTTCAACCATGAGTCCGAGCGCCGCGGCGAAAACTTCGTCACCCGTAAGATCACGCTGGCTGCCGGTCGTATCGCCGAGGGTCTGCAGGATCATCTGGAGTTGGGCAACATGGATTCTCTGCGCGACTGGGGTTACGCTAAGGATTATGTCGAGTGTATGTGGCTGATCATGCAGCAGGATAAGCCCGAGGATTTCGTCATCGCTACCGGCGTGCAGCACACTGTCCGCGACTTCACCGAGAAGGCTTTCGCAGCCAACGGCATCACCATCCGCTGGGAGGGCACCGGCATCGACGAGAAGG
>OLWA01002418.1_pt1 | contig 16636 bp, 17 predicted proteins | sample 1673251 | NCBI WGS metagenome assembly OLWA01 (sample SAMEA3178937, study PRJEB25190) | human gut metagenome | biome: human gut; feature: human-associated habitat; material: faeces | place: Austria | collected 2013
TCCGCGCATATTACCATAATTTGGAAACAGGTGAGTCGATGGGGGACGATGGGGAGGAATTTTGAGACTCGTGACTACAATGTGGAAATCATCGACAATACATACGAAGAAATGTACAAAGGTGTATTTAATGTAATCAGCGAGCACAACTTTAAGCAGTTCATGATCGCAATGAAATCTGCCGGATTTATATCTCGCAAACTGATCAACTCAATTATGGCAGTAGATTTCGCATATACTTTGTATCTAATACTTAGAGAAAGTAAAGAAGTATCAGTTTCTGAAATCAAACATTATATACAGAAATGGTATGTTCTGTCTGTACTTACAGGTCGCTATACTTCCTCTCCGGAGTCCTCATTCTACAAAGATTTAAAATCAATTAAGGAAAAGGGAGTTGTTGCTACTCTCCAAGCAATTGAAGATGCGACGCTTTCCGAGACATTCTGGAATGTTCAACTAGTTCAGAATCTAGAATCAACCTCTACAATCAACCCAACTTATCAGGTTTATCTCGCCGCACAGGTCTATTTCAATGAAACCTCACTGCTTTCAAACAATATAGGTATAAAAGAACTCATAGACCTGGGTGGAGATGTGCACCATATCTTCCCCAAGCAGTACTTGAAGGAACAGGGATTAGAAAAAAATCAATATAACCAAAATGCTAACTACGTTTACCTGGACAGGCCGGTCAATGAGTCGATAGGAAAATTACCGCCACACGAATATTTCTCTATTGCAAAACGTCAATGTTCAGAAGATGTCACAAAACCTATTGGTTCTATTAATAATATAGATCTTTTGGAAAGGAATCTGGCAATGAACTGTATACCAAATGACATATTCAAGATGGATTTTGAATCATACTCCCGATTTCTTCAGGAGCGCAGAACACTTATGGCGCAAAAGATAAAAGATTATTATTATAGTTTGTAAATCACAAAGCCAGCATGAACAATTCCACTGAATACGAACTCTTTACACGAGAAATCTACCAACAACTTATTGATGCAGATACTGTTAAGGCGACTAAAGTACAGCACAATGTAAAGTTGGAGGGAAAATCAGGACAGAAACACCAAATAGATGTATATTGGGAATATGAGATTGCAGGTGTCACTCATAAGGTTGCAATAGAATGTAAAAATTACAGTAAACCTATCGCAATTGGTAAAGTAAGAGATTTCTATGGAGTACTCTCTGATCTTAATAATGTTGCAGGAATTATGGTCACTAAAGCAGGATTTCAAGAAGGTGCAAAGAAATTTGCAAAACAATACGGTATCAGTTTAAAGGAACTTAGGAATCCTACTAGAGAAGAATGTATCATTGGAGAATTTATAACCACGATTTCAGCAAATATCAGACATACATTATTTCTTGTTGATGAAGAATGGGCGACAAATAATGGATATGACTTTCAAGCATATCGACGTAGACTTGATATGCTTCATTGTACTGATCGGTGGTCAAACAGCTCATATATACCAATCGAACTGAATGATAAAAACATTTGTGACTCTTCAGGTAAACAAATTTCGTCCTTGGAGGAATTAGAGAAGAAAATCCCATCAGAACATAATAGCACTGACGATGTCACATTTACGTTTGAAGATGCTTATATCAATGCAAAATGGGGAATGACAAAAATAAAAGAAGTTCAATATTCATATGAGTATGATACTCAAACTAGTACTATTCGTCTAGACGTATCCGATTTTATAAAAGCGATTCTAAAAGATGCATTAAATGGAGAAATAAGGTTAATAAACTAAATCGGAAGCCTGTGTATTGCAAACAGGGGGGGGAAATAAACTTTACAGACACACTTTAGTTTACTGTCTCCATCAAGATTATAACATTGTTTAATAATTTTTCCCATCAGCGGCAATTGCCGAGTTTTTCTCGGTAATTGAATCTTTGATTAGTTCTCGGATTCAGTTTTGCAATAACTGGATAAAGCAATCTACATAGAATCAGCTCTGTTTATGCAGATTGCTTCCACATAAACAGTTCATAATCTATCCGCATTCGATCGAATTTAAGTATATTTGCAGTGCAGTCCCGGTCGTTCCTCTCCCAGCTGTCAGTTACTGGTAATGAATCCGGGTTTTCATTTTTTGCAATATAGGATATAATCATAACGATTACAAATCCCTAAAGACTTTTAAACTGATACATTTACTGGATCTATTTTTCAGTAAAGTATCTGAATTGTACAAATTACCGGCACTAATTCAATATAGTGCCGATAATTTGCATATTGTTTTTCTGTCATACTCTTTTATTTCAGGCTAATTCTTTCCTCCGGCAGCCATTCGGCAATAGAGACAATCGCCTGATATTGCTCCTTTGTCAGAACCGAATTAGTATCGTCCGAGCATTCGTATTCCCACGGCAGTTCGTAGACGGAACTCTCTTCCTGATAGCCCATATAGTTGTGATATGAATCGGGAACCAGACGCACATAATCCTCCTCGAGCAGGATTCTTAGAAGCTTTTCTGCGTCATATATCAGCAGCGGTGCCCCGGCCTTATACAAAGCCGTCGCTATTTCAATGGCCTGTCCGGCATTGGCAGAATAACTGTTGGAAACAACAATTCGCCATCCCTGTTGCCGGTCGTGTGAAGCAAAAATATTCAGGCGTGAAAATCCCAGTTCTCCGTAATGGTCAGTTGCAAACCGCATGAAATCCTCCGGACTGTAAATATCGTACATTTCCGTTACATCAACGAACTTTTTCCGCTTGTAATAGACCACATCACGCAATTCCTCAGGAACATCCTGCGGATCTGTATAAATGTACCCCCTGAATCCACGCTTCCGGTGATAAGCCTCATATACCTCATTGGCAATGCGGAAATAGGTGCAATACTTTCGTATGGTCATGGTTTCCCAAAGAGGGATAGAACGCCCGTGCACCGAGTCCTCCAATACCTTGATAGCCATTTCCCGATCTTCCACATTGATTTTGAAATTCGGCACAATGCGGTTAAACTCCCTTTGTGCAATCCGTCCTGTACGCTGCTGGTAAGGCAGGTCATGCGCCACATAATCGTTGAACCCGTCGGGATTAGCGACAACGATATCAATCATCCGTTGCAGATAATCAAAAAGGCGGGTTAAGTTCTCCCTGCACCACGTATCATCTGGCTCTGCATCCGTACACTTGGGGCGATTCGTAATGATAAAACGGGTACGCTTCCGGTCCGTAACACGGATTGACCGGGAGTCCCCGTATCGGCTCGAAGCAACATGGAACCATCTGGTCTCCATCGGGTTGAATGCAAGCCAATCCGCTAAGAATGCCTCCCGGCTGTTATATTCCCCCAAAGCAATCAACTCCTCGGCATCCCCCCACTCTTCCGGCGTAGGCCGTGGCACTTCGATATAGAATCCCCGGTATTCATCGTCGCCCATTACAGCCAGCCGCTCGAAGCGATGTTGAATCTCAACCAGCCGTTCAAGCATATCACCATCAACTACAATTTCCCATTGGTGGCTTTCGCCCAACGCCTCCAGATGCGAGGCATTCAGGCCAATCTCCTTCGCAAAATCGGCAAGGAGCTTTCTGTCTATAATCTTTATTCCGTTCATTTCTGTATGTCCATTAAATTTCAATAAACTTTGCCGGATCAAATCCGTTCATCAGGTGTTCATCCTCAAACACATATCCCATCTGGTTGCTGATTATACGTGTACTACCAATCACAGTGTCGATGTTGGTATGCGAATGCCCGTAGATCCAGGCATCAATCCGGCTATTGGCAATCAGTTCTCCGTATTCACTGGCAAAGGCACTGTTCAGCATGGAACCCTTTATGATGCGGAGCCACTACTTGGAGTGTCGGCAGATGGTGTGTAACCACAACGATATGGGCCGCCGTGCTCTTCTTGACGCTTTCCCGTATAAAGTCGATACAGGTCTCGTGCATCCGGTTGAATTCCTCCACCTGCAGCAACTTCCCGTCGAACTTGATCTGGCGGAAATCATTCATGCCTTTCCACACGAAATACTCGTCGTTCGGGTTGATCCGTGACCACAGCGTACTCAAGACAAAGTTGGTGTCATCGATGCGGACAACCTGATTCTGATAGTATCCGACATTTTCCAGGAACATCCACCGCCATTGCAGGCCTCGTTCCATCACGTCGGAATAGTTATAATATTCGTGGTTTCCGGGGACAATCAGCACCTGTCGGTAGCTCTCCGAGGCCCATTTCCAGAACTTCGTCAACGGAGCAACCTTATCCCTGAGATAGAAAATATCCCCTGCCAGAACCAGTACATCACCGGTAACAGGCAGTTCATTATGTTTCAAATATCTGCTGTTCTCCTGGAACTCCAGGTGCAAATCACTCATATATTGTATCTTCATCTTATTGTTCTCCTTTCTTTGATTGTTCAATCTGCTTTTCGATGATTGCCTTCACCTGTGCAAAAGAGACAGGGGTGAAATCGTTGTTATCTACTCCAACATCATACTGCGTGGGAAAAAGCATTTTCAGCCTCGGAGCGTCCTTTCCGGTGTTGTGCCTGCTGGTATGCACATGTCCGAAAAGCTGCCAGGTACCATTGTATGAGCCACCATAGCAAAGGAACGGACAGTGATTCAGATAAATTTTCTGTTTATCCACCTTAATATACATCTGCATCACTATCAGTTCGAAGTATTTCGTGTAATTCTGCCTCAGGTTCTTTATGTCGTGGTTGCCGGAAATAAGGTATATTTTCCCATTCAGCCTGTTCAGTACATTCACCCATTCGGCAGAACCGCCCAGACAGAAATCACCCAGGTGGAACACGATATCTTCCGGACCGACCACGCGGTTCCAGTTAGAGATAATCGTTTCATTCATGTGCACTACATCCTTGAAAGGCCTGTTGCAGAACCTGATGATATTGGTGTGGTTGAAGTGGGTGTCGGATGTAAAGAACACCCAGCTTCCGTCAAATTTGTAATTCATAATCTTTTCATTCATGCGCATCACTGCGCGGTTAATAATACGTTACAATTCAGCCCGTGAATGGAATTGACGGAGAGGAACACATCGTGCGAACGTCACCACAAGGCATAAAATAAAAACCGTCGAAAAGTTTGGTAAGGACTCTCCGACGGTTTTAATTTATCGTTTCAACAGGATACTAGCATCATTGTATCCCCGATGGTCTATCAAACGTTCGTCGGGAAATGTCTCCAAAAGTATAGAATGCTCCAATGCCCGAAGTATGAACACACGACAATCTCTCAAGGCATTTTATGCCTCGATCCGATACAGTGATCCAGTTGTTCATTCTTCTTTGCAGCATTGTAAGCTTTATGTTTTTATTCAATTGACGGCGCAAAATTACGAATTTTCTTGAGGACCAGCAAATTTCTTTAGAGAAAAGCCGATATGAAGCAAACTGCTGACCCAAAAGTGCAAGTGCAAATACAAATACATATTCAATCAGCACGTTTAGCCCAATACTACGGAACTCATAGCGTCTCCACTTAATGCTAGGATACAATGCAACCTTGATAATTAAGATTGTCTTTTCGCACGATAATGCTCGGCCAAAGAAACTTTGCGTTATCCTTGTATTCATCCCTATCCACAGAGATAGGGTGTATCAGGAACCACAGGTACAATTTTGCTTTGTCTCAAATGATAGATATTAGTTAAATCACACTTAAAAAATCATATTTCTTTTATTCTTTAGGTACAAAGCTAACATTGATTAATCTATAAATTTCTTATAAAATAATACTGTTCTCTTACCTTGAACGCACTAGATCATATCCATATCCGTCATTTTCACTCTTATCATATGCATTATCTATATACATATTTGGATTTGCTAAAAAATCATCCTCTTCCACGAAAGAAATATACGATCCTCTTAATGCATCAACTGTTCGACATCGTTCGCAAGAGTATTTTGGAGGATTTTGATTAAATCTATTATTGTTGATTATATCATAAACTAAATCATCACGATATTTATATGCCTTACATCCATCTTGATGTAGAATTGAATATTTAAACCAATCATATGAACCATTAACCTTCATAATAACTCCCACAACTCCATTTGTATGTGAAGTTCTTTCTTTTCTTGTGATTCTTTTGAGACAATATTCTATTTCCCAATCAATCCAACGGCTCATCTTAATATTGGGCGAGATGATAACTATTGTTACAGATGTATCAAACATCATGTCTTTTAAATTCCTCTTTATATTCTCTGTTGAAGTATCTGTTAAATCTGGCGAATCACTTGTTTCGCCTTGATAATATTTAGCATCTTCTCCTAAAGAATCAATAATTCTATCGCGTAAGTTTTGAGCTTCACTATATTTATAGGATATAAATGTCTTATGTACCATGTTAAATTCTTTTTATTATTTCACGAAATAGTGACATGTATGCGAGATTATTCTCTAATTCAACATTATAATCATTTTTATGCTTATTAAAAAGTATTTTTGCTGCAGCTCCTGTGCTGGCTATTGGAAATGTTAAAATTTCAGGATGAATTTGCTTGAACATATCATATTCAATTTCAACCCCCTCCATTCCTCCGATAAAAAAAGCAGCCGCAAATTCATTATTGCCAATCATCTTGTTTCGCATCTCAAAGAGACTCTCTTCTAATGAATTTTTCCTTTCTGTTAACACAATTTTTGGGATATTGCCATTTTCTTTGGGGAATTGATCTACAAACCATTTGGATTGATATAGCATAACATGTTCAGAGACATTATATCCTAATATATTTAGAACCCTGCTTATTATTGGTGTAATGGCAGGATGGCCTCCCCATACCAATCTATAATCTTTTATCACAACAGTAGTTAATGCAATAATTGCATCTCTAATTGCCGTAACGTCACAGCTATCTATATATTTTTTATGTCTTTCTTCGACAGGGATACTGGCGGAAAGAAATATGTTTTTTAATTTTCGGTCATCCATGTATCAAACTCATTTCTTTGAATTGTTTTTACTTCAAGGGCTGAATTAAGCCAGTTTAAATGGTCAATCCAATCTTTTTGCACTTTAAGAGAGTCGTAAAGGAGATACACTTTTAAATCTGGAGTATCAAGTAATTCTCGAAACTCTCTTGATTTATAATAGTCATATGATGTCGGTACCCCTATTGCCGGCAAATAAAGCGCAAGAAGTTTTTTATTAACATCTCTTTCAATTAAATAATATTTCTCTTGAAAGATCTGTCGCCCAACTTTTTTTGCTTCTTGGATAAATTCCCCTCGTAATGTGTCCTGTCTTGCTGCTAAATTTCTAGCTCTGCATGACTCCACTATATCTATTAAATTTTTTAGGCAATCAGGCGTAAGTTTATACTCATCAATTCTACCTATTTTTACAAAACTGCTTTCATCCAATTGAAACGGTATGCAAAGATTATCTGATTTTTCTATGGAACATTTAGGCCAAACAACTTGTACAACTCCTATTTGTTTTACATTTGAAATTTCTATCTCCTCTCTACAATAGCCACTTTCATGAAAGCTAGTGGTCAAAAGCTGAATTACCACATCGCTGTCGGACATTCTATGATACAATTCATTTTGAAAATCCTCCGTAGGTGGAATAGAATACGAATCCAAGAATGGATCAAAATTATTCTTAAGTAGTTCCTCAAAAAGTTGAATAGCAACTCCTGTAGAATCACTTCTTTTATAGCTTATAAAAACTTTTCGTGTTTTTCTTAATAATCTCAATCCTTGGAGTGCTATATTTACATAATAATAACGGGATTTATTTCCAGCTAAAATACCATTAATTGGATGTAATATGGATGGTATTTCATTGTTAAAATTGCCTTCTTTGAAATAAATAGGCAATATAGCATCACCATTATTTAAAATGATTCCAATTTTTTCTACGTCAGAATGATATTCGTCTTCACTTCCTAAATAGAAACAAAATGAAGGATTTTTATTACTATATTTTTCATTAAAATCACATGAGTATATTGTCTGAAATATTCTATCAGACAATCCTAGCTCTCTAATTTTTTGAATAAACACACCCAAGATGCCACCAACGAGAGGATTCTTTGTATCTCCTAAAAAGATCAGTTGATAATGATACCGCATAATTTATTTAGTATGTACCAGCTTTTTCTATGGCGTTTTCTATTAATCGTTCTATATTCTCTTTGATATCATTATATACAGAAGTACTTAAAGAATAATTAGAATCAAACACCTCAATATAGTTAGATAGCCTGTAACCTTTATTAGTAAAAATAGAATAAAAAGGATTGGCACCAGCGGTAGTTTGATTTCCATACCTATCTTTTAGTTTATGGATGCGTATTCCGACGATACCCTTATTAAGTTCGTAGGCCTTCTCAATTTCATATTTCACCCATTTCCTAGATGACGTGGTTGCTCCAATCAAAACAACAAGGCATGAACGTTTATTCAATTGATCGTCAATCCATTTTTGTATTTCTTTATCTGTTTTTAACCTAACTTCTTCCCAGTCATTGTCACTAAATGTAGAAGAATTATCAACTTTACCCATATTGCGTACCTCAGAAGCTCTCCAAGCATCTTTATGGTATTCAAAACTAAAAAATACTTGTCTTTTAGGCATATCTTATCTTGATTTATGTTAATTTAAAATCGTTAATTTGTATTCATAAAGTTGCTATAGGACAACTGTTTTCTCAAACAAAGATAATATATAAATTTGTATCTGAAAATAACATTACTTTATCTCATAGCAATATTTACGTTCAATAAACTCACATCAACATCAGGAATGATAACGTCAGCGAGTTTATCGTTAACAAGAAATCCCATGTATAGCGGAATAGTAAGTATATCTCCCTCGCGTCCAACATTATATTGTCCTAGCTTGATTGCATTTTTAACATGATATACGTCCTTGTTTTTAAGAACTGTAGTCATGCTTTTTGACTTGCCTGTTTTTGCTTTAATTTCAAGGATAACACATTCGCCTTTGAATCTTATCAGAAAGTCCAATTCAAGTCCGCTATCCTTATGGAGATAGTATAATTTTTGACCGGATTTACATAGAAAATCCGCCATCAGATTCTCAAAGATAGCTCCTTTGTATCCAAGAAGATTACCCTTTAAAATATCCGCCTGAGTGCCGTAGTCGAGCATTGCCACAAGGAGGCCTATATCGGTAGTGTACACTTTGAAACAGTCTTTGATGGAATTTCCCTCTAGCGGCAGTTCCGTGGTCTGTATGTTATAGCATCTACGGATGATCCCGGCATCCTCCAGCCATTGAATACTACCAATGTATTGAGAAGACCTTCCTCCTTTTTTTACAACTGAATACTGGAATTTCTTATTCTCTTTAGCCAATTGCTTCGGAATAGATTCAAAACATTCACGGATATTGGGTTTGTCTGCATCATCTGCATATTTGACCATATCCTCTTCGTATTCGGCAATAAGATTTCGCTGTAACTTATATATTAGTTCGATATTCTTGGTCTCAAGGAAACAGTTCACCACTTCTGGCAAACCTCCAACAATGACATATCTGTACAGCAGCTCCATCATGGCCTTATGAACCCCCTCGGGAACAACCTTTTCGTTCTCAAAGCATGATTTTACAGAATCAATAATCTCCGGACTGATACCGTTTGCCCATAGAAACTCTTCAAAATCCAACGGGTACATGTCAATCACGGTTTCGTATCCGACAGGGACAGAATCTTGTCCTATATCTTCTTTCTTTTTCTTACTTTGACCGTAGCCTTTCACTCCCAAAAGAGAACCTGTGGCAATGACATCGAAACGCCCGTCTATATGGAATGACTTCAAGGCAGTTCTAGCTTCCTTACATTCTTGAATCTCATCAAGGATAATGCAGGTTTTCCTTTCAATGAAACGACTGCCCTTAATCAAAGCCGAGAGATTGAGAATAATGGTGTCAACATCTATATTGCCAGTAAAGGCAGACTTTTTGTCTGGTTCAAGAATGAAATTCATATAGACCACGCTATCATAATTCTCCCTTGCGAATTTCTGGACAATATATGTCTTTCCACATTGACGTATACCTTTTATCACCAGAGGCTTTCTGTCCTCAGACTGTTTCCAGTCGGCTAAATATGTTTCTATTTTCCTTTTAAGCATGGCACAACTTTATTTTCCAATGACAAAATTACACTTTTTCTGGCGAATAAACCAAAGTTTGATACATTTTTTCAAGCGAATAATACCTATTATTTCACACTTTTTCCAACGAATCAAGTTCCCTTTGTACCGGACCGAAAAAGTAGACACGGAAAAAATTTTTCAGTTAAACATTTTTTCCAAAGTAGACAATAGCGATATTTTTGTCTGATCTGATTTTCCCAAAGTAGACATTTCCTATAAATTTAGTCATTTTTGTTTTCAAAAGTGGACACATTTCCTAAATTACTTTCAGACAGCGCACTGGCACGCCTCCTCTGCACAAATTTAGGTTCTGTAGTCAACTCTCTTTTTTCAAACGTATTTTTGCATTTGATCTCGCCTTTGTTATAGCGTTTTCTGTAGTTCGCAGGGGTGTCATATCCGATGGCAAAGCATGGCCGCCGTTCATTGTAGAACCGGACATATCTTTCCATAACTTCCTGGAAGTCCTGTTTTCCTCTGCATCTCTCTATTCCAAAGTCGATTGTCAATTCTTCTTTTATCCAGCCGTTCAGGGCCTCATTCACGGGATTGTCGGTGGGCTTTCCTGCCCTTGACATTGAACGGATTATGTTCGTGTCCCTTATCAGTTCATTATAAGCCATGGAAGCATATACTGTCCCCTGGTCTGTATGCAGTATAACCGGTTCCGATATTCCCTTCAGCAGACATACGATATCATTCAGGCCATCTGTATATTGCTCTTTGGCGCCACGCCTCTCCGCCACCTTATAGGTCAGTATCTCCTTTGTGAAGACATCGAAGTAAAAAATAACCTCTATGTACATGTACCAGATCTTGAATGCCGTCATGTCCGACACGATCACCTGACGGAGACGGTCTACCGTCTCCCATGTCGAGTATATCAGATTGGGATACCGGTTCCTGACCTTGCGCGGCTTACAGCGTACCTGATGCCGTGTCTCGGACTTGATGCCGAGGAACCTGAAGCATTTATAAGCATAGTTCTCGCTTATGTCTATATGCTCGTTGATCCTGATATATGCAGTCGTCCATCTGTAGCCATGCGTGCGGTGCTTTTCGTGGATTGTCCTTACAAGTCCTATCATCTTTTCTCGGTTGATGTCGCGCCTGGATGGAGGTCGTCTTTTCCACTTGTAATAACCGGAGCGGCTTACGCCCATAAGACTGCATATATCCAGGATGGCATAGTCCCGGGACAGCAAGTCCACTATTTCGAACTCTTCTCCTTTAAACGAACATACTCCTGTTCCCCAGCTTCGTTCATCTGAACAGCATAATTTTTTTTAGTCGTTCATTCTCGATACGGAGCCGGAGGATTTCCCGTTTGTAGGCCTCCTCCGTGCGGTCTATGCCTTCCGGCAATACTTCTCTGATTTCGGCATCAGCCCTGGCAAGTCCTTCCAGACCGCCGTCCTCGTACTGTTTGAGCCATTTGCGGAATGCCGCATCTAATACATTGTTAAGAGTGCAGAAGTCACTCAGTTTGATCCGTCCGTTCAGTTTGAACTGGCGAATCAGAAACTCTTTTTCAAGAGGATTCAAGTGTGCCATAAAAGTTTCTCCTTTCCAGTAGATGGGACTGCCGCTGGCTTCGGGCCGCCGGAAGTCGCCCCCGCCGTTCGGGGCTTCGCCCCTCTCTCCGGAGGCGACTTCCAATGATCTCCAAAGTTACAACTTTCAATCTTTTTCTACCTCCCCGTGTCTACTTTTTTGGCAGCAGCAAGAACTACACTTTTCTATGAAATCAGCACCTTTACTTTATCCCCGTATTCATATATACGTTCATTAAAGTAAAGTCAGAACAGAGGGAAGAAAAGAGATGGCTCGCCAAACAGACCAGTCGATTTACCGAAGTCTGCCAATGATACAGCCTGTTTTTTTTCTTTTGGCTGCAAAATCTTCGTGAGTGCATCTTGCTTTTAGTTGACATCAGTTGGTGAAAATCCCACTTATTTTCGTACCTTCGCAACGGATAGAAAACTGGTGGACTTCGGATGGGAAAAGGGAGTTTTCCCGTTGGTTCTGATTCAAGAGGAAAGAGTGGAAAAATGTACGGTTTCGGGCCTGAAAAACAAGCGAGAAAAGGCTTTTCTACCGTTTAAGCCATAACTCTTTCATATTCAAGTTGTTCGGCATACTGCATCGGATTTTCGGATTCAACGATTTGAATATCTTGTAATATCGTATGAGCATCGACACGGATTGCACAGCAAACAAGGCATCAAACTCTCCGTCGAATGTGGATTTGTTGAAATTGTTAAGGATAAACTTGGCGATTTCCTCCATACGAGCTTGATTGTCGTTGTCAACAACTTCGTTGCCGTGATAATACTCCACAAGGAATCCAAGCACGTTTTCATCGGCTATGGCATCCTTAATAAGATATTTATGAAGACAATTTCCGAATATCTCCTTAGTGGTATGCCCATCTACCGCATTTTCAGTAAAAATAGGTGTTCCCGTGAAGCCAAAGATTTGAGCATTGTCAAAGAACTTCATAATCTTCTTATGACTATCCCCAAAGTGGCTACGATGACACTCATCAAATATCATCACGATACGTGAGTGGCGAATAGTTTCAATCTTGTTGCTATACCACGTCTTGCTGACTGCGGCATTGAGTTTCTGAATGGTAGTGATGATAATCTTAGAATTGCTTTGAAGTCGCTTCACAAGTTCATCCGTATTATCAGTACTATCCACAGCTCCCGGCTCAAACGCTTCATATTCCGATTGAGTCTGAGTATCAAGGTCATGTCGGTCAACAACAAACATAACCTTATCCACATCATCCAACTCTGACACAAGTTGGGCAGCCTTGAACGAAGTCAATGTCTTTCCGGCTCCTGTTGTATGCCATATATAGCCGTTATCGTTGGAGTTCTGCACACGATCTAGAATTTTCTCTACGGCATAGAACTGATAAGGACGAAGCACCATCAAACATTTGTCGCCCTCGTGCAGCACGATATATTTCCCTATTATTTTGCCAAGCGTACATTTTTCCAAGAAGAATACGGCAAACTTATCCAATTCATTAAACGGATGATTGGCTGCATCCGTCCAATTGAATGTAAACTTATAACCGCTATTAGGATTGTTGGCAAAATAGCGGGTATTGACACCATTTGATATAACAAACAATTGAATATAGTCGAACAATCCGTGGAACGAAGTCTTATGATAGCGTTGTATCTGATTATATGCCTGTTTGAGTTCTACTCCCCTGCGCTTTAACTCTATCTGAACCAATGGTAAACCATTGATAAGTATAGTCACATCATAGCGGCATTTTTTCCGTCCTTCAACAGTAATCTGATTCGAGACCTGAAACTCATTCTGACACCATTGGGTACGATTGAGAAATTCCACCCAAATCCGTTGTCCATTTACCATATCAAGCGGATAGAGGTCACGAAGTTTCTTGGCCTTTTCAAAGCGAGTTCCGCCTTCAAGATAAATTAATATCTTCTCAAACTCTTCATCCGTAAATGAAGTACGACCAACTTCCGCCAGTTGTTTCTTGTTATGAATCTCCAACTGACGTTTGAAATTAACATAAAGATTATCTTCCTCGACAATCTGGACATACTCATAGTCCATTTGTCGGAGTGTGGCTATCAGTCCGGCTTCCAACGCCGCTTCGCTTTGTGTTGACATATTCTTGTCCTGCTATGGTGTTACTACTTATTTATTCTAGCTTGCAATATCTTGATGTCTAATGCATTTTCTATTTTGCATAAGGTTTCCAACGACAAATTTTCACGACCTTTCAACACTTTAGAAACATACTGCTGGGTACAATTCATTTTCTCAGCCAAAGCTCGTTGTGTCATACCAAGTTCCTCCATTCGGTTTGACATGATTGCTGCTATAGCCTGTGAATGGCAAATCCAATCCTCGCTCTTATTTTCCATTATATTCATTCCTTCTCCTAAAGCGTTGTCTATCTTGTCTTCAGCCATTGTATGCATCAAAAATACCTTTGCCTTATTTTGTAGGCAAAGGTACTATAAATAATCGAGATTACACAACTTTCAGGTTGTTGTTTGACAGCCAAAACTCAAGAATCACCTATTGTACAATAGAACTATAATATTTTATTGCTTTACGTATAACATCTTTTTATTAGGGCATCGCCTATCTAGTTCAAATCCGTAATTTCCTTTTGATACGGATTGAAATTTTTCATCTCCATCTTTAATAGTTAATATTTTTAACTTCTTCCACCTACCATCTTCCTCGTAAAAGAAAAAATCCCCAACACTAATTTTTACGTTGTCAATTTTCAGGCATACTATGGTATGTTGTCCATAATACTTATGTGGCACGGCCACTTCATTTACTTTTGGCCTAAAATCTATTAAGCCATTATTAAATAGTATACTTTGGGCTTCTTGTTTAGTTATGATCCCATCTTCTATCTCGAAATACAGATTAAACAATTGCCACGTATAGCACAATCCTCTTTTTTCATTTACCGCATCCTTGATCTGCTGCTGATTAAATGGAGGAATTGTTCTGGAGAGAGGTTCTACACCTCTTTCATTATTAACAATATACAATCCAAAGACATCAAATCTTTGTTGTTCTTCCCTTCTGCGAAAAACATTCTTAAAGATTTGACTACATTGTGCATCTGTTGAGGTTCCATTAATACCTTTTATTTCCACAAGGAGCAATCCTTTATCTTCTGTATTAATTTGAATATCCTCCTCATTGAATTCCTTATCGAGTTCCTTGTCTTTATCAATTACATCTTTAAATCCTAACCATTTAAAATATTCAAGACAAGCTTCAACTAACTCATCCCCTGTTGCAGTAAGAAGTTTATGCAAAAATGAATATTCGTTACTATTCATTTCTATTTTTTCTTCCAAAGCAATCAGACGTTCATTATATTCCGCAATTAACTCCTCTTTTTCTCTAAGCAATTCTTCTTGCCCTGGTAAATAATAAATTGACTGATTTAACCATAACGACTCTTCTACTTCTGGAAAATATCCAGAAAAATATTTAAACAGAAACTCTTGCATTACCTTTTGTAACAATTCTCGCTTCCTTTTTGTTTGAGGCAATACCAAAATTATATCGTTCTTACTCATAAAGAAGTAAGAAACAACACCTCCAGTTCTATTCATTAACAAAGGTAAGAATTGGTCATCTTTTACTCTTTTTTCGCCGTTATTATCCCATACTGTTGGATGTTCATATATCTGACAATAAGAAACATCATTAAGAAAAGGTTCAAACAATACTCTTGATAATATACAATCACATAATTTCACCTCTGTACCAACCATATTAGAAGAGCAACAATCCACCAAATGCTCATAGTTATTATGCTCTATACTCTGACTGGAATAATAATCATTTATATCCCTAATGACATATTTTACTAACTGATATGGGGCTTGAAATGCTATTCTTATGGCTGGTCTATTTCTGTCTTTATGAAGACTATAATTCAGAATTGAACTACCATATGGGCATGGATCAAATATTGTTTGCGGAGCATTACTGATAAAATAATATGCTTTTGAACCCAAAATCTCTGTCCTCGTATTTTCTTCTGTATTATACGGAATCCTATCAGGCCTTATCATATCCTCGATAAATATATCATATTCATGTATATTTTGAGGTAATTCATAATTGAGTAATAAGTTCAAACCACCATGATTTTTCCCAGACACATCAATAGGTTTTCCCAAACTTCCGTCATAAACATCAAATCTGTCTTTTAACAAGTTCAAACAATCCTCATCTAAATCTAGACAACAAACTCTTGTCTTTTCACGCTTAGTTTCTGAAGCCATATTTACAAAACAATAACATTACTAAAAATTCATTTTACACCTCTCATCCAACACCCCTCTAAACATATCCATTTCTCGCTTAGATATACCTAACCGTACCGCCAACCCTCGCCACCCTTTCACAACATTAATAACCTCTGAAACAATATGTTCAACTGTTTTTCTGTTGAGCATATAGTGCACACAAGCATCAAGCAAAATGCCGAGGTCTGCCTTGTTGGAAGTTGCCGAAATAAGCAGACTTTGATATTCGTTCAGAGTGGGATTCATATCGTATGCAGGTGAGAGCGTCCAGCCTTTTGCAGTCAAAAGAAAACCATGATTGCGGAAATGGTCATCGCTGTTGCCAATGCAGATATTGAAAGCCACACGGCGATAGAGTTCCTGCAAATTGTACTCAACATCCGTACAGTTTTGAATAATGAAATCCACTATATCCAAATAACCATGCCCTGTAGTTGCATTATCTCCGTCATTCAGTCCCAACAAAGTCATTGCAGAAGCAAAATGAATCCGTTTTCCATCTTTGGTTCTGTCAAAACGTTCTGAAAGCAAGGTGTGATATTTTTCGCCTGTGGCAATAACTTTTGTTTTTGCTGCATTTATACCGGCTTTTGCTGCAAGCAAATGGCTGAAATGTTCCCAAAGTC
>OLWA01002431.1_pt1 | contig 16595 bp, 7 predicted proteins | sample 1673251 | NCBI WGS metagenome assembly OLWA01 (sample SAMEA3178937, study PRJEB25190) | human gut metagenome | biome: human gut; feature: human-associated habitat; material: faeces | place: Austria | collected 2013
ATATGTCCCGTCCAGTGCGTGGAAGTGCTAAATCTTTAGGAAAAAATTTTACTAAAGAACGTATCAAAGAACGCATTGAAAATAAACGTCAGAAAGCTATTTTTCCTTCTGTTCATAACAAATTAATAGATACCAATGCTCCCAATATAGCAGGAAACATTGGGCTTCAGAAATGGGCAAATAAAGAAAATTTAAAAATTGTCTCTGCTGAATATAACAAGATGCTCACACATAATCTACATAATTTTTCAGAACTTGAAGACCGCATAGCCTTGTTACATATGCAGCAAAAAGAGGTAAATACCTCTGTTGTTTCTCTCGAGTCTCAGATACGTCATCTTCGAGAAATGCTAAAATATGCCAAACAATATCAGAAAAATAAAATTTACGATGACCATTATAAAAGTTCCAAAGATCCGGATCGTTATTTCCGTAAATATGAATCTCAAATTATTCTTTTCGCTGGTGCTGAACATATTTTACAGGAAAATGGCATGGACCTGAAGCATCTTAATACCAATAAGTTACAGGAGCAACTTTCAGATCTTATTTCCCAAAAAAAATCACTAAATACTCAATACGTTTCTTTTAAGCAAGAAATAAAAGAGTTGGAATTGATACATCAAAACCTGTCCAAATATCTCAAACAGGATGCTCCTGAAATACAAAGATCTTCTCATAACCAACTCCCTTCTTTGTAAAACCATAATAATAGGCAGCGATTTCACTCGCTGCCTAAATTCCCATTAAACCGATATCCTACACCTCGTACTGTTTGTATATATAATGGTTGTCCAGGATCATCTTCTATTTTTTCTCTGATATTGCAGATATGTCGCATAACCACATTATAATCACCGGAATAAGGTTCATTCCATACCAGATCATAAACCATTTCTTTTCCAAATATTCTACCTGGACTTTTCGCTAAAAGAAGTAAAATATCATATTCATATTTTGAAAGATGAACATCACTATCATTCTTTTTAACAATTCGTTCCTGTAGATATATTTTTAATTCTCCAAACCTTATAATTTCCGGTATGAATTGGTTTTTATGTTCCCAGCTAGTCAATATGTTTTCACTTATGCTTCCATTAGCATCTGTGATTCTCTCAATAATTTCTATCTTTTTCACCTTTATTGCCTCTACATTATTAATTTATATTCTATATATCATCTGCCATTTGACTTTTTCATCCAGAAAGTTATAATGAATTTCTTATTATCTTAACATCAATTGACCACTGCCAATCTAAATTAAATCTACGGACTAAAACGATATTTTTCTTCTACGAAAATACACGGTATATTATGCCAACTGTTTTGTCTTATAATGAATTGTGCCTTTAAACAAGCAGATTATAGCAAAACAAAAATTTACTCCCCATATAAGTGCTCTCATATGATATATGTCATTTACCATTTCTGTCATAATTAGAAAGACTGGCATAGAATTTACTATAACAGCCAAAAATCCGCCAAAAAACATTCTTATTAAAACAGGTAAACCCCAACACACAGCCGAAACAATCACTGCACCAAAAGAACTATCCTGATATGCTGAAACGCATAACGTTATTGCACATAGTGATAAGACTGCTTCAAAATTTAACCCCACCAAAATTGTCAAATATTTCCAAAACAATACCGGCTGCATTCTACAATTAGAAAGCACTACCGCAGATATATTATTAAATCCATCCAAACCATATATCGTCCAACATAATATGAGATTAACTACTATAATCCATAAAAATAAAAAAATAGTAAATGTAAAAGAGGCAAAGATTTTTGCGGTAATATCTTTCCTTTTTCCTTCCTTTGTACTAAAAATTAATGGTAACATTTTAGTCTGACTTTCCTCTGCATAAATGGTTGATACCACGCAAATTATCAATATACTTCCCAAAATCAAGCCAAACTGAAGCATTTCAACAAATACTTTCCACCCTGTTGTATATGCCAAATAAGGAGTTTTTTTAATTTGATTATAAGTTTCTCCCAATTCTGTTTTTTCTAGAGAATATCTTTCCGTTGGAAGTTCCCCACTCTCCCATGATCCATTGGTAAAATATCGCGTAACAAAATCATTCAAAAAATTTCCATCTCTCCAGCCTGGCATATTTTCCTCTAATTTTGAAGGCAAGCCATATTTTTCAACAATCTGGTTTACTTTTTTATCTGTTAACTCACCTTCAAACTCTTCCGTAATTTTCCTATTCACCTGCACAGCTTCATAACCAGAATAGAACTTTCCATCTACTGTTGCTATTTCTCCACCTACCTCTACCAGACCAAAATATAATAATATTAACCCCATCACCGCCAACATTCCTATTTTAAATATTTTATTATGAAAAAGTTTATATATTTCTGTTCTATAAAGTCGCACTTTTTTCTCCTTCCATCATTTGTGAATGATAAAGATATGCATCTTCGAGTGTACTTTCCACATTTTTCGCATTTACTACAGGTTGTTTTTTTGAAATAATTCTTAATTCTACGTTTTCTCCACTGTTTCTCATATTACTCACTATATACAGATTCTCTATTCGTTCCGCTTCTTTTTCTGACACTACACATTTCCAAACATGTCCCTCCACTTTTTCTATAATCTTTTTTTCTGTTCCTTCTTGAATCAATTCACCATTCTTCATAATTAAGATTTTGTCTGCAATATAATCGATATCAGACACTATATGCGTAGACAATAAAACTATCCTGTTTTTCCCAAGAGAACTAATCACTTTCCTGAAACGTACCCTCTCCTTTGGATCCAGTCCAGCCGTAGGTTCATCCAGTATCAAAATTTCTGGATCATTCAAAAGTGCCTGTGCAATTCCTATTCTTCGTATCATTCCCCCTGAAAAAGTCTTCAATTTTTTCTTTTTCTTATTTTTCAGCTCTACCAGATCTAAAAGTTCCTCAATGCGACTATCTGCATATTCTTTTGGCAAGGCTTTCAATGCAGCCATATATCGAAGAAATCGTTCAGCAGTAAATTCATCATAATATCCAAAATCCTGCGGTAAATATCCCAATAGTTTTCGATACTCTGCTCCCATACTCGCAATTTCAATATTATCACAGTAAATATTTCCTGTTGTTGGCTTTAAAATACCACAAATCAACCTCATTAATGTTGTTTTTCCCGCGCCATTTTCTCCTAGCAACCCATATACTCCATTTACGAATGTATAATTAAACTTTCTAACCGCTTCTTTATCCTTATATCTTTTCTCTATATCCATCAACTTTAATTCATGCATAATATTTCCCCTTTTTCCATTTTATTAAGTAATCTTTTTACTTGCATTACAATTAGAATACCTAACACAAAAAAAGCTACCATCCACATCCACAGTGCTGTTATTAAAAATATTCCTGGAATGGAACCAATCACTCCATAACTGATTGGTAAAAAAAATACACTCATGCCAAACAAAGACACTCTTTTTCTTCTCGTTTCCATTGATAAAATTCCTAGCGCAATAACATTCGATAACAGATATGGTGTTAAAATATACAACCCGACCTGTAATAGTCCAATTTTCCAATGCCAGCTCAAATAGTTCACTATCAAAAGCAACATTGCACCATTTATCATCCCGGACAATACCAACCATGTAGCAACACACTGTTTTGTATTAAAATAACAGCTCTCTCCCAACTCTCCTACTCTCCCAAAAAATAATTTATCAATCACACTGATAGACATTATGCTAAGAAGCCCAGCTCCCCCCATACATATCATAATCATTTCATTCTGATCCACTCCAGTATGCTGTAACGCAGCAATAGCAATGATTCCTAAACAAATAATAACACCATAAACAACAAAAAATAATTTATCCATGTAATAAAGCTGATGAAGTAAAATATTTTTTTCAGACATCATTGGTATTTTTTGTTTTTCCAGTTCTTCAATCATCACATTATAAGTTTTTTGTTTTCTAGTTTTATCAACCAAAAGTTGCTGATCTGCTTTTGTAAAAAGATTCTTTATTTCACTATTTTTCATAATCGTTCTCCATTATCTTTTTTAGCTGATTTACCCCTAAGCGAAATCGAGATTTTGTAGTAGAAACACTACATCCCATAATCTTTGCTATGTCTTTAAATTTCATTTCTTCATAAATACGCAAAATAACAACCTCCTTTATATCTCGCGAAAGTTCATTTAACAAACTCCTCAAATAAATGGCATCCGTAGCTTCATTCAAAAAATCTCTGTGATTTGAAATATTGGCAAATTTCTCACAATCAACGGCTGTTCCTTTTTCCTTTTTGTCTCGGAAATAATTAAAACATATATTTCTTGCAATCGTCAGGAGATAGCCTTTAAGATTTTTATGTTTATAAGAAGTTCCATATTTAATGAATTTCAAAAATGTTTCTTGTGCAATATCGTAAGCATCATCCTCGGTTTGAACCATATATAAGCAAAAGCGATAAATATCTGCATAATATTGCTCAACAATAATGTCAACCGCTTCTTTACTTCCGCTATGCACTTTTTGAATCAATTCACTGTCTTTCATAGCGTTTTCTCCAATCATAAAACGTTTTACACCCTATATAACCTCCATAAAGGCAAAAAAGTTCACTATAAAATAATTTTTTATTCCTATTACACTTTATTTTCATATGAATCATACCATTTATTATAAATCCTAAAACTGTGCCCTACAAATCGAATTTCTTTTCAAATAAATAACAAGAGCATTTTTATCTTTAGGGTATTATTCATTAGGCATGTTGTAGTGGAAATCTTCTACCCTCTCCATACTGAGATGATTTTCTCCATTATCTATGACTTTCTGTCAATTTGACAGCTCTGATTTCTTTCTCTATTGCTCTGATGGCTGTTTTGTACTCATTCCTCGTCCTCCTCTTCCAGTTCCGCTTTATAATCTTCTAAGTCCATAAGAAAAATCTCATAGCCTTCATTGCTCATGCAGAACAGCTTTCTTATGGTATTGCAGACAAGCCCGATCATATCCTCATCCCCTTCCAGAAATGGAATAATATTGCCGATGGCTTCCATCGTGTCATTTCTGTTGCCTTTATCAAACATTGCGGTCACTAAGCATTCATCTGTATCAAAGTTCATTGCCAGATCCATCATAATTCTACCTCCCCCTTCTTACGTGCTTTGGATTTTTCAGTTTCCGTTTCTTTCTGCTCCTGTGCTTTTGCTCTTGCCTGAAACTCTTTCAATGACTGCAGTACGGATTTTTTCAGTTCTCCTTTTCCACCCTTTGCAGGCTCTTTGTTTTGTTCCCGGTTTGGTTCTACTGATACGGATTCTTTCTTGACTGGTGCTTCTGGAACTTCCTGTTTCACTTCCACAGTCTGTTCTGCTTCCTGCACTTTTCCATGTTTCTCATTCAAATACTTTTCCATATCGTTAATTGCTTTCTGTACCAATGGACTTTCCTTATAATGCGGAATCATATCTATCAGTTCCCTGTCTACTCTGTCCCAACACATCAGTTCGTACTCTCCAGAATAATCCTTATCCCCGTCCTGCAGGTCAAAACCAATCCCTTTGCCTCCATGCAGTCGATCTGCCGGAATACTTTCATAAATCTTAATCGCTTCTTCCAGAGTAAGATTATTATGGTATTCTCCCATGACCGGAAACTCCATACACTCTGCCACATAAAAAGTAATCGTAGCTTCCGGCTGTTCCTGTTCTGATTGTCTGGTAAAGATAGAAAAGGTTTCTGCATTTTCCAGGCGGGAAAGTAATGACCGGGCAGTTATCACATCACTGTCTATATCAGATTCTTCCGATACTTCAACCAGCCAGTCCTTTAAACACCCTGTTTTCTGATTCAAAATGTCCTCTGTGATTTTCTTCACCTGTTCTTCCCTGTTCTCAACGGTATCTTTATATTCGTAAGTGTCATATTCATAGCTGAAATTATCTAAATCCACCGCCAGCTTTTTGATCTCCTGCTGATCAAGGTAAGCATCTGCTTCCTTCATATATTCTGCCAGAGTGATTCTTTCTTCTGCGATAGGATTGATGTCCACCTTAATACCTGCCATTGCTATACCATGAGCATTTAATTCATTGAAGAAACTGTCTTCACGGATATTGCCACGATAAGAAAGCACTACATCAAGGTCAGAATCTTCCCGGTAAAGGTCTTGTCTGCTTCTGGAACCATACACTCTTGCAGCAAGCAGCTCTACCTCCTGTTCCATTCCCATATCTTCTAATACTGCCTGTGCATGATACAGGACACCTCTTTCAACTTCTGCCCTGCTCAGGCTATTTAATGCCAGTTCATTTCTTCCAATCTCAGAAGTCGCACGAAGTTCCCCCTCCTGCAATAAATCCTTAGCGTGCTGGATCGTCATTTCTTCAAATTCTTTATAATCCACTTTGACACATTCCAGGTCATCCATTCTTTCACTTTTAAGGATTTCATAAGCAGCTTCCTGAATGGATGCGTCTGGATTATCGTAATCACCACTCTGGATTTCATGCAGATCAGAGTCATAAAAAATAAACGAATATCCTTCTTCTGTTGCCTGTATGGTCAGATACCCTTTACTCTCGGTAAACTGCATTGCAATTCCTTCATAGGTTTGCATTGCTTCTTCCCTGCGAAATCCTTCAAAAATACTTGCCGGGCAGTTTTTTTCTAATTGTATCCGCTGCATCTGTTCTTCCTGAACTTCTTCCACATCTGCCATCAATTCTTCATAATCCACTACTTTTGCGTCTTCCAATGAGTACCCTTTATCTTCCAAAATATCACTGGCAGCTTCATCTACATAAATTGTCGGATTGTCATAGATTCCTCCATCATCCTCCTGATAATCTTCATTGTAAAATGTATAATCATAGCCATCTTCTGCAGTCTGGATTGTAAAGTATTGTTTTCCAATCTGATATGCAATCTGTGCCTCATTCCAGTCCAGCATATTTTCCATTTTATTTACCGCTTCATATATTTCCGGATTCAGCCACCCTCCGATCTGTTCATATGCATGGGTCAGCTGATCTATTCCGTTTTCACATCGGATAAAATCCATGCTTTCCTGCATTGTTTCCGTATTCTGGATACCAAGCACTTTTTCCTGATGATTTGGCAGGCGTAAATATTCCTGCATCGCTTCATCCAGTGATTCATACCGGTTTACTTTTACTACACCCTCTGCATTTACATCTTCCATCACATAAAAATTATCAACGTAATGAATCTCTGGCATTTTCAACTTTATGCCTTCTGGCAGCTGCACCTCACTGACTGCATGGAAATTAAACCGGACATCCGTTCCAGATTCATTTTTTCCTGCCATCGTTTCTTCCCAGGTATCTTTCTGTACTGCCTGTATTTCTTCGATTGTAAGTGTCTGTCCACTCCGCAGGGTTACAACAGAATCTTTCGGGAATTCCGTCAAGTCATAAAGTGTTGTTCCATTTTCCTGCAAATATTCTGATACAGCTTCTAACGCTCCTGCATCAAACCCATTCCATAAATCCTCCGCTACAAGCTGTCCATTTTCTGCTACGATAATTCCTGCCACATCGGAGCCAAATTCATCATGTTCCATTAAGAAGAACTTCTCCCCCGCATATTCCTTTTCATCAACCGTATGCCATGTCCCGTTATGTCCTTCTGCTTCATATCCTCTTGTCTCTGCCGTGATTGTCACTTCGTTTTCTCCTATCGCCTGTTCTATCCTCTGCATCCGGATCTCAGCTCTTGCCATGTCGATAAACCCATCTAAAACTGCCGGGTGGCTTTCGATCACGTAATCCAGGTTCAGATTTCTACCCCGGCTGACATTTTCCGGGCCTTCGATATGCTCCGCCCAGTCTTTGTTCTGTCTGGAAAATCTTCCATCATGGGAAAGTTCACGGATGGTATTTGCCATAACAAAATTCATACGTTCTTCCCCGAAGCGTTCCACGACTTCTTTTGCCGCATCCTGCTTTAAGTGCAGCCCGTCAAAATTCTCCCGGATGGCTTCTTCGATTGCTTTCTTACAGTCCAGGTTTAACTTTCTGGAATCCAGATAAGCATCCACATCCCGTTCTCCCATTGCCTGTTCCAATGTTCCTTTATAAACTGGCGGATATGCCCTGACGGAATTATGTTCCAGCATGTTCATTCTCTGCTGGACAAACTCTGGAAGTTCCTGAAATCCAAAAGAATCTACATAATAGGCTGTAATCTCTGCACCCCTGTTTATCACGATCACATCACTTACCGATAAGGAATGACCACGGAAATCTTCCGGTCGGTCAATGTTAAAGCGTTCAAATATATTGTCTAACGTGATCGTTGGCATCCACGGTGCTGCATAAACCATCCGGTAATCCTTTCCGTCAATGGTATAGCCCAGACTCTTTGCGGATTCTATTCCCATAAACTGATAAGTATGCTCATCTCCACTATCCATCTGATAAATGGCAAACCTTCTGCTTTCTCCATGCAGAAGAAGTGTCTCATCAATCTTTTCCGCACTGTCCTGTTCCAGTTTTTCCTGTCTGGCGGCAGCTGCTTCTCTTTCTTTATGTACTTCCCATTCTGCTTCCGTAATACCAAAAATACCGTCATGTCCCAGGATTGCATTTTCTGTTTCTGCAAGAATCTGTCCTGCCTGCTCTGGATTGTCTGGATTTCCATGTAAGAGAAAAACTTCCGCACCCTCACGATACAATTCTACTGCCCTGTTTTTTTCAAGAGGATACATATGATCCAGTCGGATTCCTGCTTCGTGCATTTCTGTAAAACCGATCCTTCCATCTGGAAAGTTGTCCATCTGTGCCTCTGTCTCATGCACAAGACTTCTCATAACTTCACTTCGGTCACCCCGATTCGCTGTCAGCATACGGTTTACCAGTCCCAAAACTTCGTCCCGGTCATCCATCTTATAAGCAAAATTTACGATAAGATTTCTTTGTGATTCCGTAAAATTCTCATGGCTGGCGGTTTCTGCCGCTTCAATCAGTCTATGGGCATACTGCATGGTACTTTCTCTTTCTTCTGGAAGTTCTGTGGTTGGGAAATTTGCTCTTGCTGCCTGGATCACTTCATGTACTAAGTTTGCACCGGCTTCCTCATAAGATTCCCGCATATCCCAGGCCAGATCATTCAGTCTTTCTACCTGTCCGGGAAAGGTTTCTGCATATTCTGTTACAAATGCTTTCTCTTCTTCTGTAAAAATTGTTCTCGGAAATTCCGCTTTTTCCACCAGCATTTCTGCCTGTTCTTTCGGTGTCAGCTCTGAAAAATAAGCAATGCCTGTATCAGCATCATACGCTACATCAAAAAAGTGAATCGGATAATTTTCTCCCACTCCATCGCTTGCATACAATACTGTGATCGTTGCACCTCTGTCCTCCAAAAATTCTTCCAAAGATTTCTCATCCTCTGAAAGTTCTTCCTGCTCCAGTAAAGTGACATATTCCATCACATTCTCCCGCAACTGTTCTGCTGTCATATTTTCAACCAGATCATACGCATATTCTGAACCCATGCTGCCTGAAAGATGCAGAATCACATCCTCTCTATGGAATGTTTCTCTGATTGGTCTTTCCATTTCCAACTCATGCATCTTTGTTTCAATATTTTCAATAATTCCCGCTGAAGTTTTTCGGATTGTATCCATAGACGCTTTCAGCGTTTTCATGTTCTGACTTTCACACCAGCTTGCAATATAAGTAAAGGAATATTCCGAAGTATCCAGTCCAAAATGACTACATACAATATAAGCAATGCTTTCTGCTTCTACTTCTTTGGCTGTCTTTCCTTTTATAATGCCATCTGCATCCATTACATCATTGTCATGCAGAATTGCATGGGCAACTTCATGGACACCGGTTTTCATGGACTGGAGATTACTCATTCCTGTTTTAATCGCAATATATTTTTCTGTCTGATGATAATAGCCCTTTGCCTCCCCGTCTATTTCCATAAACCGTACTGGTACCGGTGAAATATCCTGCAATGCTTCCATAAAAATATCATAAAACTGCACGCTTCCTGTCAGCTCCGGTACATCCAGTTCTGCAATCGGTTCTCCTTCTGTCTGGCTGACATCAAATACTGTCGCTACCCGAAATCTTGGGATTACCATTTCTACAATCTCTGTTTCCGGCTGTCCATCTTCGCCAATGATTGGTTCCTGTGTATCTGGATCAATCTTTTCTATTTCCTGTTTTTCTTTTACTGGCGTCGGTGCAATAATCTGGATTCCTTTTTCACCCCGTTTTACATGACGGTTAAATTTCTTCTGCCATGCCTGATAACCTGCCACCAGTGTCGCATCCGGTTTCTGCATCGTAATCAGAAGAGTATTGTTGAAACTATAATTATGAAATTTTGACATCGTATCCAGATATTCTGTATAACGCTCTGATGTAAAAATTTCCTTTACTCCCTGTTCCAGACGCTCTGTGATTTCTTTTAATTTTTTATCTGTTTCTGCCATAGTTTGTCCTCCAATTTTGAATTTATCCCGCCAGAAAGTTCTCTGACGGGACATTATTTATAACTCCTGCTCGTGATTTTTCTTTGGTTTCGGTGTACCAGTCTGCTCCGGTGCAAGCTGTCTTGCCTTTTCCTGTTTCAGACGTTCCAGTATGGACGGCTTATGAACCTTGTCTGCTGTTTCCTGCAGATTCCTGTCTGCATCCCGGACTTCTTCCTTTCTCGAAGAATCCCTGTCTGGAATCTTTTCTGTACCAATATCCTCATCTGCCAGAATTGTTTCATTCCCTTTTTCATCCATGTTGAGCAAAGCATTTAACTCCGATAAACGCTCCATTTTCTCATTCAGTTCCGTTTCTTTTGGAAATGGTTTTTTTACTTCTTCCTGTGCTGTTGCAAGCTGCTGTTGTACTGTCTCTAACTTTTGCTCACTCTCTGCCAGTTTCTTATCAATCGAAGAAAGGGCATTATGAATACGCTGGATATTTCCCAAAGGGTCTTTTCCTATTTCAATTTTGTAGGAACATTTTCCCTTTATGGTCAATTCAAAGGAATTTGCAAACAGGTTATATGATGCAGATAAAGTAAATCCATGGTACTCTCCGACTTTTCCTCCTGTGGTGACTGCCTTTAATCCTGCACAGGCAGCTATCATAGCTTCGCCTGCTTCTTTTTTGTCTGTATAGGCAACATTCCCTATATTCATAGAATAGCTGTCATTATCCTGCAGATCAACATTCTTTATCACACTAACATCAGACTGCATTCCGGCAATCCTCTCTTTCAATGCACTGATCTGAACTGGATAATTCTTTGCAATATCTGATTCCAGACGATAAATCTGACTGGTGTGGTTAGCCTTCAAGAGCTTTAATTTACTGACTTGAACATCCAGATCCATTTTTTCTTTTATATAGGGATTTCCTGTTGCAAGGGCTTTGATCTCTGCATAAGAAAGTGCAGTATCATCCACATCTTCACACGCCCTGACTGGTGACTTACTGGTCATAATCTGAGAAATAAACTTCTGTTTATTTTCCAAAATCTGCCACATGTATGCATCGAACGTATTCTCTGTTACATAGCGGAATATCTTAACTTTCTCATTCTGGTTTCCCTGTCGTAAAATTCGTCCCTCCTGCTGCTCCAGATCTGATGGCTTCCAGGGGCAATCCAGATGATGCAGAGCAATGAGTCTGTCTTGCACGTTGGTACCTGCACCGAGTTTTGGAGTGGAACCCATCAGGATTCTTACCTGACCCGCCCTCACTTTTGCGAATAATTCTGCTTTTTTTACTTCTGTGTTGTACTCATGGATAAATGCAATCTCTTCCTTTGGGATTCCTTTTTCTGTTAGTTTGTTTCGTACATCATCATAAACATTAAAAGTTCCATCCCCTTTTGGAGTAGATAAGTCACAGAAAATCAACTGTGTTGTTTTCTGCTCTTTTCCTTCCTCCCATACCTGAAAGGCATTTTCTACGCAGGTGTTGACTTTGCTTTTTTCCGCATCTGGAAGAAGCTCATTCAATAATCTCTGGTCAAGGGCACATTTTCTTCCATCATTGGTAATCTTGAGCATATTGTCTTCTGTAGGATTTACCATCCCTGCCCTTACTGATTCTGCACGTTCTGAAAATGCTGCTACCATATCCTGCTGTTCTTCACTTGGCTTCAAGACTTCATTGATAAACTCTGCTTCCGGTACGGGAAGGTTCAGCATATCCGAAGTCTGAATATCCGCAGCTTCCTTAAAAATGGAGATCAGCTCCGGAAGATTGAAAAAACGGGCAAACCGTGTTTTTGCACGATAGCCCGTTCCTTCCGGTGATAATTCGATTGCGGTTACTGTCTCCCCGAACGTTGCCGCCCAGGAATCAAAGTGTCCCATACCCATACGCATGAGTGTGTCATACTGGAGATAACGCATGATAGTATAAAGCTCCGTCATACTGTTCGACACGGGGGTACCTGTAGCAAAGGTGATCCCTCTGCCGCCGGTCAGTTCATCCATGTACCGGCATTTCATAAACATATCCGAACTTTTCTGTGCATCCGTCTGTGAGATTCCCGCCACATTCCGCATTTTTGTATACAAAAAAAGGTTCTTAAAACTATGGCTTTCATCCACAAACAGCCGGTCTACACCCAGCTGCTCAAAAGTTACTACATCATCCTTTCTGGTCTGGTCATTGAGTTTCTTCATCCTCGCCTGCAGACTCTTTTTTGTTTTTTCCAACTGCTTGATGGTATAATTCTGCCCTGCCTGATGTGCTGCTTCTTCAATGGAAAACGTAATATCTGCAATCTGATCTTCCAGCATGGCAATCTGACGTTCCCTTGAAAGAGGGATTTTCTCAAATTGTGTATGTCCAATGATCACGGCATCATAATCCCCTGTCGCAATACGGGAACAGAACCGTTTTCGGTTTGCCGGCTCAAAGTCTTTCTTCGTTGCCACCAGGATATTTGCTCCCGGATAGAGACATAGGAAATCACTGCCCCACTGCTCGGTCAGATGGTTTGGCACAACATAAAGATTCTTTTGTGAGAGTCCCAGCCGTTTTGATTCCATACCGGCTGCGATCATCTGGAACGTCTTTCCTGCTCCTACGCAATGAGCCAGTAACGTATTATTTCCATACAGCACATGAGCCACTGCGTTTTTCTGATGCGGCATCAAGGTGATCTCCGGGTTCATGCCGACAAACTGAATATGGCTTCCATCATATTCCCGTGGACGGATGCTGTTAAATCGTTCATTATAAATCTTACAGAGATCTTCCCGTCGGTGCAGGTCTTTAAATATCCACTCTTTAAATTCCTCTTTGATCAGCTCCTGCTTCTGCTGTGCCAGCATTGTTTCCTTCCGGTTTAATTCCCGGTGTTCCCCCTCGGCATCCTGTACCGTGTCATAAATCTTGGTATCTCTAAGGTTTAAGGCATCTTCCAAAAGACGGTAGGCATTGGCTCTCTGTGTTCCATAAGTGGAAGTGACAAGGGCATTTCCGTAGCTGTCCACATTCTTTCCCATAACATTCCATTGTCCGGTCACTTCGGCATACTGGACTTTGACCTTGCTCCCTACATAATATCTTGGTGTATGGAATGTCTCTGCCATGAACTGTGTGATATAGTTCTCTGAAATCCAGGTTGCTCCAAGTCTTGCCTCAATCTCTGACGCATCCAGATCTTTTGGCTGTACCTGCTCCAAATACTGCACATTCACCTGATATTCTGGGTGATCTTCTGCAAACTGTTTGGCGATCTGCAGTTTCTCTCTTACATTTCCAGAAAGATATTCGTCCGATGGCTCCCATTTTTCACTAATCGGATTCTTAAAGATTACCCCCGCCAGTTCTTCGGTAAGCTTCTCTTCTGTTTTCCCGGAAAGCTGTGCCATATAGGAAAGGTCAACGCCTGCCCTCTCACCGATAGAAACCGCAAGTGCTTCACTGGCAGTATCTACAGAAGTTACCGTTTCTGCCCTGCGGATTGTCCTTTTGGTAAAAATATCCGCTTTCCGTTTCAGTTCTCCCTTATCATCCAGAAATTCCAGAGAAGTCAAAAGACAATAGCTGCTGTCCTGGCTGAATGCCCGCTTATTGGCATTGCTGCTGATAAGACCATATTTTGCTGTAAAGGCATCATATTCTTCATTGAGTTTTTCCTGCAGCTTTGTGATCTGTTCAGCGCTTCCCTCTTCCATTTGACACTGGATCAGTTCATTCGTAACATCACGGATCTTCACCATCCCTTTGACACGTTCCGCTGTCATTGCCGGAAGCTCCATGCGGTTCATCACAGAATTTTCCCGGTAATAGACTTCATCATTCACTACGGTAAAACTGAAATTCTTTACCTCCGGGTCTGCCGGGATAGAGACAACATCCTCCTCCAGCTCTGTATCCGAAAGTTCCAGTTCCGTGATCGTGCCATGGATATTCTGGACGGCTTCTTTTAACTGTTCTTCTAAGGTAATTCCTTCTTTTGGTTTTACGGTCACTTCCTGCTTTCCATACTGGGTACTTTCTGTAGTAAACTCACCAAGCACCATTTCCGGATGCTCTGCAAAATAAGCATTGACTGAATAGCCTTCCTGTGTTTCCTTTAGATTTAACCATTCCGGTTCCTCAATGGATGCCCTGTCCCTTTTCTGGAAAAACAGAATATCAGAAACAACGCTGGTATTGGCATTTCTCTGGAACGCATTATTCGGTAATCGGATGGCTCCAAGCAGTTCTGCCCGGTTTGCGATATACTGTCTCACTGCCGGATTCTGCTTATCCATCGTTCCACTGGAAGTTACCACTGCAACTACGCCGCCCGGACGCACCAGATCAAGGGATTTTGCAATAAAATAATCATGGATCATAAAATGATGCCGGTCATATCTGCGGTCACTGACCTGATACGCCCCAAATGGAACATTGCCTATCACACAGTCGAAAAAGCTGTCCGGATAACTGGTTTCCTCAAATCCCTGTACTGCAATCTTATTTTTCTGGTAAAGCTGTTTTGCGATCCTGCCCGAAACCGGGTCAAGTTCCACACCATACATATTGGCTTTGCCCATACTCTCCGGGATCAGTCCCATAAAGTTACCGACACCACAGGACGGTTCCAAAATATTTCCCTGTTTCAGTCCCATATTTTCCAGTACTTCATACATACTTCGGATCACGGTCGGGGACGTATAAAAAGCGTTTAAGGTCGATGCCCTTGCTGCACTGTATTCTTCTGATGATAAGGTATTCTTTAATTCCAGATACTCATTCGCCCAGCTGCTGTTACTCTCCTCAAATGCCTGTGGGATGCCACCCCATCCAACATAACGGGATAAGATTTCCTGTTCTTCGGGTGTTGCCAGACGTTCTTCTTTCTCCAAAGTCTGTAACAAATGGATGGCTTCCATATTTGTTTTATACTTTGCCTTCGGACCGCCTGCACCAAGGTCATTATCCTGGATACGGAAGTTGCGTGGTTCTAACACAGCTTTTTCCTGTTCCTGACTTTCCAGAATATCTTCTTTGGCAGTAACCTCTTCCTCTTCTATTTCCTCTACATCTGACATATCTACTACGGTCGGTTCTGTTACCGACTTAGTATCTAAGAAATCAAACATGGTCATCTGATGACCAGACGGCCCCGCAAAGGATGGTTCTGCTTCCGGTGTTGGGAATATTGTGTAAGTCCCCTCTACATACTGATGAAGTTCCGAAAGAAGTTCTGTTTTCTGCTGATAGTTTGTCCCATATGCTTCAAAATCCAATGGCAGAGCTGCCAATGCCGCATCCATCTTCTGTAACAGTTCCTCTGTCTGCTCTGTTCCTTCCAACACTGCCATCAATTCTGCTCTCGACACATCCCCAAAAAAGTCATTGGTAAATGGTCTGTCTATTCCTTCCGGAAGACGAGCATAAAAACTAAGTATCTTATTCGCCATCTGTTCCCGTTCATACTCCGACATATGGACATAATCTTCTGCCTGCAGGAACTGGTCGTTCTTTATCAGATAGGATATTCTATTGGCAACTTTCTTCCAAGATAATGAAATTGAAGTATATGGACTATTATCATCACCTCTTGCAAGAAGCAGTCCTTTCCTATCATAATTTACATAAAACTCATCTACATCAGGCAGTGCATGAATCCTTTTATTGGTTCCATACTTTTCTTTAATAAAATCCGTTCTGGATTTTTCATTTTCATTTAACAAATAAAAAGAATAAGTTTTGAGCCTATCTTTTGAATAAGGGCCACCCCTTGCGAGAAAAGCATCTATCTCATCCTGGGTAATGAACATCTGATGTTCTTTCCATGCAAACCCATCTCTTGCCTGATAAGGGATGACCTCCGCAGCAAACTTCTGAAACTGCTTTGAGATATTTATCGGATTATAGTGATGGAAACGCATAAGAGAGCTGTCCATTTCATAGGCTTCTGCCAGTGCATCCAGTCTCTCATTCAGTTCCGAAAGCCACTGGGGATCTTCTATTTTTTCTTCTAAATAATCCGTGATCTCTGGATAAATACTGCGAAGATGTGGTAAGTCCTCTTCGTCAAAGACAATCTCCGCTACTCCTTCTGCCATATCCCCTTTCATATAGGCAAGAGCCTGGGCGTGTTCTT
>OLWA01002436.1_pt1 | contig 16561 bp, 13 predicted proteins | sample 1673251 | NCBI WGS metagenome assembly OLWA01 (sample SAMEA3178937, study PRJEB25190) | human gut metagenome | biome: human gut; feature: human-associated habitat; material: faeces | place: Austria | collected 2013
ATTTATTATATAAATCATCTTTATTTTTAGGCAAATCTAAACAAAACATATACTTAAATTGTTGATATATTTTATTTGATTTTTTAAATCCAATACTCTTTAAATTAGAAACACCTATCTCATGATTTACACCATTTAAAACCGTATTACCATCTATATCTTTTTCTTCTGTTATATAATAAGGATCTATTCTAAGAACATATCCTTTTTTATTCTTAATATATTTTTTCAATTCTGTTACAAAAAAAGCTAATGTATTTTTATCTTCATAGTCAACTAATAATCCTCGTGGAGCATAAAACTCATAATATCCAAAATGACTTGCCTTTGAACCAACCATCGTAGCCGCTATTATTTTGTTATTTTCCTTGACACCTACATAGTATGGTTTATATCCTGAATATGAACGAATTTTGGCCATTTCTTTTGTTTGAATAAATGTTTTTAGAGGATGATTATCTAAAAATTTTTGAAACTCATCTTCTTTTAATTCTACAAATTTCATAAATCACCTGCTTTTTTGTAACTTTACTTTTATATGTCTTATTAATTTTAATGGTTTTCTATATAATACCACTAATTTTGTAAATATAAAATATAATATTGGATTTACTATATATGTAAATTCACCAATAAATTCAGTATATTCTGCCCCGAATTTCTTTTTAAATTCATGTAATCCTGCTACTGGCTTCTTAGATTTTGGATCACCTATAGTACCAAATTCATCAAATATTTCTTTACCTAAATCATGAGTCATTTTTATTTGATAATCAAATAGTTTATAATTAGCATATGTATCTTTATAATCTAAGTCATTTGCACCATATAAATACCAACTTTTATTACCATAATGAATATTTATATAACTACTTACAGCTACTTCTTCCTTATGTCTATTTAATTTAGAAAAATGTTCTCTTTGCATTTGTAATTTTTCACGTTTTGTTAAATCATTACATGATTTTATATTATTATCAATAACCTCCAAAATATGATCAACATTAACAGTTGCAAGTAAAAGACTTACAGCATCTATTTTAGAAAATTCATCATACAATTTTGGATAAAAATTGTAATCATGTGAAAAGAATCCTTGCCTTTTTTCCGTCATTTTCATAAGACGAATAAATTCATCTATTTCTTTTCTTTCGCCTAATTTTACATTAACATCAAATTTATCAGCTACCTTTATCCAACGAAGAACACTTTTACTATAATTTTTACGAATAACATCCATATCTCTCGTAGTATCTAGTCTGAATGTAAATCTTGGTTGCATATTTTCAAAATATAAATTCAATTTTTTTCTACGAAATCCAATTTTCTTTAAATCATCTACTAACTTATAATTATTAGTACCATCATCTATTACATTGGCATCCTTATCAATTGTATGCAACTTTATATCTGGATCAATTTTAAAGAAAATAGCTTTATTTTTTTTTGCATATTCTTTGATTTTATCTGTAAATAACTTTAATAGTTCATAATTATCATAGTTAACTGTATATCCTCTTGGAATATAATAATAGCTATATCCTAAAGGAAGTTTTTTTTCCAAAAGAAGTGCTGCTGCAACTAAAACATCATTATCTTTAAGTCCTACATAATGTGGTATAAGTCCTCTTTCTTTCGATACTTCTCCCCATTCATATGATTTTAGAAAATGAGACATAGTGTGGTTCATTACAAAATCAGTATATTCTTGTCTATTTATGTTTTCTATAAATTCCATATTATAGCCTCTTTCTTTAATATTCTCTTCTTAAGTATAGTAAAAGATACATAAAAAGTCAATTGACAAAAAAAGATAATCTTTAATTATCTTTAGCTTATGAATATTTAATCATTTAATACATTATCTATAATAATTTTATTTACTTTTTCATACAAGATTTTATGTTCACTATTAGTAAGCATTATATTATCTCTAGAACTATTTTCATCATAAATATCATTTGTTGAAACATATTTTATATCTAATTCTTTGGCATATTCCTCTACACATTTATTTATATATTTAAAGTATTCATCATAATAACTACCATAAATATTATAATAACCCATTATAATAATATCTTCTTTACAATATTCTCTTAAAATTTCTAATAAATCATATATATCAGTTAAAAAACTATCTGCATAATCATAAAGTTCATTCATAGAACTATATCCAATTTTATAATTTATATCATTTAAGCCAATAAATACTGTAACTAAATCAGCTTTTATTAATGCATTTTTTATAGTTTGTTCGTGATCATTAATAGTAATTTTTTTATTTTCATTTATATAATTTGTTAAATCAGTAACTCTATCAGTTGAACTTAAAAATCCATCTATATATCTTTCTAATTTATCCTTCTCTTCTAAATCTTTTTTTATTAATTTATCATAAGTATACGTTTCACTATCTATACTCAAATTTAAATAATATATTTTTTTATCAAGTGTTGTTAAATATATTAAAAAAACGACAATGAAAATAATTAAAGCATATATAATTGTTTTTAGTTTCATAAAATCCCCCTAAAAAAAGTAGAGCTATCTCTACTTTATTATATTTCTTCTAATTCAATTTTAGCACCAACATTTTGTAACTTCACTATAATATTTTCATATCCTCTAAGTACATGTTCAATAGATGTAATAGTTGTTGTTCCTTTTGCTACTAAACCAGCTAGTATCATACACGCTCCTGCTCGTAAATCTGTTGCCACTACAGATTCACCATTTAATGATGAAACTCCATTTATATATAGTTTTTTATCTTTGGTTAAAAATAATAAAGGTTTAATTACAATTTTCTTTATAATTAAACCTTTTTATTCTTTATTTATTATATTGTAGAATTATGAATTTAGTCTTTATCCCTTGCTCTGTAAACATTCTTTCATGCTCTGTAACTACATTTCCTCCAAATCCACTGTTATGTAAATCCCTTGTGATAAATTTTGTTTCCAAATTACATTCTTTAAAGTATTCTAAAGATTCATCAAACAGCTCATCATCATCTGTCTTAAACCAGATTTCTGAACCATCCTTTAAAAATTTTTTATATTTTTCAATTTGTCTAGGATGAGTAAGTCTTCTTTTTTTATGTCTATCTTTTGGCCATGGATTACAGAAGTTAATGTATATTCTACTTATTTCATCACCGTCACCTAACATGTTATCAATTATAGCAATTTCTTGTGACATTAATGCAACATTATCTATTTCTTGCCCTTTTTTCTCATAAGCTGCTTCAATATTTCTCTTAGCTAACACTAAAACTTCATCTTTTATATCTATAGTAATATAATTCTTATCAGGATTTTCTGAACCATGAACAGCCATGAATGTTCCTTTTCCACATCCTAATTCCATGTATATAGGCTTATCATTGCCGAAAAACTCTTTCCATCTTCCTTTATACTCACTTGGATTTTGTATAAAGAACTTACATGCCTCTAATTCTGGTCTAGCCCAAGGCTTTTTACGCATTCTCATATTTTTTCACTCCAACTTCCATCTATAATCAATAAATTCCTTCTAACTATTCCTTGCTATAAATTAATTATACAGATTTATAGACTTATTTCAACAGCAAAAGAAAGTTAGACTTTATAAAATACTTCTATAAACATAGAAATATTAATCTAACTTTCTTTATACTATATATTCTAACTATTATATTTTTCTACTAGTTCTTTAAAATCATCATTTTTAACGCTTATATATTCTCTGAAACTCTTATTACTTTCTTTTAAAATATTAGATAGTTCTAGCATAAATTTAGGTATATCTCGTTTTAAAATTTCTCCATATTTTTCAGCTAATCTAACTTCATTTGCTTTATGACTTCCATCAACAAATAACTCAAAACATTCTAATAATTCATTATCTACTCTTTTTTTCTTTCCAGCAAAACCTATTGCTCCAATTTCTTGAGCCCCACAAGAATTTCCACATCCTGATATATATACTTTTGGAAGATACTTAGTATCTCCTTTATTTTCTTTTACATAAGTAATCATTTCTCTTAAAGTGTCTTGACTATCACAAATTCCTATTTGGCAAGTTGGTACACCTATACATGAAATACTTTGTTCGAAATCACTTTCTCCACCCATATCTTTAGTAATTTCTAAAAGATCTTTAGCTTCAACTCCATTAAGGTTTCTAAAATATATTCCTTCTGTTTTAGATAATCTTATCTCTGGTGATTCACATGTTTCCAGTATCATTATTATCTCTTTTAAATTTTCTAATGCTATTTGCCCTCCAACTGGATGTAAATATACACTATATAACCCTTCTTGCTTTTGCTCAGTTAATCTATTATCAATAATATCAACTTTTATACCTTTTTTTGTATTTTTAATTTCTTCACACTCTAAACTTAATCCACCTTTAGCTTTAGCTGCTTCCACATGTTTCTTATAACATTCTATAAAACCTTCTTCACCTAATTTTTCAACTATATATCTAATTCTTGCTTTACTCTTATTTTCATAATTACCTTCTGAAATAAAGAAATCTACCATTCCTTGAACGTAGTATAAAACTTCATTTGCATCTATTAATTCTGGATAAACTAACGCTTTTTTAGGATTTCTTCCTAGACCTCCCCCTACATATACTCTAAAGCATTTTTTCCCTTCATTATTTACAGCCATAAATCCTAAATCTTGAACTGTACAACATGCTGTATCCTCTTCTGAGTTAGAAAATGCTACTTTTATTTTTCTTGGTAATTTATATGAAGTTATTCTCTTCATAAAATAATTATCACAAGCTATAGCATATTGAGTTACATCAAATGCTTCATTTTTATCTACTCCAGATAAAGGAGATAGTGCTACATTTCTTGGATAATTTCCTCCAGCACCTCTTGTAAAAATATTATAATTTAATGCCTCTTCCATTAAGCTACATGTATCATCTATAGTCAATCCATGATATTGAATAGATTGGCGTGTTGTAAAATGCAAATATTCTACTTCATATTTATTAGCCCATTCATATATTTTCTTTAATTGATCTAAGGCTATAACTCCAGAAGAGGTCCTAAGTCTAATAACAAAATCTTTTTGATTTCTTTGAGCATATACTCCAAATCCGCATGATATTGATCTAAAATCCATTTTTGACATATTCTTATTTAGAAATTCATACCCATTTTCTTTAAAAGGCTCTATTTCACATAATATCTCTTTTTTTATTTCTTCCATTGCTTCACCTCATACTAATCTTTTCTATCTTTACTATGCCTTCTTATTTAAATAAATATTCAAAATATATTATATATTGTTTTCATATTTCTACAATATTTTTTTTATTTTTTATTATATTAAAGAAGTAAAAATTTTATAAATTCCATTGATTTTTGTAATTTTTTTCTATAAACTTAACTTAAGTAAACATATACATAAATCAGGAGGATAATATGGAAAAAGAAACACAACTTGATTCTGAAATATCAATTAAAGAAAAATTCAAAGCTTTATCTCCCAAAGAAAAATATAGATATATATGGGAATATTATAAAATTCATATAATTATTACATTACTTTCTATAGTAGGACTAGCTTCTTTCATTCATACAATGATGACTAAAAAATCTACTTACTGTACCATAACTTATTATAATTCTTATATAGATGAAAATCAGTTATACTCCCTTAGGGATACACTTAATGATCTACTTATTGAAAATCTTGAAAAGTCAACAATACTTATTAATCCTATCTGGAGTGACTCAAATACTGGATATAGATTAACCCCTACTGAAGAAATCGCTATAAAAATAGCTGCTAAAGAAATTGATCTTGCCATTGTTAATGAAGAATACTTCAATGCGCAAGTATCACAAGATATGTTTGAAGATATCTCCACTATAGATGGTTTTGAAAACTTAAATATTCCAGAAGAACTGCTTGTTAAAGCTTCTGACTCAAATGATACTGAAGGTATATATGGTATTAAAATAGATTCTTTAAATTTACTTAAAGAGATTGACTTTCCTTCCAAGGATAATATCCTTACAATCATTGTTAACTCCGAAAGAAAAGAACATGCCATGGATGTTTTAAATGTATTAACGAAATAAACAGCCTGTCGCTTTAAATACAACAGGCTGTTTTTAATTAAAATATATCTATTTTTTAAAGATGTTTTTAAATCCTTTTTTGTGTGGAACTTCAACATTGTCTGGTTCTTCTCCACAAGCTTCCATAAATGCTTTTAATGCTTCCACTTGCTTTTCATTTAAATTCTTAGGAATTTCAACTACAACTTTTACGTACTGATCTCCTCTTCCCGAACCATTTACTCTTGGAACTCCTTTTCCTTTTAATCTGAAAAGTGTACCTGATTGTGTTCCTGCTGGAACAGTATATTTAACATCACCATCTACTGTAGGTACTGTTATTTCACATCCTAGTGCAGCTCTAGACATAGATATATGAGTATCTATATAAATATCATGTCCACGTCTATCAAATTTACTTGATCTAGCAACATTGATTCTTACATATATATCTCCTGGAGGCCCTCCGTTAGCACCGTGCTCACCTTGCCCTCTAAGTGGTAGTACATTTCCTGTATCAACACCTGCTGGTATCTTAACATTTATCTTTCTACTCTTTCTTACTTTACCTTTTCCTGCACATGAATGACATGGTTCTTCAACTACAGTTCCTCTACCTCCACATCTATCACATGTAGATGTAGTTACGAAGTTTCCTAATGGAGTTTGTCTTTGAACCCTTACTTGCCCTGAACCATTACATGTTGGACATGTTTTTGGAGACGTTCCAGGTTTAGCTCCTGATCCATGACACTCTTCACAGTTTTCACTTCTATTAATTGTGATTTCTTTTTCAACACCAAATATAGCTTCTTCAAAGGATAAATTAATAGTGTATTCTAAATCAGCACCCTTAACCGGTCCATTTCTTCTTCTTGATGAACTTCCGCCACCACCAAAGAAACTTTCAAAAATATCTCCAAAACCACCCATATCATTGAAGTCAAAACCACCAAATCCACCTGCTCCAAATCCACTTCCATCAAAGTCAGCTGATCCAAATTGATCATATCTTGCTTTCTTTTCAGGATCAGAAAGTACTTGATAAGCTTCATTTATCTCTTTAAACTTAGCTTCTGCTTCTGTATTTCCTTGATTCTTATCAGGATGGTATTTAATAGCTAGCTTTCTAAAGGCTCTTTTTATTTCATCTTCACTTGCCCCTTTTTGAAGGCCAAGCACTTCATAATAGTCTTTACTTGCCATCTACAAATGTCACCACCTTATTACAAATTTACCTTTATATAATAACATTATAATAATAATTATTAAATACTGTACTTTTAAAAAGGGAAGACGACTTTTGTCTTCCCTCTAAAATTAATTTAATTATTTGTCATCTTTAACTTCAAAATCAGCATCTACTACATTGTCATCGTGAGCTGTACCAGCATCTGCATTTGCTCCACCCATATTGTTTGGATCAAATCCTTCAGCACCTTGTTGTCCTCCAGCTTGTGCATACATCTTAGAAGATATAGCATAGAATTCTTGATTTAATTCATCCATTGCTTTCTTAATTGATTCTAAGTCTTCACCATCTTTAATAGCCTTTAATGCATCTAATTTAGCTGTAACCTTAGCTTTATCATCAGCAGATACTTTATCTCCTAATTCTTCTAAAGTTTTTTCAGTTTGATATACTATTTGATCAGCATTATTCTTAACTTCTATGCCCTCTTTTCTCTTCTTATCTTCTTCAGCAAATCTTTCTGCTTCTTTTACTGCCTTTTCTACTTCTTCATCTGAAAGGTTAGTTGAAGCTGTAATTGTGATGTTTGCTTCTTTTCCTGTTCCCTTATCTAAAGCTGAAACTTTAACTATACCATTTGCATCTATATCAAATGTTACTTCGATTTGTGGAATTCCTCTTGGAGCTGGAGCAATTCCTGATAGAGTAAATCTTCCTAAAGTCTTGTTATCTGCTGCCATTTGTCTTTCACCTTGAACTACGTGAATTTCCACTGATGTTTGACCATCTGCTGCAGTTGAGAAAACTTGACTCTTCTTAGCTGGAATAGTTGTATTTCTTTCAATTAATGGTGTAGCTATACCACCCATTGTTTCAATTCCTAATGTTAATGGTGTAACGTCTAATAATAATACGTCTTTAACTTCTCCAGTTAATACACCTGCTTGTATTGCAGCACCTACAGCAACACATTCATCTGGATTAACTCCCTTAGATGGTTCTTTTCCTGTAAAGTTCTTAACTGCTTCTTGAACAGCTGGTATTCTTGTTGATCCACCAACTAATATAACCTTGTCTATTTGACTAATTGAAAGTCCTGCATCTGCTAAAGCTTTCTTCATTGGTTCGATACTTCTTTGAACTAAATCATGAGTTAATTCATTGAATTTAGCTCTAGTTAAATCTAAATTTATGTGCTTTGGACCTGTTGCATCAGCAGTGATGAATGGTAAGTTAATATTTGTTTGCATTGAAGATGATAATTCAATCTTAGCTTTTTCAGCTGCTTCTTTTAATCTTTGAAGAGCCATCTTATCATTTCTTAAATCAATACCATTTTCTGCTTTGAATGTTTCAGCTATATAATCCATAACTTTGTTATCAAAGTCATCTCCACCAAGCTTAGTATCTCCATTTGTTGATAATACTTCGAATACACCATCACCTAATTCTAGTATAGATACGTCGAATGTACCACCACCTAAGTCATATACGAATATCTTTTCGCTGTGATCTGTTTTATCTAATCCATAAGCAAGTGAAGCTGCTGTTGGTTCGTTTATTATTCTTAATACTTCTAATCCAGCTATTCTACCAGCATCTTTAGTTGCTTGTCTTTCAGCATCATTGAAGTAAGCTGGTACTGTGATAACTGCTTGAGTTACTGGTTCACCTAAATAAGCTTCTGCATCAGCTTTTATCTTTTGAAGAATCATTGCTGATATTTCTTGTGGTGAATATTCTTTATCATCAATATGAGTTTTATGGTCTGTACCCATCTCTCTCTTTATTGAAATTATTGTATGATCTGGATTAGTAATCGCTTGTCTTTTAGCTACTTGACCAACTAATCTTTCTCCGTTAGCTTGGAATGAAACTACTGATGGAGTAGTTCTTGCTCCTTCTGAGTTTGCTATTACGACTGGCTCTCCACCTTCCATAACTGCTACACATGAATTTGTTGTACCTAAGTCAATACCTATAATTTTTCCCATAATTATTTCCTCCTAAATTTCTATCTATTAAAATTAAACTAATTTGCTACTTTTACCATTGAATATCTTATTACTTTGTCACCTTTCTTATATCCTTTCAGGAATACTTCAGCAACAACGTTTTTATCTAAATTTTCATCTTGAATATGCATTACTGCTTGATGCATATTAGGATCAAATCCTTCTTCAACACTTATCTCTTCAACTCCAAGTTTTTCAAGTGAAGTTTGAAATCCTTTAATAGTCATTTCAATTCCTTTTTTCAAATCTTCAACGCTTCCATCAACTGCTAAAGCTCTTTCAAGATTATCTATTGTTGGAATAACTTCTTTTAATACATCTGCACATGCATCTGCATATATTCCTTCCTTTTCCTTGGCAGTTCTCTTTCTAAAGTTTTCATATTCGGCTGTAACCCTTAATAATCTATCTTTAAATGCTTCAACTTCTTTTGAAAGTTTATCATTTTCTTCTTTTAACTTTTTAACTAAAGCTAAATCATTTTCTTCATTGTTTTCAGCCTCATTAACCTCTTCAGTACTTTCTGTTGTAGCTTCTGCTTCATCAATGATTTCTTCATTTAAATCTTTATTTTCTTCCATTCAATACACCTCTTCTCACACTACTCAAGACTCTGATTTCTTAAACTTTTATTTAGTTCTTTTATTACTTGAGCCATTATTGAAATTACTTTTGAATAATTAATTCTCTGTGGTCCAATTAAACCTATATTACCAATTGGTCTTCCACCTAAACAATATTCTGCTGTTATTACAGAACAATCTTTTGCTTCTGGAATATAATTTTCATCACCAATCTTTATGGTAATATCACCACTTGGCTCTAATAATTCAATAACACAATCTTTATTACTTATAAGTTGAAGCATATCTTTGACTTTTTCAATATCGTTATATTCTGCATAATTGAAAAGATTGGTAGTTCCTTCAACTAATAAATCTGATTTTGTACTTTCATTTAAACTCTTATATAGAGCTGGAAGTATTGCATTAAATAAATCATCAAATCCCTTAAGTTCTTCCTTTATTTCATTAATCACCTGTAGATTTATTGCATCTATTGTTAGGTTTTTTAACTTAATATTAAGAACTTCATTGATTCTATCTAATTCACTTTCCATAGGCATATGTGATACTCTTATTCTATGGTTTTTTATAACTCCACTATCTGTAACTATTATAGCTACTATATTGGACTTATCAATACCTATAAGCTGCATCGATACTATCCTGCTTCTTTTCATAGAAGGAGTTTCCACTATACAAGTTAAATTAGTTAACTCTGATAATAACACACATGCTTCTTTTAATACCTTATCCACTTCATACATAGCTGAATTAATGATATATTCCTTAATTCTAAGCTCTTCTTCTCTTGTAAGCTGTTCCCTCTGCATCAATTGATCTACATATAATCTATAGCCTTTACTGGAGGGGATTCTGCCTGCAGATGTATGAGGCTGCTCTAAATATCCCATCTCCTCTAAGTCGGCCATTTCATTCCTAATAGTGGCAGATCCTATACCTAAGTCGTATTTTTTAGCTATTGTTCTTGATCCAACAGGTTCACCTGTCACAATATAGTCGTTTATAATGGCTTGGAGTATTCTAATTTTTCTATCATCAATAGCCAATCTCATCACCCCTATTGTTAGCACTCACTAACACCGAGTGCTAATGACTACAATATCAATATATTCTTATTCGCTTTTTTTGTCAATTTCATATTTTCTCATATTCTGCCACCTATTATTTACTATTTAAAATAGTGTGATTTTTCTCTTTTTTTCTTTAAATTACTCTTATTTTCTATTCAATCTATTTTTCTAATATAAAGTCTGACATAGCCTCATTTGCTAAGCTTATTCCTTTTACCGTCAAAGATAATTTATCATCTTTTAGCTCAAGAAGATCTCTTTTAATATTCTTCTCTATTATATTTCCATATATACTGTCTATATCAGTGTTAAACTTTTGCTTAAATTCCATTTTACTTATACCTTCATTAAGTCTTAATCCCATAAACATATATTCTTCAATTTCATCTTTAATGGTATTTTTATATCTCTCAATTTCAACACTTTCATTTTTTTGTATTTTTTCAATATAACTTTTTACATCTGGATTATTAACAACCCTAAAGCCATCTATATACGAACTAGATGATGAACCCACCCCTATATATTCTTTAAGTTTCCAATAAACTTTATTATGTTCACATTCTCTTCCTTCTAAGCTATAGTTAGATATTTCATACTGATTATAACCACCACTACCAAGTATATCTTTTGTTAGTTTATCCATTTCTCTTTCCTCTTCTTCAGATGGTAAATTTAATTTACCCTTCATATGCAATGTATAAAAAGCAGTTCCTTCTTCTATGATAAGGCTATATGCTGATATATGCTCTGGCTTTAAACTACATATCTTTGCAAGAGTATCCTTCCATAAATCCACTGTCAAATTTGGCAGACCATACATAAGATCTACGTTTATATTATTAAAACCTAGCTTCCTAGCTAATTTATAATTTTCTACAAATTCTTCATAAGTATGTATTCTTCCTATTACTTTAAGGAGCTCATTATTACATGACTGCAAACCAAAGCTTATTCTATTTATTCCACCATCCTTCATGGCAATAAGCTTTTCCTCATTAACTGTACCTGGATTACATTCCATGGTAAACTCCATATTATCTGCAAACTGAAGCTTATTTACTGTTTCAAGGAGCTTTTTAATTTCATGTACTTCTAAATATGAAGGAGTTCCTCCACCAATAAATATACTTTTTATTTTGTATTTCTGACACTTATCTAATATCTCCTTACATAAAGCTTCTATATAATCTTCCCTATACTTCTCCTTTCCTGCAAAAGATGGAAAATCACAATAAAAACACTTCTGTTTGCAAAATGGTATATGTATATATAAACTTGTTTCCTTCATTCTTATTCCTCCAAATTTTTATAGCACTATAATTTTCTTTTTAACGCATTAGTAACGACGTATATAAGAAGTGGCTAATTTATTAGTATCCCATATGCTAAAAATTTTATAATTTTCTAAGCGTAAAAAAAATAATAGCCACTTACACTATGGCTATTATTATATATTACTTTATGAAACTATACTATTTTAAATTAACACTGACTTTTTATATCCTCTTCTCATCACATAGCTTCATTTTGCTATTTTCTCTTGCTAAATAGTAATTCATTGCTATCAAAGCTATAACACACAGCATACTACAAAGCAAAAAAGAAGTTCTTAATGAATAATCAGCACCTAATCCTATTAGCGGATTAATAACTGCAGAAACCACACTACCTATTACAGAATATATGGACAAAATCGTTGCCCTATCTCCGGTGGTTACAGACTTATTTTCTATCTCCATCACTATTGGTGCAAACAATGCATCACTTAGTGAAATACTCATTACCGAAATAACACTTACCACTGCTGATGTTGTTCTCCACAATATCAACGTTGCTACTAAAATAATTAAATATAATATATTTATATATTTTCTTTCACCTAAGATTCTTTTAAAGTAATATGATTTCCCTGTAATCAAAGATATTATTTGAGAAAGAGCTAATATAATACCAAATTTTTTTACGTCTATACCACAACTAATATATTTATTTTGATTTAAATATACGGTTATGCCTTGTACGATTTCCGAAAATAAGGTAATTGAAATAATAAATACGATAATATTCTTATTATTAAACGTTTCTTTAAAATTCATTTTTATACTTGCATTTTTTTCATCCTTAGGAACTTCATCTAAGAACAGTGACAGTATAAATGCAATTCCATAAGCCACTATGGTAAATAACACTGTACTTTCCATAGAAATTTCAATTATAAAAACACTACTAAGTGAAGCTAGTAAAAATCCTAAAGTTGTATAAAAATTGTATTTTGAAAAAACCTTATCGCATAACGATTTATCATATATAGAATTATATAAATATGCCGAGTCACAGCCAGACAGTCCCGCTAAAGCTGCCGCTAAAAATATTCGTTCTATTAAAAAGCCTAAAAATGAACCTGAATTATAAAAAACTATCTTTGATAAAAAGTAAATAAAATTAGCAATGACCAATATCTTCTTGTAACCTATTTTATCAGCAAGCTTCCCCCATGGCACTTCTAAGATTATAACTATTATAAAGTACGCCGACTCAATAATAAAAATTTCCGTCATAGAAAGCCCTCTTTTTTGCCTATATAAAGTTGCTATAGAACCATAAAAAACTAAACTTTGTAAAAAAATTATTAAATACATTAAATATATGTTCTTCTTATTCAATTTTAATCCCTCCATTTTCAGTAGCACAAATAAACCTATAAAAAATATAGGTATTTTTCCTTAATGAAGTTTTTAAATTGGTCTAAACATATATTTATCTCTCCTTTATATTTCAACCTAATTTTACTATTTTTATAAAAAAGATGCAACAATCATATATTATAAGCATAAAAAGCCATACCAAGGAACTTTTCTTGATATGGCTCTTCATTGCCGCAAATAAATTTTTCAAAATAATGCAAAACTCAATAATTAAATCTTTATATTATTATATTTCTATAAAGTCCATATTAATAACATTATTCTTAGTAAAATGTCTTTGAGCTTCTTTTATATGCACATGTATTATTTCATTTTCAAATTTAACATCTAAGTCTTTGCAATAATCAGTAATAACAATATATTGTTCTAATAGATTACTTGAAAGAAAGATAGGTATTATCTGTCCATCTTTTCTTCTAAGTGTTCCAGTTACTAACCCCTTATTCCTCAGTTTCTTACCTTTAATTCCTACATCCCTAATACTTAATTCCAGCATAAAGCTTTTCTACCTATAAAAATAATTTTCTATATAATATACTTGTTCCAATGATGAATAGTAGAACTGAGTTTTACTATTTAATGATGAATTTAGAATTATGAATTATGAATTAAGGGTGAAATTCTTACAAAATTTCTGAAAATTAATTTTTTCTAAACTCCCTGAGTTTATTCCTTAATTCATCATTCATCACTCATCATTCATAATTATAAAAAAAGCTAGAGATTTTAAAATCTCCAGCTTTTTTACTAGTCTACTTTTAGTACTGCCATGAATGCTTCTTGTGGTACTTCTACAGATCCAACTTGTCTCATTCTCTTCTTTCCTTCTTTTTGCTTTTCTAAAAGTTTCTTCTTTCTTGAAATATCCCCACCATAACATTTAGCAAGAACGTCTTTTCTCATAGCTTTAACGGTTTCTCTGGCTATAACTTTAGATCCAACTGCTGCTTGTATTGGAACTTCAAACATTTGTCTTGGAATTATTTCTTTTAGCTTTTCAGCAATTCCTCTACCTTTATGGTAAGCTCTTTCTTTAGGAACTATCATTGATAATGCATCAACAACATCTCCATTTAATAATATATCAAGCTTAACAAGTTCAGTAGTAGTATATCCTTTAAATTCATAATCAAATGAAGCATATCCTCTTGTTCTTGATTTTAATGTATCGAAGAAATCATATACTATTTCATTTAAAGGAATTTCATAGTTAATAGCAACTCTTGTTGTTTCAAGATATTCCATATCTATATAAATTCCTCTTCTTTCTTGACATAAATCCATTATAGCACCTACATAATCTGTTGGCGCAATAATTGATGCCTTAACAATTGGCTCTTCCATATAATCTATCTCTGTCGGTTCAGGAAGATTAGTTGGGTTAGTAAGCTCAATTGTTTCTCCATTAGTTTTAGTAACCTTATAAACAACTGATGGAGCTGTTGTAATAATATCTAAATTAAATTCTCTTTCAATTCTTTCTTGGATTATTTCCATATGAAGAAGTCCTAAAAATCCACATCTAAATCCAAAACCTAATGCTATAGATGTTTCAGGTTCAAAATCTAAAGCAGCATCATTAATTTGTAACTTTTCTAATGCTTCCTTTAATTCATCATACTTAGCACCATCTACTGGATATATACCAGAGTAAACCATTGGTACAGCTTTCTTATATCCCGGAAGAGCTTCTGCTGTTGGACGATTTGCTTCTGTTACTGTATCCCCAACTCTGGCATCTGCTACATTTTTTATAGATGCTGTTATATATCCTACATCTCCTGCACTTAATTCACTTATAGGCATTAACTTAGGTGTAAATACTCCTACTTCAGTTATATCATATACCTTATTTGTTGCCATAAGCTTTACTTTTGTTCCTGGTTTAACTTTACCATCTATTATTCTTACATAACATACAACACCTTTATAACTATCATAGTATGAATCAAAAATAAGTGCCTTTAATGGAGCATCTTCATCACCATTTGGTGCTGGAATTTTTTCTACAATTGTTTCCAAAACATCTTCTACATTTAATCCTGTCTTAGCAGAAATCATCGGAGCATCCTCTGCTTCAATTCCAATAACATCTTCAATTTCTTGCTTAACTTCATCAGGTCTAGCTGATGGTAAATCAATCTTATTTATTACCGGTGCTATTTCTAAATCATTATCTAATGCTAAATAGCAGTTAGCTAATGTTTGAGCTTCTATACCTTGAGCTGCATCAACAACTAAGATAGCTCCTTCACAAGCTGCTAAGCTTCTTGAAACTTCATATGTGAAGTCTACGTGCCCTGGAGTATCTATTAGATTTAAGATATATTCTTCTCCATCTTCTCTTTTATAGATAAGTCTTGCAGCTTGAGATTTTATAGTAATTCCTCTTTCCCTTTCAAGCTCCATATTGTCAAGAACTTGTTCTTCCATTTCCCTTTGAGTAAGAGTTCCTGTCTTTTCTAATAATCTATCTGCTAATGTTGACTTACCATGGTCAATATGTGCTACAATTGAAAAATTTCTAATTTTTGATTGTCTATTGCTTGCCATATATAATAACTACTAAAATTAGTAGTTTCTTCACCCCCATTATATTAAATCAGAGTAAATTATATCATAAATTATCCTGTCAGTGTCAAGATTCTTGGTTAATTAACAAATTAATCTATATTTTTAATTTTGTTGTTCTAACCATTCTATGAAATCATCAACAATTATGTCAATTTTACTTTTAGTTTTTTCATTCTCTTTTGTATTTTTTGTTATTTTCCCTAAAGTATTCTCTATTTTAGAAATTTGCTTAATAAAAAAACTTCCTATTGATTTAATTTTTGCTATAAATATATTATTTTTAGTTAACTTTATTTTCTTATTTCCAATTTGAACCTGTACAGTATCCTCTCCTTTATC
>OLWA01002442.1_pt1 | contig 16528 bp, 15 predicted proteins | sample 1673251 | NCBI WGS metagenome assembly OLWA01 (sample SAMEA3178937, study PRJEB25190) | human gut metagenome | biome: human gut; feature: human-associated habitat; material: faeces | place: Austria | collected 2013
TTGGATAATGCCAACGGAGGAAAAAAGAGATGAGAAATTACACAACTCAGATGGATGCAGCCCGCAAGGGAATTGTAACACCGGAAATCGAAACTGTAGCAAAAAAAGAGAACATGGATGTTGATAAGTTAATGAAACTTGTCGCTGAAGGCAAGGTCGCAATCTGTGCCAACAAAAATCATAAATGCTTAAGTGCAGAGGGTGTCGGCAGTATGCTGCGTACCAAGATCAATGTCAACCTCGGCGTATCTCGTGACTGCAAGGATTATGATATCGAAATGCAGAAGGTTATGAGTGCCGTTGACCTCGGTGCGGAAGCGATCATGGATCTTTCCAGTCACGGCAACACACAGCCATTCCGTCAGAAACTGACAAGTGAATGTCCGGTTATGATCGGTACGGTTCCTGTTTATGACAGCGTGATCCATTACCAGAGAGATCTGGCTACACTGACTGCAAAGGATTTTATCGATGTTATCCGTATGCATGCAGAAGACGGTGTAGATTTCATGACGATCCATTGTGGAATCAATCGTGCTACAGCAGACCGTTTCAAAGAAAACCTGCGTCATACAAATATCGTATCCCGCGGAGGTTCCATTATTTTTGCCTGGATGGAATTAACAGGAAATGAAAATCCATTCTATGAGAGATACGACGAACTTCTGGATATCTGCGAAAAGTATGATGTGACCATCAGTCTGGGAGATGCCTGTCGTCCGGGAAGTATCGAGGATGCAGGTGATATTTCACAGATTTCTGAACTGGTAGCACTGGGTGAACTGACTCAGAGGGCATGGAGACGTAATGTGCAGGTTATGATCGAGGGACCGGGACATATGCCATTGAACCAGATCCGCGCCAACATGGAGATCCAGCAGACTGTATGTAAGGGTGCTCCATTCTATGTACTGGGACCATTGGTAACGGATGTGGCACCGGGATATGACCATATTACCAGTGCCATTGGTGGCGCCATTGCAGCAACCTACGGGGCTTCTTTCCTGTGCTATGTAACACCGGCAGAGCATCTGCGCCTCCCAACGGTAGAGGATGTAAAAGAAGGAATCATTGCTTCCAAGATCGCAGCCCATGCAGCGGATGTAGCCAAAGGACTGCCGGGAGCAAAAGACTGGGATTTTGCCATGAGCGAGGCGAGAAGAGAACTGGATTGGGAAAAACAGTTTGAATTGGCTATCGATCCGGAGAAGGCACGCCGTTATCGTGCAGAGAGTAAACCGGAGAAGGAAGATACATGTACTATGTGTGGTAAAATGTGTGCAGTCCGCAACATTAATAAAATTCTTCGCGGTGAAGATGTAGATATTATGGATTAATATTATTTAAATGAAAACGGTTTCTGCCTTTACAGGAAAAAGGCAGGAGCCGTTTTTTTCCTGTACTTTACTTTTTTCGTTAAAAATGTTACACTTTAGGGAAGAATGTAAGTAGGAATTTTGTCACATTTAGATAGGAAAATGGAGGTGCAGCAGTGATTTCAAATCAGATTTTACAGCAGACTGTAGACGGGCTGAAAGAGATTACAAAGATCGATCTGTATGTAGCAGATATGGAGGGGAATATATTAGCGGAAACAGCACAAAGTGCTGAGAATATGAAAGAATCCATCCAGAATTTCGTAGATTCACCGGCAGACAGCCAGGCTCTTAGAAATAATCAGTTTTTCAAAGTATATGACGAGGGACAGTTAGAGTATGTAGTCGTTTCCAAGGGAGAAGGAGAAGAGACATATACCATCGGGCGTATTGCCGTATTCCAGCTTCAGAACATGCTGGTTGCTTATAAGGAGAGGTATGACAAGGATAATTTTATCAAGAATCTTTTGTTAGACAACCTTTTGTTGGTAGATATTTTCAATCGTGCGAAAAAACTTCACATTGAGATGAATGTACGGCGTGTTGTATATATTATTGAGACCAGTAAGGAAAAAGACAATGAGGCGCTGGAAACGGTTCGTGGACTTTTTACCGGAAGTGGGAAGGATTTTATCACTGCCGTGGATGAAAAGGATATTATTTTAGTAAAAGAACTGGCAGAGGGAGATACTTATGACAGCCTGGAAAAGACAGCCCAGGTTATCGTTGATATGCTGAATACGGAAGCCATGGCCAGAGTCCATGTGGCTTACGGTACCATTATTAACGATATCAAAGAGGTGTCTCGTTCTTATAAAGAAGCTAAGATGGCCCTGGATGTAGGAAAGATCTTTTATGGGGATAAGAATGTGATGGCGTACAGCAATCTGGGAATCGGTCGTCTGATCTACCAGCTGCCGATGCCTCTTTGTAAAATGTTTATCAAAGAGATATTTGCGGAGCAGACTCCCAATGATTTTGATGAAGAAACATTGACAACTATCAATAAATTTTTCGAGAATAATCTGAATGTGTCAGAGACATCCAGACAACTCTATATCCATCGTAATACCCTGGTGTACCGTCTGGATAAATTGCAGAAAAGCACAGGGCTGGATCTTCGTGTATTCGAGGATGCTATCACATTCCAGATTGCATTGATGGTTGTAAAATATATGAATTATCTGGAATCCATAGATTTTTGAGAGGAGTAAAAGCTGTGGAAGAAAAGAAAAATGTACCTATGATTCGTATGGATCAGGTTTCTATGCAGTATTCCACCGGTGTAGATGCTTTGTGTGATGTGTCTATCCGGATTGAAAAAGGAGAATTCGTATTTGTAGTAGGTAAAAGTGGATCGGGCAAATCCACTTTTATTAAATTACTCTTAAAAGAACTGAACCCATCAGAGGGAAGAATCTTTGTGGCAGGGCGGCAGGTAACCAATCTGTCCCGCAAGCAGGTATCTTTGTACCGGCGGCAGATCGGAGTGGTCTTTCAGGATTTCCGCCTGCTGAAAAACAAGACTGTATACGAAAATATTGAGTTTGCCCAGCAGATCATCGGTATGAATAAAAGAGAGATCGCAAGAAATGTAGCGATCATGCTGGAGATGGTAGGATTGAAGGGAAAGGAAAATGCTTATCCCGGGGAACTATCCGGCGGCGAACAGCAGCGTGTAGCCATAGCCAGAGCCCTTATCAATAACCCGGCCATCCTTTTGGCTGACGAGCCTACCGGTAATCTTGATCCACAGATGGCATGGGAGATCATGATGCTTTTGCAGGAGATCAACAAAATGGGGACAACGGTTGTGGTTGTGACCCACAATAACGATGTAGTGGACATTATGAAAAAGAGAGTGGTGACATTGGACAACGGTTCCATTGTGTCTGATGAACAAGAAGGTGGTTATCAGTATGAGAGAGATTAATGTACTAGGATACAGTTTAAAACAGGGAGTAAAGAACCTGCGGAAAAACAGACTGTTTACACTGGCATCCATGGGAACGGTGGCAGCTTGTCTGCTGATCTTTGGACTGGTATATTTTCTGGTGGGCAATTTCCGTGCCGTGATCAAGGGGGCAGAGACCTCCGTAGGAGTGTCAGTATTTTTTGAGGAAAATTCCAGCCAGAGTACCATTGATACCATTGGAGAGGCAATCAAAGCAAGACCGGAGGTAGACCGGGTAGAGTATATTTCAGCGGAAAAAGCCTGGGAGAATTTTAAAAAGGATAATTTCAAAGACTCACAGGAACTCATTGACAGTTTTGGAGATGACAACCCGCTGAAGGATTCTGCTTCCTATGAAGTATATCTGAAAAAGTTAAGTGACCAGGATTCACTGGTATCCTATATTGAATCCATCGCCGGCGTCCGGGAAGTAAAGCGGTCGGCAGAAGTGGCAGGAACTTTATCCGGTGCCAGCAAGATGGTAGGAGCCGGCTCGGCAGTGCTGATCCTGATCCTGGTACTGGTGTCTGTTTTTTTGATCCACTCTACCATTTCTACCGGTATTGTGGTACGCAAACCGGAGATAGCCATTATGCGGCTGATGGGGGCATCGGATTTCTTTATCTGGGCACCATTTATCATTGAAGGAGTGATCATAGGCTTTATTGGTTCTGTGATCCCGCTGGTGATCTTACTTTGTGTTTATGGAAGGATCATAGATTATGTAGTAAACCGTTTTGCCGTATTTACAGCCAATCTTACATTCCTTACTACAGGTCAGGCTTTTGGTGTGCTGGTGCCTGTATCCCTTGCCATTGGCGTGGGAATCGGATTTTTGGGAAGTTTTATTACGGTGCGCCGTAATCTGAATTACTAGGAGGGAACGCCATGAGAAAAAGAACTTTTTGTGGGATGATTCTGGTATTTTCTATTTTGGCGTGTCTTTTGTACCAGGAGCGAAGTTATGCCGGTAAAAGTGTAGACAAAAAGATTGAAAAAGCGCAAAAAGAGAGTAAATCGCTGTCAAAAAAGTCCGGTAAATATGCGGAAAAGGCGGACAAAGCCCAGAAAAAGCAGGATGATATGATGAAAGAGATCGAAAAACTGGACAAAAAGATCGAGAAAGCTGAGACAGAGATGGATCTTGTGGATCAGCAGATCAAGGCGAAGGAAGAAGAACTGAAAAAAGAGCAGGCTTCTTTGGAAGAGGCGACTCAAAATGCACAGATCCAGTATGATACCATGAAGAAGCGCATAAAGTATATGTATGAGAATGGCAATCAGGATTATATTGACATTTTGTTCAGTTCCAAAAGTATTGCAGATCTTTTGAACAATGCGGAATATGTAGACAAGATCAGTGAATATGACCGCAGCATGTTTGCAAATTACAAAAAAACATGGGATGAAGTGAATACAAGAAAAGCAGCGGTAGAATCCATGATCGAGACTTTGAAGTCGAAGAAACTGGAACAAAAAGAAGATAAATATGACCTGGAACTTCTGCGCAAAAACAAGAAAAAGCAGATGAAACAGTTTGAACAAAGTCAGAAGAAAAATCAGAAGAAAGCCAATGAATTGGCCAAAGAAGCGGCCAAGGCGGAGAATGAGGTAAACCGTCTGCTGGCACAGAAACAGGCTGAGATCGATGGCTCGGATTCAGGAATTGTATTTTCCGGCGGTGCTTTGTCATGGCCGTTAAAGGTATCCGGAAGGATCTCATCCAAGTTTGGCCACCGGAGCAGCCCAACCGCAGGAGCCAGCACTTATCATAAGGGACTGGATATTGCGGTGCCATCCGGCACACCGATCCTGGCAGCGGCAGCAGGAAAAGTAGTGACAGCCCATTATAGTTCCAGTGCCGGCAATTATATTATGATTGCCCATGGCAACCGGCTGTACACGGTGTATATGCACTGCTCCAGACTGGCGGTAAAAGAAGGAGACTCCGTTGTTCAGGGACAGACCATCGGTTACGCCGGTTCTACCGGAATTTCCACAGGATCCCATCTGCATTTTGGCGTATCGAAAAACGGATCCTATGTAAATCCGCTGAATTATGTTTCCAGGTAAAAAATAAAAATGTGAGGTTTTGAAATTGAAGTGGTTACACAGAGAACACAAACAATCAGAAATTAGAACCTATCTGACAGGATTGGTAACGGGAGCACTGTTTTGTCTGGCAGTGCTTTTGATCCTTCAGTTTGTAAGCGGCGTACCGGTGCTTTTTTCTTCTTCGCTGACAAAAGAAGTGGCAAAAAAGACCCAGGAGGCCCAGAGTTATATTGATAAATATTACTGGAAGTCCGATCTGGATCAAGAAAAACTGGCAGATTATGCCATAAAAGGAATGGTCTCCGCACTGGGAGATAAGTATTCGGATTACTATACCACCAGTGAGTACAACCAGGCCATGGGAGAAGTAAAGGGCGATTACACCGGGATCGGAGCTACCATTTACATGGACACCAGCACGAAGCAAAAGATCATCCAGAAGGTGCAGAAATCTTCTCCGGCAGAGGAAGCGGGACTGAAAGTGGATGATGTGCTGCTAAAGATCAACGGGGAAGATATTTCCCAGAAATCATTAAATGACACAGTAAGTATGATCCGGGGCAAGGAAGGAAAAACTTCCAAACTTACCATACAGCGCAAGGAGCAGGATAAGACGAAGGTAATGGAAGTAACGGTGACAGCCAAAAAACTGGTAAACCAGTCCATTCACTATAAGATGCTTACCGGGAAAAAAGGATATATCAATATTTCTAATTTTGACAATGAAGGCGTGAAGCAGTTTCAGTCAGCCATGGAAGATCTGAAAAAGCAGGGCATGACAGGGCTTGTTCTGGATGTGAGAAATAATGGTGGCGGTTCCCTGGAGGCGGTGACAAAGATGTTGGATGAACTGCTTCCGGAAGGCGTGCTTTTGACGGAAAAATACAAAAATAAAGAGGATGTAGTATACCGTTCCACCGATGAGAAACAGTTTGATAAGCCGATGGTAGTGCTGATCAATGGTGGAAGTGCCAGTGCTTCCGAGGTAATGGCAGGAGCCCTGCAGGACCGGAAGGCAGCTACGCTGGTAGGAGTAAAAAGCTTTGGCAAGGGAATCGTCCAGTCTATCTTTTCCCTGCGTTTTGGTGGCGGTATCAAACTTACCACCGGCCAATATCTGCTTCCAAGCGGACGGTGTATCCATGGAACCGGCCTGACACCGGATGTAGAAGTTACCTACAGCGGTACTTCCAATGAACTGGGAGGCGAGGATGACAATCAGCTGCAGAAGGCATTGACGGTTCTTGAAAAATAAGAATGGGGGATAAAATAACTGTGGAAATGAAAATAGAACTACTAATAATGGTTTTGCTTCAATCGGGAGTATATGCCCTTGCCTATATCCAATCAAAAAAGCGGGGAACCGATTACTGCAAAGAACTTAAAACGATGTGGTTTTGGTGGCTTGCAATTGGATACAATTTGTTCCGTTTTTGGATATTATCAGAGTTACTGAAATATGATATATGTACAGATGAAAGAAATGTGGATGAGAAAATAATAATTGTTTTCATTATTTTGCTGCTTTGGGAAGGGGCGTATGTAATAGGCTTCAAGCAGATCCGTACGCAGAAATGGCAGAAAATGGTGCGGTATGTTTTGTATGCCGGTGTGGCTGTTGCTATGATAGTTTTGGTTGTTATGATGCATGAAAATTTCCGGCATTCCGTTATTTATGTTCTTTCTGAAGTAAATATAATGGCAGTGGTGGCGGATGTCATAGGATCGTTTCGAGGTAAGTGAATAGAAAATTAATAAAAAAGTACAGAACAAACATTCGATTTTGCTCTGTACTTTTTTTGGATTGAATGATATACTAGGAAAGTAGTGATATTAAAATAGATGAGCTAAATGGAAATATAAAAGAAAGGTTGGTAATGACTATGTGCGAGAAAAAAGAATTGGTCTTTTCTATCTTCATATTGTACAGTCTTGCAGATGAATGGAAGATGACTCCAGCCAAAGTGTATAAAATATTAAATTCAACCGGTATTTTAGATAACTATGTCATTAAATGTTACGATGTTCTTCACACGCAGGGAAAAGAGTATTTGGTAGAAGATATCACAGAGTATGCGAGAGAAAAAGGGGTTAATGTATGATTGTATATCACGGGTCAACAGAAATTATAAAAAAACCAGATGTGATACATTCAAAAAAGTATTTGGATTTTGGCAAAGGGTTTTATATTACAACTTTTGAAGATCAAGCAAAAAGATGGGCAGTTCGGAAAGGTATGAGACAGGAAAAGGCTGCAATAGTCAATGTTTATGAATTATCTGAAAAATGGGATGGTTTTAGAGTATTGTCCTTTGAAAAAGAAAATGATAAATGGCTTGATTTTGTTTGTGCATGCAGAAAAGGTCAGTCATTAAATAAAGAATATGATATTATCATTGGGAATGTTGCAGATGACGATGTGTTTAAGACTGTGGATATGTATTTTAGAGGATTATGGGATAAGGAAAAAGTTTTAGGCGAATTGAGATACTATAAGATGAACAATCAAATCTGTATTGCAAATCAAGAAACACTGGATCGACTGGTGATTTTTAAAGAATCATATGAGGTGGCAAATAGTGACAAATAAGGAAAAATTAGATGAGATTTATAAGCAAAATCTGGAAAATGATATTATCAATGCGATATCTAAAATAAAGGGGATAACTTTGAGAAAAGCATTTGACATCTATTATTCCAGTAAACTTGCCGAACAAATTTCAAATGATAGTTATGGAATAGAAAATATGGATGCGAAATATCTGGCGGAGGATTTGATTGAGAACGAGCCAGAACTTTTTAAATGATATAATATTAAGAATAAATTAGATTTGGTCAGGAGAAACGATATGGATCATTTTGTATTACATTCCGAATATCAGCCCACAGGCGACCAGCCTCAGGCCATTGATGCCCTGGTAAAAGGCTTTCAGGAGGGCAACCAGTTTCAGACCCTGTTAGGGGTTACCGGCTCTGGTAAGACATTTACCATGGCCAATGTGATAGAAAAACTGAATAAGCCTACATTGGTCATTGCTCATAACAAAACACTGGCAGCACAGTTGTACGGAGAGTTTAAAGAGTTTTTCCCGGAAAATGCGGTAGAATATTTTGTGTCTTATTATGACTATTATCAGCCGGAGGCGTATGTGCCGTCTACGGATACTTATATAGAGAAAGATTCGGCTATTAATGATGAGATTGACAAACTGCGGCATTCCGCCACTGCGGCGTTGACAGAGCGCAGAGATGTGATCATCGTGGCCAGTGTGTCGTGCATTTATGGACTGGGTAGCCCCATTGATTATCAGAATATGACTGTGTCACTGAGGCCTGGCATGGAACGAGACAGAGATGAAGTGATCCGCCGTCTCATCGAAATTCAGTATACAAGAAATGATATGGATTTCCATCGCGGTACATTCCGGGTTCGTGGAGATGTGGTAGAGATCTTCCCTGCGTCTGCTACGGACAGAGCGATCCGGGTGGAATTTTTTGGAGATGAAGTGGACAGAATACAGGAAGTGGATGTTCTGACCGGAGAACCGTTGGCCAATCTGGAGCATATGGTGGTTTTCCCGGCATCTCATTATGTGGTGGCTCCGGACAAGATGGAGCGTGCCATACAGGGGATCGAAGCGGAATTGAAGGAACGGGTCAAATATTTTAAAAGTGAGGATAAACTGATCGAAGCACAGCGGATCGCAGAGAGAACCCATTTTGATGTGGAAATGCTGCGTGAGACGGGATTTTGCTCCGGTATTGAGAATTATTCCATGCATCTGAATGGACTGCAGCCGGGGGATACACCCCAGACTTTGCTGGACTATTTCCCGGATGATTTTGTGATCATGGTAGATGAGTCCCATATTACTATTCCTCAGGTCCGGGGAATGTATGCCGGAGACCAGTCCAGAAAAAACACGCTGGTAGAGTATGGATTCAGACTTCCTTCAGCCAAGAGCAACAGACCGCTGAACTTTGAGGAGTTTGAGGGACATATTAACCAGATGTTATTTGTGTCAGCCACACCGTCGGACTATGAGGAGAGTCATGAACTGATGAGAGTAGAGCAGATCCTCCGGCCCACAGGGCTGCTGGATCCGGAAGTGGATGTAAGACCGGTAGAAGGACAGGTAGATGATCTGCTGGGTGAGATCCGCAAAGTTGTAAAGAAAAAAGGAAAAGTGCTGGTTACTACCTTGACCAAGCGCATGGCGGAGGATCTTACAAAGTATCTCAAAGAAGTGGGGGTACGGGTAAGGTATCTGCACTCGGATATTGATACGCTGGAGCGTGCGCAGATTATCCGGGATATGCGTCTGGATGTATTTGATGTGCTTGTGGGAATCAATCTGCTCCGGGAGGGACTGGATATTCCGGAGATTTCCCTGGTGGCGATCCTGGATGCGGACAAGGAAGGATTCCTCCGTTCGGAGACATCCCTGATCCAGACCATAGGAAGGGCGGCCAGAAATGCAGAAGGCCATGTGGTCATGTATGCAGATAAGATGACGGACTCTATGAAGAAAGCGTTGGACGAGACAGAGCGGCGCCGTAAGATACAAAAGCAGTACAATGAGGAACATGGTATCACACCGCAGACTATCAAAAAGGCGGTGCGGGATCTGATCCGCATATCTTCTAAGGCAGATAACGAAGGAATCAATGACAACAAAGATCCAGAGTCAATGAGCAAAGAGGAACTCCAGAAGTCGATTGCCAAGATCATGAAGAAGATGAATCAGGCAGCTACGGAGCTGAACTTTGAACTGGCGGCTTCTCTGAGAGATCAGATGATTGAATATAAGAAACATTTACAGGAAATAGAAGACGATGAATAGGAATGAGAAGATGAAAGAGCAGAATAAATCTAAAATGATTCGCATCCGTGGTGCGAAGGAACACAACCTGAAAAATATTGATATAGATATTCCAAGAGATGAGTTTGTCGTATTAACCGGATTAAGTGGATCAGGCAAGTCTTCTCTTGCCTTTGATACCATTTATGCAGAAGGACAAAGGCGTTATATGGAATCTTTGTCCTCTTATGCCAGGCAGTTTCTGGGACAGATGGAAAAACCGGATGTGGAAAGTCTGGAAGGACTGCCGCCGGCTATATCCATTGACCAGAAATCTACGAACCGAAATCCGCGGTCTACGGTAGGAACCGTCACAGAAGTGTATGATTATTTCCGACTGCTGTTTGCCAGAGTGGGTATCCCTCATTGCCCAAAGTGCGGCAAGGAGATCAAGAAACAGACGGTAGACCAGATGGTGGATGACATTATGAAACTGCCGGAGCGTTCCAAGATCCTGTTGCTGGCACCGGTTGTCAGAGGACGCAAGGGCGAGCATGTGAAAGTGTTTGAAAAGGCGAAAAAAAGCGGCTATGTCCGTGTGATCGTAGACGGAAATCAATATGATCTGACGGAAGAGATCAAGCTGGAAAAAAATATCAAACATTCCATTGACATCGTAGTGGACCGTCTGGTGGTAAGAGAGGGAATCGAGAAAAGACTTTCTGATTCCATTGAGACGGTATTACAGCTGGCGGATGGATTGATGACCGTGGATGTGGTAGATGGAGAAGAACTGCATTTCAGCCAGAGTTTTTCCTGCCCGGACTGCGGCATCAGCATTGACGAAGTGGAACCAAGAAGTTTTTCCTTTAATAATCCGTTTGGAGCTTGTCCGGTGTGTCACGGAATCGGATATAAAATGGAGTTTGATGAAGATTTGATCGTGCCGGACAAGACCCTCAGCATCACAGAGGGAGCCATTGCGGTTATGGGCTGGCAGTCGGTGGTCAATCCGGGAAGTTACAGCCGGTGCATATTGGAAGCCATGGCAAAAAAATATGGATTCAGTCTGGATACTCCTTATGGCAAATATCCGAAAAAAATCCACGATCTCATCTGGCTCGGAACAGGTGGTGACCGGGTAGAGGTACATTATACAGGACAGCATGGCCATGGTGTGTACAATATTGCTTTTGAGGGACTGCTCCACAATGTGGAAAAGCGGTACCGGGAGACGGGATCCGAGACATCCAGGCAGGAATACGAATCTTTTATGCGGATCACACCATGCCGTGAGTGCGGCGGCCAGCGTTTAAAGAAAGAATCTCTGGCTGTGACTGTAGGAGATAAAAATATATGGGAATTGTCCAACCTGTCCATTGAAGACCTGAAAAAATTTATGGATGAGGTAGAACTGACCAAACGCCAGAGGCAGATCGGTCGCCTTGTGCTGAAAGAAATTTCTTCACGCCTTGGTTTTCTGGTGGATGTAGGGCTGGATTATCTGAGTCTTGCAAGAGCGACAGCATCTTTGTCCGGTGGAGAGGCCCAGCGTATCCGTCTGGCAACCCAGATCGGTTCCGGGCTGGTAGGAGTGGCTTATATTTTGGATGAGCCTAGTATCGGCCTGCACCAGCGGGATAACGACAAATTGATCGCCACCTTGAAGAAACTCCGAGATCTTGGAAACACTCTGATCGTGGTGGAACATGATGAAGATACGATGCTGGCGGCAGACTATGTGGTAGATATTGGTCCGGGGGCCGGCAAAAACGGCGGTGAAGTGGTGGCAGCCGGAACGGCCAAGGAAATCATGGAAGTGCCGGAGTCTGTTACGGGAGCTTATCTGAGCCACCGCATTGAGATCCCGGTTCCCTCTAAGAGAAGAAAACCTGCCGGATTTCTTACTGTAAAAGGGGCCGCAGAAAACAACCTGAAGAATATAACGGTGAAATTCCCGTTGGGAGTGATGACTTGTGTAACAGGAGTATCCGGTTCCGGAAAAAGTTCTCTGGTCAATGAAATTTTGTGTAAGAGCCTTACCAGGACATTAAACCGTGCCCGTTGTATCCCAGGCAAGCATAAGTCTATTACAGGCGTGGAAAAATTAGACAAAGTGATCAATATCGATCAGTCCCCTATCGGACGGACGCCAAGATCTAATCCGGCTACTTACACCGGTGTCTTTGATATGATCAGAGATCTGTTTGCCACTACGCCGGATGCTAAGGCAAAAGGCTACAAAAAAGGACGCTTCAGTTTTAATGTCAAAGGTGGCCGCTGCGAGGCATGTGCCGGTGACGGAATTTTAAAGATAGAAATGAATTTCCTGCCGGATATTTATGTACCTTGTGAGGTCTGTGATGGCAAGCGTTACAACCGTGAGACGCTAGAGGTAAAATATAAAGGGAAAAGTATCTATGATGTGCTGGATATGACAGTAGAGGAGGCACTGGACTTTTTCAAAAACATTCCGACAATTCACCGGAAGATACAAAGTCTTTATGATGTAGGACTGTCTTATGTGAAACTGGGACAGCCGTCCACTACTTTATCTGGCGGGGAAGCACAGCGGATCAAACTGGCTACGGAGTTGAGTAAACGGAGTACCGGAAACACTATTTACATTCTGGACGAACCTACTACCGGTCTGCACTTTGCAGATGTACACAAGCTTATAGAGATTTTGCAGAGACTGACCGATGGCGGAAATACAGTGGTAGTGATCGAGCACAATCTGGATGTGATCAAAACGGCAGATTATCTTATTGATATGGGACCGGAAGGGGGAGATAAAGGAGGCACCGTAGTGGCGGCTGGTACGCCGGAAAAGGTGGCTGAGTGCCAGGAGTCGTATACTGGTTATTATATGCGGAAGATTCTGGGAAAAGGAGGAGCCAATGAAAGATAGTTATAGTTTTTTTGCCATGATGGCCCGGATGAAATACATCGAACGGTGGGCACTGATGCGCAATTCATGGAAGGAAAATATCTGTGAACATTCGCTGGAAGTGGCAATGCTTTCCCACGCTCTGGCCATTCTTTCCAAAGAAAAGTGCGGCAGGGATGTGGATGAAAAAAAGGTGGCACTAATGGGGCTTTATCATGATGCCAATGAAGTGGTCACCGGAGACCTTCCTACGCCGGTTAAGTATTACGACGAGGATATAAAAGAAGCGTATAAAAAGGTAGAGCGGATCGCCAGTGTTACGATGTTGAATAAACTGCCTTCTTATATGAAGAAATATTATGAACCTCTTTTTCTTCCGGAGTCTGCAGACGCTTATGAGTGGAAGCTGGTAAAGGCTGCAGACAAGTTATCTGCACTGATCAAATGCAGAGAAGAGAGACGGGCAGGAAATGAGGAGTTCCGTTCGGCCTGTGAGACGACGGAAAAGTTTCTGAAAGATATGCAGATGGAAGAGGTGGAACTCTTTATGAAAGAATTTTTGCCGGCTTATGAACTGACACTGGATGAGCTGCAGGAGGGAACCAAATAAAAGTCTTGTCTTTTATTTAACAATGTGCTAATATAGTTCCCGAAGATGTTTTCAGGGCGTTGTGAAATTCAACACCGGCGGTACAGCCCGCGAGCAGTTTAACTGCTGATTCGGTGAAACTCCGAAGCCGACAGTAAAGTCTGGATGAAAGAAAACAAAGTTTGGATATAAGGGGGCCCTGGATAGACTGAATCTATCCGGGGCTTTTAAAGAATATAAAAAGGAGGTAGTGATACGATGACAAAATATGAATATATGGAACTTGCCCTGAAACTGGCGAAGAAGGGTCTTGGACGCACTTCACCAAATCCTATGGTGGGATGTGTTGTTGTCAAGGACGGCAAGATCGTGACAGAAGGCTACCACCACAGATATGGAGACTTTCATGCTGAGAGAGTGGCGCTGAATAAATGTGAAGAGGATCTTACCGGGGCAGATATGTATGTGACCCTGGAGCCATGCTGCCATCAGGGGAAAACACCTCCATGTACAGACATCATCATAGAAAGAGGCATTGGCCGTGTGTTTATCGGGGCCATGGATCCCAATCCGAAAGTAGCCGGAAAAGGAGCACAGATCCTCAGAGACCACGGAATCCAGGTTGAGACAGGAATCCTGGAAAAAGAATGTCTTGAATTAAACGAAGTATTTATGCATTTTATAACAAGAAATATTCCTTACATTGCTATGAAATATGCCATGACCATGGATGGAAAGATTGCCACTTATACTGGTGACTCCAAGTGGGTAACAGGCGAAGAGGCGAGAAAACATGTGCATCAGCTGCGCAAACGATACAGTTCCATCATGGTAGGGATTGGTACGGTTCTGATTGATGATCCTATGCTGAACTGCCGGATCGAGACAGGAGTGGATCCGATCCGGGTGATCTGTGATTCCCATCTGCGAATTCCGATGGAAAGCCAGATTGTGAAAACGGCCAAGCATATTCCGACCATCGTAGCCCATGCAGTTCATGATGAAGAGAAAGAAAAGCGGCTGAAAGAAGCCGGAGTGGATCTGATCTTCAGCAGCGTAGACGGACAGGTGGATTTTTGTGATCTGGTGAAAAAAATGGCCAAGAGAGGCATTGACAGTATTTTGATCGAAGGTGGTGGAACATTCCACGGCACAGTGCTGAAGAGTGGTCTGGTAGACCGGATCTACTGCTATATGGCACCAAAACTGATTGGTGGAAAAGAGGCAAAATCCCCGGTAGAAGGGGATGGTTTTTCACTGATGAAAGAGGCAGTGGAGATTGATGACACAGAGATCATTAAAGTGGGCCGGGATATCTGTATTACAGGAAAGGTAAGGAAAGAAAAGAAGCAACAGGAAGGCAGAGCGTAATGTTTACAGGAATTATCGAAGAGATTGGCCATCTGGAAGCAATTGAGCGTGGCAGTCAGTCGGCTGTGCTGCACATTGGCTGTGAAAAAGTGTTGGAAGGAACACAGGCAGGAGATAGTATTGCCGTAAACGGCGTGTGCCTGACAGTAACCAGTCTGGGAAAGAAAGGATATACCGCAGATGTGATGGCGGAGACCCTTGACCGCAGTTCGCTGGGAGATCTGAAGAGAGGCAGCCGGGTAAATCTGGAGCGTGCCATGGCAGCAGACGGCCGGTTTGGAGGCCATATTGTGGCCGGTCATATTGACGGCACCGGTATCATACAGTCTGTTACCAGGGATGAGACAGCTGTCTGGTATAAAATTCAGGCCGGAGCAGATATATTACGGTATGTAGTGGAAAAAGGATCTATTACCATTGACGGCATCAGCCTGACAGTAGCCAGAGTAGATTCAGAGACTTTTAGTGTTTCTATTATCCCCCACACCCAGTCCAATACGATCCTGGCTGACCGCAAGGTGGGTGACCGGGTGAATCTTGAGACAGACATAATAGGAAAATATGTAGAAAAACTTCTGCAGCCGCAGGAGACAAAAAAAGAAAGCAGGATTACCATGGAATTTTTACAGGAACATGGATTCTGACAGAATGGAGGCAGTTATGGAGAATTTTGCAACATTAGATCAGGCATTGGAAGATCTGCGACAGGGCAAACTGATCCTGGTCATTGATGATCCGGACCGGGAAAATGAAGGAGATCTGATCTGTGCCGCTGAGTTTGCAACAACAGAAAATGTAAATGCTATGGCATCTCTGGCCAAAGGTCTGATCTGTATGCCTATGAGCAGAGAATATACAAAGAAACTGGGACTGGATCAGATGGTAGCTGTGAATACGGATAACCATTCTACCGCTTTTACCGTATCCATTGACCATGTGGACACAACGACCGGTATCTCGGCAGTAGAGCGTTCCCTGACAGCCATGAAGTGTGTAGATGATACCTCTGTGCCGGAGGATTTCAGAAGACCGGGCCATATGTTCCCACTGGAGGCCAGAGAGGGCGGCGTGCTGAAGAGAGCCGGACATACAGAGGCTACCGTAGATCTTATGCGTCTGGCAGGGCTGAAGGAATGTGGTCTCTGCTGTGAGATCATGAGGGAAGACGGTACGATGATGCGCACCACAGAACTTCTGGAGTTTGCCAAGGAGCATGATTTCCATGTAGTGACCATTGAACAGCTGATTGAACGCAGGCTGGAGCATGAAAGCCTTGTAAAGAAAGAGGCAGAGGCGAAACTTCCGACAAAATACGGTGATTTTACCATTCACGGATATGAAAATATAACCAATGGAGAGCATCATGTGGCACTGGTAAAGGGTCAGATTGGTGACGGCGAAAATGTGTTGTGCCGTGTCCATTCAGAATGTTTAACCGGGGATACATTCGGTTCTCTGCGCTGTGACTGCGGCAAACAGTTAAAGAAAGCA
>OLWA01002452.1_pt1 | contig 16490 bp, 17 predicted proteins | sample 1673251 | NCBI WGS metagenome assembly OLWA01 (sample SAMEA3178937, study PRJEB25190) | human gut metagenome | biome: human gut; feature: human-associated habitat; material: faeces | place: Austria | collected 2013
ATTTAGTGCCTTTTTTATATATTCAGTATTAATTATTCAATAATTGTAGCAACCTTACCTGAACCTACTGTTCTACCACCTTCACGGAATTATTTCATCATTATCTGGTATATTTTGTTTGATTTTAGTTGTTTTCACTGCTTATTTTGGCTGTTTGTACTGCCATTATTTTTATTTGCAAAGAGAAATGACGACAGTTTGACGACTGTATTCTTTCTTGTCTTTGCGAACTATAATCTGTATTTCTTATCAATCTATTTGGATTTTTCCTTATTTATATCATCTTTATTATTTCGTGATAAGGTATGTTCCAAACATGATTTGCATCACAATTACACTTAAAAATTGCATTTCCATTTTCATCATATTGTACCTTAACTTTCCCTTTTCTTTCTTTTCCGCATATAGGGCATTCTTTTGTTGAAAATTTATATATTATATTATTTTTATATACAAATTTTCTATCAGCCTTTTTTGTCAACAATCTAAACACTGTTAAAAAAATGTAAATTGTTATAAATAAAAATACACCTAGTACAATTGTATATATACAAACCATATTACCCTTTCCAAGCAAAATATGTATTAACCCATATTTTTTCGTTTGATTTAATCCAACAAAAATTGTAACCAAATCTGCTAACAAAGAAACTATACCTACTATTACAGCCTTCAATAATCCGCAAACTTTTTTGGGTGTATCTACTAATTCATCTATTGAATATTCTCTTTCCTTTATTTCATAATAATAATTCTCATTAAATGATTGATTTCCATGATTGTCCATAATCACATTATTCATCTTATCTCTCCCAACTCTAGTAATCTTATTTTTTATATAGTTCTTGCCTCATAAAAAACTAAATAGGGATCACCTATTTCTTTTTTTTCTAAATCACAATCGTGTGCGTAACTCCATTCTATAAGGACACTTTTTCCCTCTAGAAGGTATTCCCTAAACATATGTCTTATTTTAGGTACATAACCTAGTAATTCATTTATTTCATTTTTACTAAAGAAAAATTCATCACCATCAATATTAATCTTTCCATCATTAAAAATGATTGTTACATCCCTATCCGAATATGTTACTAAATTCCATAAATCTTCTTTCACTCCCTCAATGACAATTCTATCTTGATACACATTTAATGTTCCACTCTTTACTGCTATAAAATATGGATAATAGATTACTATACCACCCTCTCCCATTTTTCTTTTTAAATCTAAAGCAAATTTCATTCCCTCCGTACCTGAACATCCAACTTTTCTAGGTAAATTTAAGTCACTTCCTCTATAAACTGCCGATCGTATTGTCCATAATTTGTTATTGTCTAATATTGTTTCATCTGAATATTCTCTCCATTGAATAGCAGGTAGTGCTGACTCCCTTAATTCATAAAATCCCAATAGTTTATTCATAATTAATCTCCTTGTAACTATTTTTTTAATCGTTCATAACAATTAATTGCAAAAGTATCCATCATTCCTGAAATATAATCTATTATTAATCTAGACTGTAGTCCTTCCTTATCAACTATTTCACCATACTGTTTTACAATTAAATCTGCACGATATTCTGGTGGTAAGTATGCAATATGTTTCTTTTCACTGTAATAATCAAATAAAAAGTCCAAAATATCATTTCCTTTTTCCTCATATAAATATACTTCGTCATTATGGTTTATGCAATCATATGTAGTAGTTTTTAATCCTGCTGCCAATTGTCCATAATTAGTAAAACCAAGTTCTTTACTATTAGCCGTACCTGTTTTATTTTTAAATTTTTCATCAATTTCTATTAAGCTTATATCATTAATTAAAGTATTTATTATTCTCGATGCTAATTCTTTTCTGTATAATTTACTGTATTCAGCCGAATCAACATTTCTATGTCTATAGCCAGCTCGATCCCTACTTTCGTTCACTATTTTTTCCAATAATTTAGTTGAGGCTGATTCATTGTAGTTATTATTAAATTCATGCTGTATTTCATCGATAGTAAACTTTCCACACCTTAGTCCATCTTCTAAGTCATGTGCAGCATATGCTATTTCATCTGCTAAATCTACAATTTGAACATCCAATGTACGTGGATATATCCCTGACTCTTTTGACACTTGACATATATAATCATAATCATCCTTATACAAAAATTTTTGTTTATTAAATTCTTTATCTTTTAATTTTTTCTCAAACCTTCTGTTATACTTTATAACCGAAAACAGCGTTCTATTTGTTAAATTCAAACCTTGAAATTCAGCTCTTTTTTGTTCAACTGTTGTGAGAATTCTAAGTGTTTGTGCATTTCCTTCATAACCACCAAATTCTTTTGCAATCTCATTTAATTTTCTCTCACCAGCATGTCCAAATGGTGGATTTCCAATATCATGTGCCAAAGCTCCAGCTTCTACAACATAGCTTTCCTCCTTTGAATATCCCAACATATTAGCTATTGATCTAGCTATTTGTGCCACTTCCATACTATGCGTCAATCTATTTCTAAAAAATTGATCATTTCGTATACCTAATAACTGCATCTTGCCCTGAAGTCTTCTAAATGAAGAAGCATATATAATTCTCGTAAAATCTCTTTGCCATTCACCATCAGCACGCTCTCTTGGTTTTTCATTATTTTTTCGTTTTCCCATAATTTGATTTTCACTTAATGGTTTCAAATATTCTTCCTTGATTATATTGATTTGCTCCTGCGTTAATACTGATTCATTATAACTTTCCTTCATTTTTCCTCCTATTCTAAGATAACACTTTTTTATTCAAGCCATTATCCTACTCTCTTTATATTATTTTTCATATTCATTATTTTTTTAATTTCTATTTTTTCTTTCTTCTCCAACTGTTCTTTTGCAAATTCTGCTATTGGTTCTGCTACTGCCAATGCCAACCTTACCGGTACAGCATTTCCTATCTGCTTATAAACTAAATCTAGTTTTGAATTTGCATTTCTGTTACTTGTACCTCTACTAAACTCATACCAATCTGGAAATGTTTGAATTCTTGCAATTTCCTTAACTGACAATCTTCTATTATTCTCTTCTCCGTCACTAAATATATATTTGTCTTTACCTACTTTAACCATAGGTTCTCCACCTGGATGTATAGGTGCTTGTCTTCCGGATGCTTGAATTGTAAAACTTGGTTGGTTCCACATTTTTTTACGATTACGTGACATAAAAATAGTTGAATAAGACCCAACAAAATAATCACCCGGATTTTCTTCCAAATCTCCTATAGCATCACGTAATGTTACAACCTCTTCTAATCCATCAACATTATATCCGTGTGTAGCTTCAGGATGAACATATTCAAAATCTATATCATTCCTTACTCCAACCAAGATTACTCGTTCTCTAATCTGTGGCACTCCATACTCTGCCGAATTGAGAAGTTTATGATAAATTTTATACCCAGCTGCTGCAAAATCCTGAACAATCTGTTTAAATACTTCTCCTTTTCCAAGAGTCATCATTCCCTTAACATTTTCAGCGACAAATATTTTAGGTTTACTCTGCATCAAACAACGAATAAAATGCAAATATAAAAAATTTCTTTTATCATCTACTAATCTAGGACCAGCTTCTGAAAATCCCGGACACGGAAATCCACCTAACACAATATCTGCTTTTGGAAATTCTTTAATTTTTCTTATATCACTTTTGTCCATATAAATATATTTGCCAGCATTTTGAGCATAGGTTTGTCTCGCTTCGTCAAAGATATCATTTACATATATTGTATTAAAGACATTGTTATCAATATTTTCATCAAAAACTCTTTTGTCTCTAAACGCTTCTTCCATTACAGTTTTACCCATCACTGCTTGTAATCCTGCTAGTTCAAATCCTAAATCTAATCCTCCACATCCTGAAAATAATGATACTAAATTCCACTTTTTAGAATCATAGCTAAGTTTGTCAAATTCAATTTTTTCACTGCAATTTTCAAATGCTTCTCTCTCTTCTTCTATTTTCTTATTAAGTAATTCTCTAACTTCATTTACATTATACTCTGGTGCAGGCTTAAATTTACCTCTACCACGCTCTTCTAAAATAACAGCCATGTCTTCTCCTCAACTTATTCTGTCTGTTCCTGCATTGTCTTCATCAATATCATCTGTATTTTCTATATTCAACGTTTTCATATAGTGTATTAATCTATTCGCAACCTCATTTCCTTTAACAGTTAAAGGATGATCAAAACTTAACTCAGGAATTAATTTATTATGTTTCGCACTCCAATTTACTTGTACAGAAAGTGGTCTATTACCATCCCATTTTTTGGCAAATGTTCTATAATTAAGTGCTTTGCAAGCAAAATAAATATCAGGATGCATTTTTACATAATCCTTTATAGGAATCATCTTATCAATTATATCCTGTGCCGAATTAATGTTCTCATCCATTAATAAATAATTTGCAACACCACTATTCTTGATTACTTTTCCATTAACCATAGCATTTCTTTTATCTTCTGCTAAATTACTTCCTGCATAAACATCAATTACTTGATCCTCTGTTAACTTCATTTTTCCAGACAAATCACCACTGATTTTATTTAATAATTCAAATTTCCATCCTAGTGTTATTGCACCTTTTTCGGTTCTTTTAAATTTATTTTTGTATATTAACATTCTCTCTTCAAATCTATTCATAATAGATGTGGTTGAATCTTCAATAATCTTTGCCCAATTTTTTCCAAATAATTGCTCTGCTCTTTCAGCGCTCATTTTATTTTCTATAAAATCTGCATTTTCTTTTTTATATGATATTTTTATTTCTTTTTCATCTAATGATGATTTTGCTAAAACATAAATATCTGTCTTCGGCTCTCCTTTATGACACGTTGGTTTTCCTGATAATTCAACTACATATTTTCTATCTTCAAACTCAAATTCGGTTCCTTCTACCATAAAAGATAAAATTTTTCTTTCTGCATCGCCAAAATCTCCCATAATCTACCTCCTAGTATTCTTGTCTACATATATCTTCTTTACTAATTTTATCAAATGAATTAACTTTTAATCTACCTATTTCTGAAGCATTTGTCTCTATAAATTCAAACAATTTGGGATAATTTTCTAAATAATAATACATTTGCGGACATACAAATTTTGAATCAAATTCTCGTAAAGTTCTTAATTCAATCTCCTTAGTCATTTGAAAAGACAACACCGGCATTGCATATTTATGTCTAATTAAATACTCGTCTATTCTTTTACAAATTTCACTGTCATCTTTATACTTTTCCTTCCATGTATTTATATCGATTTTTCGCCCTAAATGAATCTTCCCAACAATTTGTTTCATTGGGCTACTCACATACATATAAGCCATTATTTCCTCATCTGGAAATGTTCTTCTATATTCAAATATCTTACTTCCATCTTTAATTAAATTATACCATTTAGGTTTAAAACTTAATAACATTGTTCTCATAATGTAAATTTATACTCCTTCTGAATATACAAATGCATTTAATATAATTATATTACATAGTGTTTTCGAACGCAAGTTCTGTTTTTGATTGTTTATTCTATTTTCTTTTTTGTATCTATCTGTTACATCATATATATTTACAGATTTCCAAGAATTTCCTTTGTTTTTGAAATAACAAATTTATCGCATTGCATTAATTGTTGTTTGTTAAAATGATTAATAAAACTAATATCTTTTTTCTCACTTATTATAATTTTTTTCAAGTCATACTCTCTTGTCAATAATTCATTTGAATACATCCCTAATAATACATTCGGAGAAATTGGAAAACCAATAACTGCATTATGCGTTGCAATACCACAATTAAACAAACCGTGGTTAATATTTTTAATATCTACGACTATTATAGGGTTATCACTACTCACAAAGTTCATTTTCGAATTTAAATCAATACAATAAAAAAGCCATTTTTTTTCAAAGAGTATTGTTGCATATTTTTCTATATTGTCAATATCAAAATGAAGTTCAAATAATATGGACTTAAGCAAATCATAGTCAAAATTATAATTATCTAATCTCTCTAGCATATCATGTCGATTAAAAATTTCTAGCTTTCGTCTTGTATCAGTTATAATTTCAGGTCCTAATTTTTGATATAACTTTTCTTCATATTCCCTAACCTTTTTACTTCTCATCATCTGGAAAACGATTAATAAAGACAATATTTTCTTTTCTGTTACACTAATAATATTAACTCTATCTTTCAGCAATGGTGTAGTACCATTAAAAACAACTTTTTGTAACATTTTTTGAAATTGTGGTTCTATAATTGTCGCGTAGCGTTTTTCCCATTCATATTTGTCTTTTAATGAATTTACCGTATAAAAGTTCTTTTCAACAGCTATTTTATCAATATTTGCTTTAAATATTGTTCCTGTTTTTCTCTGCTTAACATATACGAATTTACCATCTATTGCAAATCTCTTTAAATACAGTTTGGGAACTAAATGTTGTCTTATAGGTTCTGTTTTATTTCCCTTATTAATAAAATCCCTGCCCATTATATATTCCTTTTGTTGTAATTTTAAATTGCTATTTATGCTTAAATTAAACTCATCTGTATTTTATCATAACACTATCTCTAAATAAATATAATTCTTATGAAATGGCTTTTTACAAAAGTTTCAAATTATATTTAAGCATCTTATGCCTACCGCTTAAACTTTTTGTTTTCTATTTCCTCCTTCCCCATCTCCACAATCTTTTCATAGTCTTCATCCTTAACAAATCGTCTAAAAAATCCAAGCATAAACTCTGATTCTTCCAATTCATAAATCCTTTCATTCTTTTCATCAAGTTCCTGTTCCAGATATTCTTTAGACCATTTAAGTTCATCATTATCTCTTATCAACTTTTTCCTATCTTCATCCACCTTCTCCAGCTTCTTCTTTAATTCTATTGATTCCGCAAAGCAGCTTTTTGCCATTTTAACTATTCTTTTAAATATTCTGTTTAAACCTGCAAGAAATGGCATTACAATCTTTTCTCTGTAAGATTTTGCACTCATCAGTCCTTTAGGCTCTTCCGGACCTTTTGCTACTTTATTTTCAAATTCCTTTATGTCCTTTATTCCCCATTGTGCCACGGCATCAGCTTCTTTCATTTCTTTATATGTTTCCTCCAGCTTCTTATCTGCGATTTGTTTTTCAGCAGTCTTTTTAAGAATTTCATTATTCAGATTTTCAACCTCTTTTACTGCTTTTTCATATTTTTCATTTTCCTTTTTTACCTTGTATTCCTTAACTGCCAAATCATTATTTCTGCCTTTTTCTTTTCCTTTCAGAAATTCTCCAATCCATGTGAATGACCTGTCCTCTGCATATTCTCTTATTCTGCCCTGCAGTACTTTTTCAAGGAATTCCTTTGTGCATACTTTTCTCTTTGACACTTGCCTTGACATTCCCTTTTTAAATCCGTCAGCTACGGGAACTGCCACCACGTGCATGTGTGGGCTTGCCTCATCATAATGTATTACTGCATTTGCCACAACAAGATTTGGTGCTTCCTTCTGTAACATATTAAGCATTTCCTTAAATGCCACATCCATCCTTCTTCGCTTGTCAGGATTCTTATCCCAGAACTCCTTGTCTCCTATCTGAAAAATAAGTTCCACTGCCATGTCCTTGTTTGACTTTGCTGTCTTTTCAAAATAATCATCAATCTTTCTGTCATCCCTTGTCTGCTTTTTGTTATATTCCCTGACTACTTCGTCAAACTGTTCCTTATATACTTTTTTTACATCCTGCACTAATTTATCCGTACCCCATAAAATTACAATGTTCTCCTTATCGTATTCCAAAGAGCGGTACTTTCGTAAATTGTGCTTTGCAACACCTGAGAGTTTTGCCTTGCTGTTAATGGCACTGTTTTTCTGACTCAGGTGTGCTGAATATGATAATCCTGCCATAATCTCACTCCTTTTTTCTTTTATTGTTTTGATACGTGCGGTGACACCTGCACGTTGTTATTCTTTAGTAGTCAGCCCGAGGCTATTGAAACGGGTGGTTCTTATCAATTTGGCTCTGCCATAATTGATAACCCCCTAGCAGTTCTGTCATAGACACAACTGCGGGGGCTCTGCCGTGGGCTTTAACTGCCGCCTTTACCGCATCAGTTCTGCTCACTGTTATAAAATATTTATGTGTGAGCAGACGTAACATTCAATCCGTTCTCCCTTTCCGTCGTTTTTATAACCGGCTTGATGTTACCATTACCTGCGGGTGTCACCCACAGGTCTTAATCGTTAAAGGCAACTACCAACGGAAATCTTCCGGTATTCCTTTACGATTAAGATAAGCTATTCTGTTACTCTCTCTTTCTTCATCCGTACCGGCCATTAAGCTCTTCGTATATAAATCTCTAGTAACAAGCCTGTCCATCTTTTCAACCAGTCCTTCACTGATTTCCTCACGTAAATCTTCTCTGTCATAAATGAAATACTGATACATCATTCTGAACAAATCTTCATCTATCATCATTTTCTTATTTTTCTTTTCCATTTTTCCTCCAATCTGGTACAACTGTAAACACGTAATAAAGCAATTTATTTTTTTAGTTTTCTCATCACTGTTTACAGTTTAAGGTTTACATCAATTCCATATTTCCCATAAATAAAGGGATTGCTCACTGTTTTCATGTAAACAATCCGATTTTTCAGTCAGCGTTACTGTTTACAAATTAACTGCCATTTCCAAAATCACAGACTGTTTACATTCACTGTTTACAAATATTACAGCTGTTACTGTCACTTGCACTCCGGTAATATTCAACCTTGTGACTTCAGGTCCCGAGGTTCCAACTCCAAAAGAAAGTGACATTATGTCACTAACTTTTACTTTGCGACATCATGTCGGGAAGTTTAAATCCTACACATCAAAAGGCAGCTGAACATTTTCATCAACTTCCACAAATTCATCAATATGTTTTCTCTTCCATCCTCTCTGGGTTCCATACTTTTTAAATCGATGAGTTGATATTGATTCCCAATCATTTGAAAATTCATTTCTCATAATTGCTCCGATTTCTTTTGATTCATAAGGCTTAGGTTCTTCATTTTCATGGTGAAATGCCAATTCATAAATCATTGAAGAACATACATAATCCTCTTTCGTTGTTTCAAGGAAGTTTCCAATTATGCCAACCTTTGTGTCTTCCGGCATACAGTTCTTCTGCATTTCTATTAATTCTTCCGTAAGTTCCTTATCAAATACAAGTTTTGTATTAACACCCCTGTGATACATGTCCATAATTTCTGCCCAACACTGCTCCATATAACTTCTTGTTTCATCCTCATCTTCAAGTGGATGTTGCTCTGCCTTTTCCTTATCAACAAATACAGGTATAAATCTTCTGTTACCTGACCTGTCAAAAGGTAAAAAGTCAGCATTGTTGGACGAACCCACAAATATGCACTGTCTTGGTCTGTCTTCCGGATGTGTTTCATAGGGAACCTTATAGGTTTCACTCTGACGGCTTAAAAATGACTTTATTTCCTCAACACTTCTTGCGTTGCAGGTTGCAAGCATTTCTGCCATTTCAATAATCCAGTGTCCCTGAATCTTTCTGAATACATTTTCGTCATCAAGTTTTCTTAAATCATCTGAAAACCATTCGTTTTCCATTGTGAGAAATCTTAAAAAACTGGATTTTCCTGCTCCCTGTCCTCCAACTAAGCAGACCATATATTCAAACTTGCATCCGGGATTATATACTCTTTGTACCGCTCCCATCATCATTATTCTTGTAGCCTCGTAAATATAATCGCTTTCCTCTGTCCCAAGATATTTGGGAAGAAGATGTCTTACTCTCACAACTCCATCCCATTTAAGACTTTCAAGCTTTTCAATAATGGGATGGTAATGATTGTTGTTACTAACAATATCAACGGCTCTCTTAACATTCTTATCTCTGGTAATTCCATATCTCTTTTCCATACGGAGAAGAATGTTGTTAAAATCTGTATCCGTAAATGATTTAGAACGTCTGCGCCAATCCATTTTCTTAACAATGTCTGTCTGACATGAGAGTTCATTTCTCTTAATTGCCCCTTTAAATTCAGGGTCATTTTCCAATACAATAATTGCATTACTAATGGTCTGTCTTGTTGTACCATCCTTTCTCTTTTCAAGGTTTTCGTAAACAGTCTTAATTTCGTTATTTAATCCTTTATTATTTTCCTCTGCATTAGAGGAACCATTATTCATGTAATAATTCATAGCAATTTCCTCCTAACATATAATTATTAATCTTAAAATTTTAATAACAAACCTCTTGTTGTCGGAAGAAACACTTGCTATAATTCAATTGTCAGTTAAATGTAGCAAGGGAATCTTCCCGGTTACAACCTGCCCCTAGCTTTGTGCCGGGGGCTTTAATTATGATTATTGTCAATTAAATCAGCGACACTTCTCGCTTTATTAGGATACAAGTGTCCATATGTATTAAGAGTAATTCTTATGTCCTTGTGACCTAACCTTTCTTTAATCAGCAATGGCTCCACACCTTTTTCAATAAGGTATGCTACATGACTGTGTCGCAAGTCATGAACCCTTATTCTCTTAACACCTGCTTTTTCTATTTGTCTGCGCATTTTATTTTGTACTGCCCGACATCCTACCGGAAATAACCTTACATTATCAGGTAATCCATATTGTCTGTCGCACCATTCCTTTATTTCCTCTTTTAGAAAAACCGGAATTTCAACAACTCTTACAGACTGCTCTGTTTTAGGTGTTGTTATCATATCCTGACCATTTGCCCTAAAATAAGTTTTTGAAATATTGATTCTGTTATTATAGAAATCAATATCCGACTTTGATAAAGCAAGCAGCTCACCTTCCCTTATTCCTGTCCAAAATAAGATTTCAAACATGATGTAATATCTGTCTGATTTGTCAACCGTACTTATAAACTTCTTATATTCGTCAACAGTCCAAAAGGTTAAGCTTCGCTTATCATCTTTTCCCATTCTTTTAACCTTTTTACATGGATTATTAGCCAAGTCGTAGATTTTTGTTGCATGTGTAAATAAAGCCGTCAACTGATTTTGAATCATTCTCATATATGATTCCGACAGATTCTTTTTATAGATTTCATTCTGCCATGCTATAATCTGTGCAGGTTTTATGTCTGACATTTTCATATCTCCAAAATATGGTATAAGATAACTGTCAATCATATATCTCTTATTTTGCTTTGTTCTTGATTTAAGCTCATTTTCCTTATCCTGAAAATACTGCTCCACAAATACTTTCATACTCATTTGAAGATTTCCCTGCTTCTTTAGATTTCTGTCACATTCATATTGTTTTGCTTCTCTTTGTGTCTTAAATCCACGTTTTTTCTTCTGTTTATTCACACCATAAACATTAGGTTCATACCATTGTGCAACCCATTTTCCTGTTTCTTTGTCTTTAAATGCCATCGCTTAGTTCTCCTTTTCTGATTCTTTTAATCCAAATAATTTCTGCTCCAAATAGGCTTTCGGAATTTTTCCTGCAACTACAAGATATCCGCCTTTAGAAAGTTCTTTATTTAAATCTCTTATAACTCTATATGCATGACTGTTAGAACAATGTAGTAACATTCCAACATCATTTACATCTAATAAATACTTTTCATATATCATACACTCATCTCCTTTCTGTATACGTTTTTCGTACGGTTGTGTCCACATTATAATGTACGAATTTCGTACTGTCAAGTGTTTTTCGTAATTATTTTTATTTGTAGTGTACTTTTTTTCGTACACTGTGTTATACTATATAAAAATTTAGAAAGGTTGGTACCTGCAAATGGGTGATGGAAAAAACCTAAAAAAAATCCTTGATGAACAGGAAAAAAGTGTAAGATGGCTGGCAAAAGAAACCACAATCAGTCCTACAACACTTTATTCTATTATTCAAAAAGACACTGCTATCAGATTTGACTTTGCACTTAGAATAGCCAATGTCCTTAATGTCGAAGTTTCTGACATATGTTCCGATTCAGCCCTCAAAGCTGAAAACTGGTCCGATGAAAGCAAGATTATATTACCTGAGCTTCCACATGGATTTGATAAAGTTCTGGACGGAAACAGAATCAAAACTTATTTAAAGAATTCTCTTTATCCATTAATGGAATTGTTTGGAAAACAAAGTATGCCTAAATTAGATGAACATTTAACTAATTATTATCAGCTAACTGATGAAGGCAGACGTGATGTAGATAGTTTTATTGAAGCTCAACTTCAAATCAAAAAAGATCCAAAAAGAGCTGCAGATGTAAAGAAAATTACAAGATGGTAAGTATGAACTCCGAGTAAATTCGGAGTTCTTTTTTGTTTGCAACAAGTCCTCATTCTTACTTTTAGGTGAATTTTGACGACACTTTTGACGACACTTTTCTGAAATTCATCTTGTAAGAACGAAAAAAAGGCATCCCCGAAAATTTCGGGAATGCCCATAAATACTAGCTTTAAAATTGATTATTCAATAATAGTTGCTACTTTACCTGAACCTACTGTTCTACCACCTTCACGGATAGCGAATCCAAGACCCTGTTCCATAGCGATTGGGTGAATAAGTTCAACTGTGATTTCTACGTTATCACCAGGCATACACATTTCTACACCATCTGGTAATTCACAAACACCTGTTACGTCAGTTGTTCTGAAGTAGAACTGTGGTCTGTAGTTGTTGAAGAAAGGAGTATGACGTCCACCTTCATCCTTTGTTAATACGTAAACCTGAGCAGTAAATTTCTTATGGCATGTTACTGAACCTGGTTTAGCAAGAACCTGACCTCTTTCGATCTGGTCTCTGTTGATACCTCTTAAAAGAGCACCGATGTTATCACCAGCCTGAGCTTCATCAAGAAGCTTTCTGAACATTTCAATACCTGTGATAACTGTCTTCTGTGTTTCTTCCTTAACACCGACGATTTCAACTTCATCGTTTAAGTGAAGTGTTCCTCTTTCTACTCTACCTGTAGCAACTGTACCACGACCTGTGATTGTGAATACGTCTTCTACTGGCATTAAGAAAGGCTTATCTGTATCTCTTTCTGGATCTGGGAAGTAATCATCAACTGTATCCATTAATTCCATAATCTTATCGCCCCATTCTGATGATGGATCTTCAAGAGCTTTAAGAGCTGAACCTTTGATGATTGGAGTTCCGTCGAAACCATATTCTTCAAGGATTTCTGTAACGTCCATTTCTACTAATTCAAGTAATTCTTCATCATCAACCATATCACATTTGTTCATGAATACAACGATTTTTGGAACACCTACCTGACGTGAAAGTAAGATATGTTCCTTTGTCTGAGCCATAACACCATCAGTAGCAGCAACTACAAGGATAGCACCGTCCATCTGAGCAGCACCTGTGATCATGTTCTTTACATAGTCAGCATGGCCTGGGCAGTCAACGTGAGCGTAATGTCTCTTCTTTGTTTCATATTCAACGTGAGCTGTAGAGATTGTGATACCTCTTTCTCTTTCTTCTGGAGCCTTGTCGATATTTTCGAAATCTGTAGCTTCATTACCTTCAACTCTTTCAGCAAGTACTTTAGTAATAGCTGCTGTTAAAGTTGTTTTACCATGATCGACATGTCCGATTGTACCAATATTACAATGTGGTTTTGTTCTTTCAAACTTAGCTTTTGCCATTTTGATAATCCTCCTAAAAATAATAAAATTAAAATTTCAGACCTTGTGGTCTTTTACATAGGCTTATCTCCCATTATATTTTATAATGGGAAGATTTTCAAGCCTTTATATTAAATTAATGGTTAAATCCATATATTATTTTGCTCTTGCAGATGCAATCTTATCCTGAACAGACTTTGGAGCTGCCTGGTACTTTTCAAAGAACATTGAATAGTTACCACGTCCCTGAGTAGCTGAACGAAGTTCTGTTGAGTAACCGAACATTTCTGACAATGGAACGAATGCTTTAACAATCTTTCCACCACCGATATCGTCCATACCTTCGATCTGTCCACGCTTTGAATTTAAGCTTCCGATAACATCACCCATGTATTCCTCAGGCATTGTTACTTCAACCTTCATAATAGGCTCAAGTAATACTGGATCTGCCTTAGCCATAGCATCCTTAAATGCCATAGAACCAGCGATGTGGAAAGCCATTTCTGATGAATCGACTTCATGGTAAGATCCATCATATACTGTAGCATGTACACCAAGTACAGGGAATCCGGCAATAATACCTGACTGTGCAGCTTCTTCGATACCTTCACCAACAGCTGGGATATATTCCTTAGGAATGTTACCACCAACTACTGTAGATTCAAACTTAAACTGTTCTTCACCGTTTGGATCCATAGGCTCAAATTTAACTTTACAGTGACCATACTGTCCACGACCACCTGACTGCTTAGCATATTTGCTATCAACATCAACAGCCTTAGTAAATGTTTCTTTGTATGCAACCTGAGGTGCACCAACGTTAGCTTCTACCTTAAATTCACGAAGAAGTCTGTCTACGATTACATCTAAGTGAAGCTCACCCATACCAGCGATGATTGTCTGACCTGTTTCTGTGTCTGTATGAGCACGGAATGTAGGATCTTCTTCAGCTAACTTAGCTAAAGCTTCACCCATCTTACCCTGGTCATTCTTTGTCTTAGGCTCAATAGCGAGCTCAATAACTGGTTCTGGGAATTCCATTGATTCAAGAATTACAGGATGCTGTTCATCACAGATTGTATCACCTGTTGTAGTAATTTTGAAACCTACAGCAGCAGCGATATCTCCTGAATATACTTTATCAATTTCAGTACGCTTGTTGGCATGCATCTGTACGATACGGCCTACACGTTCTTTCTTATTCTTTGTAGCATTTAAAACATATGAACCTGAGTTCATTGTACCTGAGTAAACTCTGAAGAATGCTAACTTACCTACAAATGGGTCAGTCATAATCTTGAAAGCTAATGCTGCAAAAGGTTCATCATCTGAAGAATGACGAACTACTTCGTTACCATCTTCATCAGTACCTGTAATGTCAGGGATATCTGTTGGTGCTGGCATATATTCGATAACACCATCTAACATCTTCTGAACACCTTTGTTCTTATAAGCAGAACCACAGAATACAGGAACAGCTTCACAAGCGATTGTTCCTTTTCTAAGAGCAGCCTTCATATCATCGATAGAAGGTTCTTCTCCTTCAAGGTACTGCATCATAAGGTCATCATCTAATTCACAAATCTTTTCAACAAGGTTTTCATGCCATTCATTAGCAAGATCCTTTAAGTCATCAGGAATAGCTGTGATTTCGATGTCTTCACCCTTATCATCTTTATAATAATATGCTTCCATTTCAAACAAATCGATTAATCCGATGAAATCATCTTCCTTACCGATTGGGATCTGTACAGGAATAGCATTCTTTCCTAAACGATCAATAATTGTCTGAACTGAATAAAAGAAATCTGCACCCATTTTATCCATCTTGTTGATGAATGCCATACGAGGTACATTGTATGTGTCAGCCTGACGCCATACGTTTTCTGACTGTGGTTCAACACCAGCCTTAGCATCAAATACACCAACAGCACCATCTAATACACGAAGTGAACGTTCTACTTCTACTGTGAAGTCAACGTGTCCCGGTGTATCGATAATGTTGATACGATGTTCTAACGCACCAGCCTTTGGCTTATGATGATCTTCTAATGTCCAGTGACAAGTTGTAGCGGCAGAAGTAATTGTGATACCTCTTTCCTGTTCCTGTTCCATCCAGTCCATTGTAGAAGCTCCATCATGAGTTTCACCAATTTTATAGTTTACACCAGTATAATATAAGATACGTTCTGTTAAAGTAGTCTTACCGGCATCGATATGAGCCATAATACCAATGTTTCTTGTTCTCTCTAGTGGATATTCTCTTCCAGCCAAGGTTTTTTCCTCCTTAATTTAATATCTTATTAAAGAATTACCTTCTTGTAATTCTTCACTGCCATACGGTCACAGTTACAAACTGCATAACAGCCTGTCCTGTGACAATTGCAGTTTTATATTAGAAACGATAATGAGCAAAAGCCTTATTAGCTTCAGCCATCTTGTGCATATCTTCACGTTTCTTAACAGATGAGCCTGTGTTGTTTGCTGCATCCATAATTTCGTTAGCTAATCTTTCTTCCATTGTCTTTTCACTTCTCTGACGTGAATACAATGTGATCCAACGAAGTCCTAAAGCCTGTCTTCTTTCAGGTCTTACTTCGATAGGTACCTGGTATGTTGCACCACCGATACGTCTTGCCTTTACTTCGAGAACTGGCATGATATTGTTCATAGCCTCTTCGAATACTTCTAAAGCAGGTCTTTCAGTCTTTGCTGCGACTCTGTCAAATGCTCCATATACAATCTTCTGAGCTACTCCTCTCTTACCATCAAGCATAATGTTGTTGATAAGCTTAGTAACCACCTTGTTATTGTAAATAGGATCTGCTAATACATCTCTTTTC
>OLWA01002454.1_pt1 | contig 16484 bp, 8 predicted proteins | sample 1673251 | NCBI WGS metagenome assembly OLWA01 (sample SAMEA3178937, study PRJEB25190) | human gut metagenome | biome: human gut; feature: human-associated habitat; material: faeces | place: Austria | collected 2013
GGGCGCGACCTTCTGCTTGCCGCTGACCGTGGCGGTCACGGTCTGGGCATGGCCGGTCGTCTCAGCCGTGCAGCCCTCGCGGGTGCAGGTGAAGGTCGCCGTGGCGGTCTTGCCGTCCTCGCTCCAGCTCCACACAGGTGCGCCATAGGTGTGACCCAGCTTGTCGATGGTCACTTCCTTGGTCTGGGTCTCGAACGCGGTATTAGTAAACGTAGCGGTATAGATGTCCTTACCGTCTGCCACGCAGGTAGCGGGCACGGTGGTCTTCACACCGTCCACCGTCTCTGTCAGCGGCTTCTGGCAGCTGATGCACTTGGTCGCAGCCGTGCACTTGAAATCGTCGCTCCACGTATAGGTCTTTTCGCCCCAGGTGTGCTGACCGGCCTTCTTCTCATAGCTGCAAATGGTACATTTCCTATCCACCGCGCAGTCATTGGTATCGAAGGTATGCGCAGCCTTGTCGCCCACAACAGCGCCGCACTTGTCGCACACGTGCCAATGGTAGTCGCCATCCGTTGTCCAGTCCGTCTTCGGCGTATGGCCGGTCGCATTGATCGTCTCAGCGTCCACTGTGGTCGGCTGCGTGCCCTGCTCGTCCTTGAACACCTGACCGCAGATATCGCAAGTCCAATAGGCATTGTTGCCGGGCTCGGTGCAGGTGGCAGCCTTGGCAGGAGTCGCAGTCAAAGTGTGCGCGATCTTGGCAATATCCTCGACATCCTTGGTGGCGCTATAGTTCTTGCCCTCGAAGGTCACAGTCGCGGCGTAGGTGGTGGTGCCCTTGTCGGTGCAGGTGGGCGCGACCTTCTGCTTGCCGCTGACCGTGGCGGTCACGGTCTGGGCATGGCCGTTCGTCTCAGCCGTGCAGCCCTCGCGGGTGCAGGTGAAGGTCGCCGTGGCAGTTTTGCCGTCCTCGCCCCAGTTCCAAGCGGGCTCTCCGTAGGCGTGACCCAGCGCGGCGATCGGCTCGGTCTTTGTCTCACTGCACACCTTGCAGGTGTAGGTCTTCACGCCATCCGTGGTGCAGGTGGCGGGCGTAGTCACTTCACCGTCGTTCCAGCTGTGCTGCCCGGCGGGCTTCACATAGCCGCACTCGGCTTTGGTGCAGGTGGCAGTGTCTTCGCACTTGTGGGAGGCATAGGTGTGCTCGACCTTGTCGATGATGTCATGGCACACGGAGCATTCCTGCCAGTGGTTGGTTTCGTCATGCTTCCACTCGTACTGGTGGTCGACCTTAGGAATCGTCACGGTCTTCGTATGTTTGCACACGTCGCAGGTGTAGGTCTTCACGCCGTCTGTGGTGCAGGTGGCGGGCGTAGTCACAACGCCGGCATTCCACGTATGTGCAGCCTTGTCCATGATGGTGCCGCAGGCGAACTTGTGCCAGTGGTTAGTCCCATCGCGCTGCCACTCGTCGTCGCGCACATCGCCGGGGCGGTCAGCATGCGCCTCGTCCTTTTTCTGGCCGCAGACGCTGCACTTGATGGTATGATTCGGTGCGCCTTCCTCATAGCCGCCAACAACCAATACCCACTTATGCCCGGTGGCAGGGATCGCTACTTTTTCGACCGTCGTCTTTTCACCAACAGCACCATTGTTGTCGAAATAATAATTATTGCAACCGGTACAAAACCAGTAGGCAACACAACCGTCTTTGTCGCAGGTAGGCTCCTTGGCGGGATAGGGCTTCAGATCAGTATGCCCGGCCTTGATAACGATATCGGCCTTGGTGATCTCCTGCGTGCCAGCGGCATCCTTGTACAGCTTGCCGCAGTCAGGATCGCTGCACTGATAGTACTCAATGTTGCCGTCCTCGGTGCAGGTAGCAGCCTTGGCAGGAACCTTGGTCAGGGTGCAGGTGTGCTGGGGAGGTGTCACGCCGCCGGAGATGGTGAGAGTAGAAGACGCAGCGAGCGCTTTCGCATCATCATACGGCGTACCATAATCGCATGTAATTTCAAGATCTTTCACGCCAATCTCATAAGTCCCCGCAGTTGTATTAGCAGGAACAGTAAAAACTGCCGTAATAATATACTTGAAGTTCTGATTTTCTGCATCGGGAGAACTCCAGCCAAACTTTCCGTTTGCAAGGTTGTAGTCGCCCCCAGTAAGTCCCAGCTCCTCATTGCTGATGGAGGTCAACTTTATTTCCTGCGGCCAATAGAGTTGTCCGCCAAATCCGTCTATTACAATGTCTTTCTCCATCTCGATAGTCAACGCAACTGTCTGGTCAACATCCTTGACCTCCAGTGTTGACACATCAAGAGTTGTCTTGACTGCCGTGTTCAAATTTTCTGCCCATGCCGTCGAAAAACAAAGGTTCAGGCAAAGGACTACTGCCATAACTGCTGAGATAATTCTTTTCATTTCTTTCACAGCTTTCATTCCTTTCTGCAATTTCGTCAACAGGATAGTCGTCTAATTTTTTACCATGTAAATGCCGTTTTTCCAAGGAAAGTGGCGTTCAATCGAGTAATGTCACTCTTTTTGATTCCGCCATCCTCAACTATATCCCCAGCAAATTGCTGAACTGCAGTAGCAGAGGTCTTTCCCAAAAAAGCAGCATTCAGTCTGGTAATATCGCTTTTCTTGATCTCGCCATCACCATTAACATCGCCCTTGATTACCAAAACGACCTCGGTGACGCCGTCAGGTGCGGTGAACGCGTAGCTGCTGCCGCTGGCAACAGCGGGGATAGCTACATACTTGCCATCGCTCCCCAGATAGCCGACCTTGCAGGGCTTGTCATAGGTCACTGTGACCGTCTGGCCATTGACGCTATACGAGCTTGCCAGAGACTCCGAATATGCCGTGACCGTCACCCCTGTAACAGCTGCCGCTTCCACCGTCACGGTGCCGCCGCTGATATCGCCGCGATAGCCGTCCGCGCCGACAGAATCCTCATACAGGTTGATTGCCGTGCTGCCGGTAGCCTTGGCCTGGAATGTCACCTGCAGGAACTTGCCCGCCTCGTGCGTCTTATCGCTCCCGCGAACAAAGCCCACACCAACCAAGCTTCTATCATTTGCCTCGTCAGGCGTCGAAAGAACCGGGTCTATGGTTGCGCCATCAGCCAGCTTTGCAAAACCTCCGAGCTGCTCGATTTTTGTGACCGCCAGCATCCCCTTGTCAAACTCCAGCTGGGCAATGAAGCTGCTCACCGTCATATCCTTGTTGGACAGTGTGGCGGTGAACGTGTCGCCCACGTTGACGTTGCTCTTGCTCAGCGCCAGAGACAGGTTCGGCTGCGGCTGCGCGCTCCCGGGCTTCACCGTCACCGTGGCGCCCGCCACCGTGCTGGTGAAGCTCTGGGTCACCTTGTCCGGTGCGTCGCCGTTGCCGGCCACCACGCCGGACATGGACAGCGTGTAGTCGCCCACGCCGTTGACCTTGCCCATGATGGTCATGACCTCGGTACGGGCGGTGATGCCTTTGTCCTCATCCGTGCCCGCAGCGCCGAAATAGCGGCTGCCGGGCGTGTACTCGAACCGACTATACATGCCGTCCACATTGGTCGTGCTCTTGATAAGCGTGTCCGTGTTCATGTAGCCGTAGCTGAACGATGAATTCTCCGCCAACTCCGTGGCCAGCGTCAGGTTTGCCGACGGCACCAGCGTAAACTGGAACGCCCGGATGGGCACGCTGTCCACGCTCTCCGCATAGATGTGGAACTTGACGATCTGCTCCCCCTCGCCATAGAGGGTCGTCTTGTCCGCCTCTATGGTAAAGGCGGCGGTTTTGTCTTTCAGCGTGCCGTTGCCTTCGAATATGGTGTCCTCTGCGGAAACAGGCACCACCAGACCCAGCAGCATCACCAGCGACAAAACCAGTGACAGTACTTTTTTCATGCAACTCCTCCTTACTCTCCTATGTGTACTATCATAGATACTCATTTGCTGCGGCCGTCCCTGCGGAACAGCCGTCCCAGCCCGCCGGGTATGACCAGCTGGCACACAGCGCCCGCTGCCGCCAGCACGCCCAGCACGATGGCCGCGATCCTCGTACCGGCGCCGCCCGTCTGCGCCGTGTCCGGCACAGGCGCGTCAGCCGCGCCGGGCGCCGGGCTGATGACCGGCTGCGGGTCGCCCGCCGTGGAAGGATCCTCCTGCGGCACATCCGGCTTGTCGGTCACATCCGGCGTTTCGCTGGATGCGGTGCCGCCGGTTTCCGGCTTCTCCGTGTCGCCGGAGCTGCCGGAGGTACCCGTGCCGCCGGTCCCCTTCACCGTCACCGGCGTGCTGTCCACCTTGGGCGTATAGGTCGCGCCGGAGCCGTCAGGCGCAGCCACAAATTCCGCGTCCAGCGTGAAGGTTCCGGTGCTGCCCGCCGGGATCGTGGCGGTGATGGTCAGGATCTCCGCGCCCTCCGTCATGCGGTTGCCCTCCGTGGAGCCGACAGCGGCAAAGAAGCAGCTGCCCGGCGTGTACTCATACGTCCGGAACACACCCTTGCCGGTGGTCACATCGTATGGCAGGTCGTTGGCCGCATAGGTGATGACCGATTCGCCGTTTTCCTTGAAGCTCCCCGGCAGCGTCATGCCACCGGACGGCTTCAGCCGGAAGCTGAACACGCCCAGCTCCCTGCCCTCCGGCGGCGTCACCGTTATGGTGAATTTCACCTGCACAGCGCTGCCGTTGGCCGTCACCTCGGTCTTGTCCGGTGTGATGGTCAGCGTGGCCGTATCCTCCGCCCACGCCGTGACCGCAGTGCCCAGCAGCAGTATTACGCTCAGAATGGCGCAAATCAGCTTGCGCACACACATCCCCCTTTCTTTCTCACATCATATCCCATTGCGGCGGCTGTGTCAACCACAACTGCCGCAAATGCGTCAACAGCGGCGCAAAATGTACCGCTAAACGCCAATTGATTCATCCCAGTTATGAGGCAAGGCTCTGCGCCATAGCCGTCAGGTCGGCGGCGCTGATGATTCCGTCGTTGTTCACATCGAAGTAGTCGGCCTTGTCCGTGGTGATGCCCGCCGCGTAGCGCGCCAGCTCCGTCAGCTGATCCACGCTGAAGGTCAGCGGTGAATACTTGGTCGCTGACAGGACGAGTTCCTTGTCGTACAGCGCCAGCGTCTCCTTGTCGTACACATACGTCACTGTACCATTGGTCGTAGCGGCCGCATAGCTCGCATCCACGCTGCCCTCTGCGCCGCAGAGGAACAACTGATCCGGCGCGCCGGTGGTACCGCTGTCACAGTTGGTGATGTCCGCCAGGTAGTTGGCACCGCCGATGGACACGATGTTCCACATGTGCAGGCCAGCGCCAGTGCCGCCGTCCATGGTTCCCGTGGGCAGATAGCAGGCCACCTCCGGGTCGCTGCCCGTCCACGTCAGGTCGCACAGGTACTTGAACGCCTTGGAATAGCCCTCGCACACCACGTTGGTGTCGGGATCGCCGTCGAATACGTAAATTAGCTGCCACGGGTCGCCGTAGGGGTAGTTTGCTGTGTTCGCTGCGTCAAAATTATAGTCCACGGCTTTCGTAATGTATTCCCGATACGCCACCAGCTTGCCGTAGGTGCCCTTGCCCTGGTTCTTCGCCACCACCTGAGCAGCCGTGGCCGCCGCTGCGGAAGCCGCGCCGGTCTTGGCGGTGTCGGGACTGTACAGATAATACTGCTGCGTGGCCGCGTCCGTGACCGCGTAATCCTGAGAAACAGCCATCATGATCACAAAGTCACCCACCATGACAGTCTGCTGGCCGTCCGTACCGTAGCTGTACTTGAAGCGGATAGCTCCCTCGCCGAAGGACTTGTCAAACCAGTACAGCTCGTAGGGATGATGTGCAAGCAGCTGGTCCAGCAGCATGTCCATGTCCATCACCTCGTTGACGGCCTTCTCGATAGCAGCTCCCGTTTCTTCGGAGAAATGGTACTGGCCGTCATCGCCCCGCACCAGCATGTCTCCCTCGATGCCCAGTTCCTCCTTGGTGAAGGTCATCTGGATCCCTAGGGAAAACGCCGAGCTGCTCCCCTGTCCGGCGGCGATCTTCTGGATCTCCGGCACCAGCTGATCATACACCGCCCGAAGGGTCGGGTTCATGGACGCCATATACGTCGCCGGGCGGGACGCGGTATTCCCGCTGCTCTCCGCCTTGACGACCTCCGGCACATCCAGCCCGTTCACCTGATAGAGGTAGCCCTCCAGCAGGGCGGCGCTGTCGTCCTCCGGCACAGTCACGGAGGCGCTGCCGCCGTCGATGCCGTCCAACTCCACGCGGACATCCGCCTGCGCCAAGGTCAGCGTCAGCGTCAGCACCAGCGCCAAGGCCAGTATCCCACTTATAACTCTCTTTTGCATCTTTCTCCCTCCCTGCGGGCGCAGCAAAGCCCACTGTACCCAGTCTTATGTTCATTATAGCCCGCCTGCATGCCAATAGCAAGCAGAAAATTCCTGTCATTTCCTCCGACTTTTTCTCCTCGCTTTTGCTCATTCGTACAAATAAAGTCAAAACACTATGCAGCCAGCTAATTGTTTTTGCATTTCGTCTGGTTTATGATGACGATGTACCAATATATATGTGCATTTCAGCACGCGGAAAGAGAGGGAGTAAGCATGAAGAAAGTGATCAGTCTTCTGCTGGCGCTGGTCATGGCGCTGAGCCTGCTGCCCACAGCGGTGTGGGCAGAGGGCGAGGACGCCGCTGCCCCGGCGGAGGAGGTCTCCGAGAGCTTCTTTGACAGTTCCCATCCGTTCACGTGGAACGACGGGAGCTACGTCTGGCGCTTCTGGTGGAATGGCCCGGACGGGAGCCGGGGCGAATGGCACCTGTACGCCGCGCCGGAGGGCACGTCCGCCGACAGCGCGGACGGCTGGACAGACTGCGGCGCGGAGGCCACGCCCTTCGGGTACCTGACGGAGGGCACGCTGGCATACGCGGCGGCCTGCGCCATGCGGTCGGCATTTCTGGCACTTGACCAGAATACCGTCGAATCTGTCTATAATAACCGGCGTGACATTTGGCGGTTAGTCTACATGCTGAGCTTGGAAACGGTCGCTTACACATCGGATGATAAATCGTCCGCCCGTGCGTTTTACGAGGGGAAAATCGGCGTTGATGGCAGAACAGGCACATTGGTGCCGCCTCAGGGCATGGACGTACCGACCATGCTTAAGCAGTACTATGATCTGCCCGAGGGCGTTCGCGCTGCACTGCAAAAAACGATGGGCGGCAAACATAATGACAGCGGTGCGATCTACAATTTTACACAGCTGCTGTTCCGCACGGAGCGTAATCTTGAAACGTCCGGCGGCAACAGCTTCGCCAACTCGTGTCAGGCGCTGTGGGACAGCGGTTTTCAGGCTCCTGAGAACCCGAATTTTGTGTTCCCCGCCGGTCTGGTGGAGGGCGAGGACTACACCTACACATATAACAATGCCACCGGTGAGCTGCACGTGGTGCTGCTGCCCCAGTTCGACAAGGGCAACCACTGGGCAGACGCGTTCCACAACATGTCAGCGGACAGCAACTCGCTGAATCTGCAGATCAGAATGACCGCCAAGGGCGAATACACCCGCGCGAAGGATTTCAGCTTCAACGGCAGCCCCGCGTCTGTCATCAACGAGAGCGATCATGTAGACGCGTCCTATTTCAACATGGATAACGGCGTCCGCTGGCTGGGCGGCAGTGTGCCGGTGGGCACGGTGAACCGGATCGATGGTCAGGCGACCATCGCGCCCACGGATGCCTTCAACAAGCATTTCATCGCCGTCGTCTGGGGCGACGACAGCGGCACTGTTCTCCGCAAGGAGCTGGTCATCCTGACCGTCGAGGTGCGGGAGGAGTTTGTGGTAAACACCCTCTACGACGTAGCCAAGCCCATCCCCGCCGAGAAGCTGAAAAGCGGCTTCACCTTTATGAACGGCGTTACCGGCTGGGAGGCCAGCTTCAGCGACGGTAAGATCGAGCTGTTCCCCGATAACGGCATTCCCACCTCCGGCGACCCCATCGAGCTTGGCCGCATCCGCTGGGATGCTATGGCGCCCGACGGGTATCACTTTAAGAGCTATGTCCGCCTGAACAGCGGCAACGGCGAGGAGACATATTCCAGCATTGGCGTGTGGACATGGCCGAACGCCAATGGCCGAGGCGTTGATGAGCTGTACGAGGTCACATGGTGCAGCGATAAGGATAACAGCAGCATTACCCAGAATCTGGCGGTATACCAGTACGACAAAATGCCGTATTACCGCTATATCTCCAAGGATGGTGTCACGGCCGCGCCCGTGACCTCTCTGGGTCTGGACACGGCGCAGCTCAGCAGCAGCGGCATCGGCGTCACCTATGACGAGACGACGGGCTGCTTCCATGTATCCCACAGCGGCTGGGAGCTGCCCGATGCGTCCACGCTGCTGGACACCCGCATCACCCCCACCCCGCCGGAGGGCGCGGTGTATTTCTCCGCCATTCATGACGACGGCAACCGCGACCCCCGTATCATGGGAAAGAGCGAGGCTTCCGATATTCTGGCTTCTCTGGAGAGCTTCGAAAAGTACCCCGTGACTGACAGCAACCGCGTCAACGAGCGGTCGCTGGAGCTGGTGCGGACGCAGGTGGTTCACCTGCCCGGCATTGACGTCTGTCTGTCCGGTTCCAGCAACCACCGCGGCCTGACCGTCGCCTGGTGGGACGCGGACAAGAACCTGATCGGCATGAGCTATGTGTACGGTCAGAACGACGACTTCATGAACCGCACCCGGCTGACCAGCGTCGAAACGGCGGATAAGCTGGATGACCTCAATACCCGCGGCGAGGTCAACGCCCCCGCTCTGGTGGGTGCAGAGGGCATGGAGCTGATCTGCGACCGCTATCCCCAGACCGGCAACGGCATGACCCAGTTCTTCGACCTGCACCTTCTGAACGATCAGGGCGGCACCAAGGCCGTGTACATCCCCTACCACTGCTTCGGCATGACCTATGCGGACGACGTGCAGGGCAAGAGTGCCGACGAGCTGCCCACCATCCTCGTCAGGCACTTTGACGCCAACTACAACTTCCGCAACGAGATCATCGGGCGCTACGAGCCCCAGGGCATCGTGTTCGAGACGGACAGCTTCTCCCCCTTCACCGTATCCGTGGGCGGCGGGCAGAGCGGCGATGACGCGGACGGCTACGACGACAACATCGGCGACTACGACCGCTGGGGCGAGGGCAGCGCTTGGAACGGCGACCCCCTGCAATACATGGTCATCAAGAGCCTGCGCAATATGGACGGCCGCGACAGGCTGGAGCTGGGCGTGGACTGGCGCTATGACAAGGTCGGCAGCATTTATAATGTGGGCATCACGCCGGAGGTGCTGACCCAGATCGTTAACGCCAACAAGCCCCTCGTCATCTACAACGAAAGAGAACTGACCCTGTCCCCGGCTACCCTGTCGGATATGCTGCAAAAGCTGAACGTCCTGAATGCCAACAGGGGCGCGGAGGACAACGAAGCCCTCCTGTGGTTCCGCTACGAGTACGGCAACCGGGACGGCGAAAACGGGCAAGCTTACGCCTTTATGACCACCGTCTATCTGGGCGGCACCCGCTACCGGCTGCCCGACGGCGAGACGTATACCTTCTCCATATACTTCGACTGCAACGACGTTACAGCCTACGAGCTGTACTGCCCCGCCGACCCGGAGGACGCCTCCAGTGAGCTGGTCAAACAGGCCAACCCCCTTTCCTGTGTCGACGGTCACAATGACGACGGCCACAGCTGGCGGCAATGCAGCTTCACCGCCGACCATGACGGCATGTTCGTCATCCATCCAAAGGGCTATCAGATGCAGCAGAGCTGGCCGTGGTGGGGCGTGCCCACGCCGCCGTGGACGCCCAGCCCCGACGCCACGACTCCCAACAGCGAGGTGCCGGAGCTGCAGTCCCTGTACGCCAGCGGCTTCAAGTTCCCCGTCATCGGCAAGGACATCCACTTCATCTTCCCCGAGCAGCTGAAGGAGTGGACGGAGGGCTGCGGCGACGACTGGGACTACCGCTTCACCGCGGACGAGAGCAAGGGCCGCGTTGCCATCGAGGTGAACATGGGCAGCCGGGAGCGCTGGGAGGACGCCGTCCGCAACATCGAGACGGGCGGGCTGGACGACGGCGTGTTCTTCCGCTACTACTTCGGCAACTCCGATAACCAGCTCCCCATGACCTACGGCTTCGACTGGTACGGCGATTACGGTGGGCAGTCTCTGGCGGACAACACACTGTATCGAGGCTATCACCACAACAACAGCCTGCATCTGGCCACTGTGAACCGCCAGAACGCCCACAGCAGCACCCTGACGCTGAACAGTCAGGGTGAGGACTGGCGCATCATCCTCGCCATGAGCAACAGCGAGGGCAAGGTGGCCGCTGCCGAGGCCAAATACGCCTTCCAGCTGGAGATCCTGCCCCGCGAGGACATCTCCTTCTCCCTGCCCGCCGACAACGGCACCGCGGTACCCGCAGGCCGTCTCCGTCCCACCGCCACCCACCAAGACTGGATGGCCACGGTGCCGGCGGACGGCTCCGTGTTCCTGCGCACGGTGGAGGGCAAGACCCTCAACACCGCCGGCAGCGGTCAGTACGGCTTGCTCGGTGAGCTGACCGTGGACGCACCGGAGGGCTATACCCTCAGAGAGTGGCGCAACAACTGCACCGGCGGCAGCGGCGGGCAATTCCCCGTGCCGCTGTTCTGGGACGATCAGGTCATCACGCTGATCTGGCAGAAGGACAATGCCCCCGATCTGGTGGAGTATGTGCGGGTGGAGCCCATGAACTATCTGCCCGGGTTCTACTCCCTGGGCGATGAAAACGCGCCCTCCCGTGCGCCCAGCGCCGATGAATTCCTGAGCACAGCGGAGCAGAAGAAGCTCAGCGACAACGGCATCACTGTGACCTACGACGAGAAATTGGGCTACTTCACCACCAGCGTGGATGCCTCCAAGCTCACTGACCTGTCCCTGCTGCACCAGTGCGTCACACTCAAGGCGCCGAAAAACGCCGTGTACTTCAAATTCACCGGCGAGGGCGGCAGTGAGAACCCTGCCTCCCACAATATCAAAGGCGACGTCAACCGGTTCACGGAGCAGTTCAGCAGCCCGGGTACAGAACTGCAGCCCGTTGATCCTGATAGGCCTGTTCGGATGCCGCTGATGCATACCGAGGAAATTAAACTGGACGGCAAGACCGTGTACTACTCCAAATCCCAGATGTACCATTCTCTCATCGTCCAGTGGCTGGATGAGGGTAAGAACGTCATCGGCTACACCTGCCTGTACGGGCGCAACGGCGACATCTCCACCACCGTGGACACCGACACCGTGGACACCGCTCCCACAGAGGCGGTCAGCGTTCCCACGCTGGTGGGCACTGATCTGAAGCTGCTGTGCGACCGGAATCCCCAGACGGAGGACAGCAAGCGCCTGTTCCTGCTGTTCAACGTCACCGGCGAGGGGCAGCTGGGCGAGGACGGCGCCGAGATCTACCTGCCGTACAGCTACTTCGACCTGACGGCGGAGGAGGGTATGGCGCTGGCGGCCAAGGGCGTCCGCCCGCTGATCCGCCACTATCTCAACGAGAACTGCACGGAGAAGGAATCCCTGCTGGGCGAGTACACCGCGGCCGGTGTGCGCATCGTCACCCGCAGCTTCAGCCCGTTCCTCATTGACGCCAACGGCTGCACCGTGGGCGACCTGAACGGCGACGGCGCGGTGGATACGCTGGATATGCAGGCGCTGTACGAGAACCTGTCCACCGGGCGCACCACGGAAAAGCTGGCGGACAAGGACGACTTCCGCCTGCTGGCCGACTGCAACGGCGACGGCGAGGTGAACATTCTGGATTACCAGAAGCTGTATCAAGGCATCAAAACGGCATAAAATAAAGGAGCGCACCCTTGCGGGGTGCGCTCCTTCAGCTTGTCAAAAAAGTCCGTTCGGACTTTTTTGACAAGCTGAGGCAAAATCGCAAAATAAAAAACAGTATTTTATTTTGCGATTTTGGTCGCTGCGGCGGGTGATTGAACGCGAAAGGGAACCCTGACGGTTCCCTTTCACACTATCCTTCCCTCCGATACTTGTAACCGGGCAGGTTTTTTGACAGTCTCAAAGGAGCGCACCCTTACGGGGTGCGCTCCTTGTCTGTTGAAAAGCCCTGCCATTTTTACTCGATGAGCCCGCTTTCCTTCAGCAGGATCTCAATATCGGTGCCCTTGATCTTCTTGATGGCGATCTTGAGCATTTCCTTCTCCGCGAAGGACAGCGGTGCCTCGCTGATGGGCTTCTTGTCGATGGCATAGTAGCAGGCACGCAGCAGCTCACGCACATCGTACTTGCTGCCCCACACCTCCGGCACGCCGCGGTCGATATCCAGCAGGGTGTAGACCGACTCCATACCGGTGCGCATGGAATACTCGGTGGTGAAGATGGTGTCGCGGGGCGTCTCGGCAAACTGGCCGATGAAGGCGAAGTTCACGGCACCGTCGGGCACGACCTTGGGACGGTCGGATTCCTTGCGGGGCTGGAAGAAGGCGTTGATATACGGCATGAAGCAGGTGGTCGTATTGCAGGCATCATGCGCCAGCGCGTCGATCTTCTCGGTGGGTACGCCGATGTGGTACAGCCACTCGCGGCAGACCTCCTCGCCGGTGCAGTCCCGCATGGCCTTCTTCACGTAGTTGCCGTCCCTGTTGGTGTTCAGCGAATACAGCCACACGAGCACCGTGTTCTTGTCCTGCGCCTTGAACTGCGGCTGCCGGTTGATGGTCCAGGACAGATACCAGTTGTCGGTGCTGTCCTTGACGGTGACGATGCCGCCGGTGGTCACCTTGCCGGAACGGGGATCACGCTTGCAGATGTTCATGATATGCTGGATGATCTCCTCGTTGGAGGTGGCCACGGTGGCGCTCATCCAGTTGGTGGCCTCCACATCGGAGCAGAATGTGTCCGGGTTGCCGTATTCGCCGTGCTCCGCCTGCGCAGCAATGGCCTTCCACATATCCCACGACTCGCCGCAGCCGTTCTTCACGCCGGACAGGTCGGGAGCATGGGTCTGGTCGCCGTAGCAGGAGGTATCGGTGCAGCAGCCGTTGGTGATGAACACCAGATCGTCCTCAATGAGGTCGATGGTCTGCTCCTTGCCGTCCTTCACATATACGATCTGCCGGGCGATCTTCTTGTCACCCTCGGTTTCGATGATGACATTCCTGACGTCCATGCCGTACTCGATGCGCACGCCGTGGGACTCCAGATATTTCACCAGCGGCAGGATCATGCTCTCATACTGGTTGTATTTGGTGAAGCGCAGGGCGCTGAAATCGGGCAGACCGTCGATGTGGTGGACATAGCGGCACAGATACCGCTTCATCTCCAGAGCGCTGGACCAGCGCTGAAATGCGAACATGGTCTGCCAATACAGCCAGAAGTTGGTGCTCCAGAAGGAGTCCGGCAGCACGTCGGAGATCTTCTTGTCCTCCAGATCCTTCTCCGGCGTCAAAAACAGCTTGGACAGCGCCATGGCGGAGTCCTTGTCCAGCTTGAACTGCTTGTCGGTGTGGGCGTCCTCACCGCAATTCACACTGGCACGGCACAGAGAGTAGTTGGGATCGTGCTTGTTGAGCCAATAATACTCATCCAGCACGGAGACGCCCGGCGTCTCGATAGAGGGCACATCGCGGAAGGTATCCCACATGACCTCGAAATGGTTGTCCATCTCGCGGCCGCCGCGCATGAAGAAGCCCTTGGTCACGTCCTTGCGGCCGTCGCAGCTGCCGCCGGCAAGCTCCAGCTTTTCGAGCAGATGGATGTGCTCACCCTTCATCTGTCCGTCGCGGACAAGATAAAAAGCTGCCGTCAGCCCGGCAAGGCCGGTGCCGATGATATAAGCCGATTTTTTGTCCACATCCTTGGGCTTTTCGGGATGGGCAAAGGATTCGTAAGTGCCAGCAGAGTAATACATAACAAAACCTCCTGTTGTTTTTCTTTTGTTGGCTTTATTATAGCGTTTCCCGTCCGGCTTACAATAAACAGGAAAAGCCCCGTGATAAAAGTCTTATCACGGGGCCGGAAAGTGTAAAAAAACTTATCAAATGCGGGGAAATGATAAAATCAGAACTGAAATCGGGAGAGTGCTGCGGACATAGAGCCCCTGATCAGCTTGGCAAGCCTGTCCACGATCTGCCGCGGATCCTCGCGCATATCGTCCTTGATCCAGTCCAGCATCAGCCCGATGAATATATACGAATAGACCTGGGCGATAAACTGCTTGTCCTCGTCCCGCACCTTCATGGCGCCCACTTCCTCGTTGATCACATCCAGCAAAAGCCGGTCAACGAGCGGCTGCAGGTACTTTTCCACCTGCTCGGCGTGGACGCAGCGGTACACGTTCATGATAAACGGTCTGTTCTCCTGCACCGCCTCGAAGATCTGCAGGAATCCCTGCTGCCAGGTTTCGTAGGTCTTTTTCTCGTCCAGCGCTCTCCTGGCGTCCTCAAGGCAAGACCACTCCACCAGATCGTAGATGTCCTTGAAATGGTAATAAAAGGTCATGCGGTTGACGCCGCAATCCTCGGCAATGTCATTGATGGTGATCTTGGTCAGCGGCTTTTTCAAAAGCAGATTTTTCAGTGACTGCTCCAACGCCCGCTTTGTTACCTGTGACATGGCAGCTTGTACCTCCCGGAGATCATCCGCCTCGTGCCGCCCTTTCGCCGCCGCTTGCCCGGCGGCCTGTGCAGCACAACAAATACCATACCCATACAGGGCTTTTCTTATCTTCTCCCCAACCGTCCGAACCACCAGAAGGTCAGCGGCCACACGCACCCGGCGAACAGCACCACCAGCAGATAGCGTACCCCGCCCGCGATGGCGGCGCTGCCGCCCAGCAGGGCGATCAGCGGCGCCTTCAGCCCCGCTCGTATGGCCAGCAGCAGCCCGAAGCCCACCGCCAGCTTGATGAGCTGCGCCCACCAGACAGCCTGCGTCTCAAAGCGGACGTACTTCCGATCCGCGATGTTGGCGATCAGCATGCCCAGCGTGGCGCCGGTGAGCTTCCACGCGTTCTCCAGAGCGCTGACGTAGTTGGCGGTGTCCTCGGCGGTGGCGCCGGTGTCGCCCCGCAGGTACAGATACCCCACGAACAGCCCGCTGCACACCGCCATCACGGCGATGGTGCGCGTCAGCACCGCCGGCCGCCGGTCGGCCTCCTCCATCAGGGGATAGACCAGCATCACCAGCGCCGCGGCGACCACGAACGACACGCCCACGTCCAGCGGCGTGTGTACGCCCAGATACATCCGGCTGAACGCCACCAGCACCGTAAGCACGATGAGCAGCACCCGCAGCCACGTCTTATTCGTATACCGCGCCATACCGCCGTAGGTGGCCACGGCGTTCTGCGTATGCCCGCTGGGGAAGGAATAGCCTGTGGCCTCCGCCCGTGCGCTCTCCACGATGGTGAAGCCCGGATCCTTTACCCACGGCCGGGGCACGCAGCACAGTATTTTCAGAAACTGGTTGATGACCGTGCCGAAGAACCCCACGATCATCAGGTAGTAGCCCTCCCGCTTGCTGACGCACCAGAACACCGCCACGGCGATGACCATGAAGAACAGCTCGCCGCCCAGCAGCGTGATGACCGACATGATCTTATCCAGCACCGGCGTGCGGATGCTCTCCAGCGCATATAACAGTCCCATACAGCGACACTCCTCTCTTTATTGCTATTGTACTACAGCTTTCCCCGCCGCGCAAGCGTTGACTGCACCCCGCCCCGGTGGTATACTGACGAAAAATGCATCGGGAGGTCATTCTATGGAACCCAACAAGCTACTGGACATTCTGCACACCGCCGAGCGGCTGAAGGACACCCTCCGCCACTGCGACACCAGCAAGGGGCGGCGCGAGAGCGTGGCGGAGCACAGCTGGCGGCTGGCGCTGATGGCCTTTTTCCTCCGGGACGAATTCCCGGACACGGACATGGACAGGGTCATCCGCATGTGCCTGATACACGATCTGGGCGAGTGCTTCACCGGCGACATCCCCAGCTTCCTGAAAACCGACGCCGATACGGAGAAGGAGGACTCCCTGCTGGAGCGGTGGGTGTCCGGCCTGCCCGCGCCCTATAACGCGGAAATGAGCGCACTGTACGCGGAGATGAACGCCCTGCAAACGCCGGAGGCCAAGCTCTACAAGGCGCTGGACAAGCTGGAGGCGGTGATCCAGCACAACGAAGCGCCCATCGCCACATGGCTGCCCCGGGAGTACGACCTGAACCTGACCTACGCCAACGAGAATGTGGCCTTCTCCCCCTACCTGACAGAGCTGCGCGCCGCCATCCGCCGGGACACGGAGGAGAAAATACAGCGGGGCGAATGAACAGGGGCGGACGACTCCGTCCGCCCGTTCCTGTCATTCCGAGCCAGTGCGAACACTGGCGTGGGAATCCGTCTCCCAGCGCGGCGCTGCCGCGCTGACGGGACGTCGTACCCCAAGGGCATTTGTTCCGCTGCG
>OLWA01002456.1_pt1 | contig 16479 bp, 15 predicted proteins | sample 1673251 | NCBI WGS metagenome assembly OLWA01 (sample SAMEA3178937, study PRJEB25190) | human gut metagenome | biome: human gut; feature: human-associated habitat; material: faeces | place: Austria | collected 2013
CCACGGGTTTGAATGCCACACGCATGGTCACCGGCATACCGTTGGATATACCTCCCTGGATGCCTCCCGAATGATTTGTCGCCGTAGTGAAATCGGAGTTAAAACGGTCCATGGCCTCGCTGCCGAGCATAGTCGCTCCCTCGAATCCCATGCCGTACTCAAAACCTTTGGCGGCCGGAATCGACATCATGGCCGCAGCCAGACTTGCCTGGAGCTTGCCGAAAATAGGCTCGCCAACCCCGGCTGGAAGTCCCGTAATCTCGCACTCCACGGTGCCTCCTACCGTATCTCCGGCCGAGCGTACGCGCTCTACAAACGCGGCCCACTCGCTTTTGCGTTCAAGACCGAGCGAGCCTATCGACGCCACGCGGGCCGACACTTCCACCCCGTAAGCCCGGAGAGCCTGCATGGCGAGCGCTCCCGCCACTACGCGCACAGCCGTCTCGCGAGCCGATGCGCGGCCTCCGCCGCGATAGTCGCGGTGCGGCCCGTATTTCACTTCATAAGTATAGTCGGCATGGCACGGACGGAAGGCCTGGGCCATCGCCGAATAGTCGGCCGAACGGGTGTCAGTATTCCTGATCACGAAAGCTATGGGAGTGCCGGTAGTCACACCGTTGAAAATTCCAGAGAGAAATTCCGGCTTGTCGGCCTCGCGGCGCGCGGTCGAAGCTGCCGAAGAGTTGGGACGACGGCGAGCCATCATGGCATCGACGGCGTCGAAATCTATCTTGAGGCCGGAGGGCATCCCGTCGAGCACGCCGCCAATGGCTGTGCCGTGCGATTCGCCGAAAGTGGTAAGTCGCAGCAGTTGTCCGAACGTATTCATTCCGCATCCTCCTTTCCGGCATCCGGGCCGATGACAATATCGGCTACCTGAGCGCCTGTATAGTCTATCAGGGCCTGCGGAGCTATGCCGAACTGCAGTCCTCTGATGCCGGCGCTTACAAAAATCTCGGGAAACTGAGTGGCCGTGCGGTGAAAGAATGTGGGAAACGGTTTCTTCATGCCCACCGGCGAACAGCCGCCGCGAATATAGCCTGTGAGTCCCAGAAGTTCTTTCATGGGAATAAGGTCGGCTTTTTTGGCACCGGCCACACGAGCGGCCTTCTTGAGAGCGACCTCGCAGTTGCCTGGCACCACACACACGAAATAACCCGCCTTGTCACCATGAAGCACGAGCGTCTTGAACACCCGGTTTATGTCCTCGCCCAGCTCGGCGGCAACATGGTCGGCAGCGAGATTATTCTCGTCGACAGTATATGGAATCAGCCTGTAGGCCACTCCCGCACGATCAAGCAATCTGGCGGCATTTGTTTTCTGGATTTTCTGCATAACGGTTCTTCCGGGAAAGTTTTGAATATCGACGTGAATCAGATACAAAATTAGACATTAACACCGAATTTCAGAACAATGGTGAGGAGATCAACGTTAAAACTTCAAAATCATAACTAAAATTTCAAATCAAGATGAAAAAACTTCTCATTTCTCTGCTTGCCATTGTAGGAATGACCTTGGGAGCAAACGCACGCGACATGAACCTCACCGCCAGCTACGGCGGCTACACAGCCATGGACGCATCTGATTATCACGACGGCTGGCATCATGTCAACAACGCCTGGGGTGCTTTCAACGTAGGCTTCAACGTAAAGGTGCTTCCCAAATTCTGGATAGGCCCGTCATACACACTTTCAACCACCACCACCAAAGGCGAATATCACAGCAAGATCGCATATCACGCCATTATGCTTAACGGACGGTATGACTACTATCGCAACAGCATCGTGACAATGTACGCCCACCTCGGCGTAGGCGCCGTAATATCACACATGCAGCCTTATGAGGACGACTCCTACAACAAAGGATACTTCGGCTACCAGGTATCGCCCGTTGGCGCGGAAGTGGGGCTGAGCAATGCATTTGCAATTTACGGCGAGCTCGGATTCGGCGTGCAGGGCCTTCTTCAGGTCGGATTCAAACTGAACCTCTGAACCTAATATATACAGCTATGAACGACCGTTTAAGCTACGAAGATAAGAAGGAGCTTCCCGACAGCGTTTTCGGACTTCCCGAACGCCGCGAATATCCCATGCCCGACGCGGCCCATGTGCGCGCGGCCGAAGCTTACTTCCGCTATTGTCCCGAAGATCTCAAGCCCCGCCTGGCCCGTGCGATTATTGAGCGCGCCAGGGAATTCGGAGTGGATGTTGAAAGCCCTGTTGTACACTCGTACGCCCGGCAGTAAACCTCTCTCAGATCAGTCTATAGCCACACTATACAGAATCCGCCGTAACGCCGTTATGGCGGATTTTTCGTACATATATGATTTTTGTGTCGCCAAAAGGTAACATGTTGTTAATTAGTGACACCTTTTTTATTTTCTTTGCAACCGAAGTGACAACATGTTGTTTTTTGTTCTTCTCTCACTTGCGGAATTCACCTTAATCTTCAATGTAAAGTTATCTTAGGATGTCAATTTTTTCTATTTCACTAAACCTTGTGCAGGCCTCGTCGCTGGGTGCGGCCATTATTGTGCTGGCCGCGCTGATTATATGGTCGGTAGTGCACCAACGGCGGCAGACTGCGGCCTTACGCACGCGCTTAAACGCGTGTGAGGCGGAAATAATCACCCTCCGCGACCTTCACCATGAATCAGTGCACTACCTTCTGCGTATCCAGTCGGGCTACGCCAACAGCATCAACGACATGCGCAAACAGATTCTGCGCAAGCTCACATCGGGAAAAACCACTGAAATCCGGCGTCTCCTCGCCTCGCAAAACATCATAGAGGAGCAATCGGAGCAGTTTACCGGTGTGTTCGACCGCATGTTTCTAAATCTTTATCCCACTTTCGTAAATGAAATCAACGAGCTGCTGCTTCACGACAAGCGCTTCTGCGACCTCAACGAAGGTGAGCTCAACCATGAGCTACGCATACTGGCTCTGCGCCGTCTGGGCATTGAGGATTCGTCCACAATAGCCTCCACACTGGGTCTGGCGGTGAACACCATCTACACTTACACCAACCGCACTCGCAGCCGAGCCATAGACCGCGAATCGTTCTATCAGCACCTTGCCGTTGCCAACTGACGCGCGAAGCATTTAGCCAGCCCCCTGCGGTCATAATGCAGGGCTCAGAACAGAAAAGCGAGGATGCCTCGGAGATTCCGAAGCATCCTCGCGGATTTTTTAGCAGCGAACTCTGTGAAGAGTTCCTGACTTAGTATTATTCAGCTTTGCCGTTGGAGCCGAGCACATTTTCGATTTTGTGCTTGTAGAGGCGCTCCATTTCTTCGCGGGCCGGGCCGAGATACTTGCGGGGGTCGAATTCGCCGGGTTTCTCTACGAATACCTTGCGGACAGCGGCTGTCATGGCAAGACGGCTGTCGGAGTCGATGTTGATTTTGCAAACGGCGCTCTTGGCAGCCTTGCGGAGTTCCTCTTCGGGGATACCGATAGCATCGGGGAGCTTGCCGCCGTATTCGTTGATGATGTCAACGTATTCCTGGGGAACTGAAGAAGAACCGTGGAGCACGATGGGGAATCCGGGGAGCTCTTTCATAACGGCGTCGAGAACGTCGAATGCCAATGGAGGGGGCACGAGGCGGCCTTCGGCATTGCGGGTGCACTGCTCGGGAGTGAACTTGTAGGCACCGTGGCTGGTACCGATTGAGATAGCGAGGCTGTCGCAGCCGGTGCGGGTAGCGAAGTCAACAACTTCTGCGGGGTCGGTGTAGGTGTGGTGGTCGGAAGAAACCTCATCCTCAACGCCAGCGAGAACGCCGAGCTCACCTTCAACGGTTACGTCGAACTGATGGGCGTAGTCAACCACTTTCTTTGTGAGAGCCACATTCTCTTCGTAGGGAAGATGTGAACCGTCGATCATAACGGAAGAGAAACCGTTGTCGATGCAGTCCTTGCAGAGTTCGAAGCTGTCACCATGGTCGAGATGGAGGCAGATCTGGGGATGCTCCCAGCCGAGTTCCTTGGCATAGGCAACAGCACCCTGAGCCATATAGCGGAGAAGGGTAGCGTTGGCATAGTTGCGTGCGCCCTTGGAAACCTGAAGAATTACAGGGGACTTCTCTTCGGAAGCTGCTTTGATGATGGCCTGAAGCTGCTCCATGTTGTTGAAGTTGAAAGCGGGCACTGCATATCCGCCCTTCATGGCCTTGGCAAACATCTCGCGGGTGTTGACCAGACCTAATTCTTTGTAACTTACCATATTGTTTAAGTATTAAAAATAAATGATGTTGTGTCTGATTTTTATTAACCGCAAATTTAATAAATAAAATAATGATACGAGCAGGTTACTTGAAATTTCACTTAAAATTCCGTGGCGTAGGGGCGTGCGAAGGGCTCACCGCAAGGACGCGTGCAGGAATTACGGCCTTTCGGGAGCGGGATGGGGCAAGAGAGGCCGTCAGCCGGAGTTCCTGCGGAATTCGCGCCGGAGCTTTTTTATCCCCTCCACGCCCACTATTGTGAGCCCGGCATACTGGAATGTCTTGGCGAGCCCGAAGAACACCACCCAAAGCACACTTTTGGCATAGGCCGATATCGGCAGAATCATCTGGGCGAAGCTGAGAATATAGAACGGCACACAGAGCGAGAGCACTATGACTCCCGTTCGGAAGGACAGCCGCTGCAGCCGGCCCTTAATCCTCGAACCCAGGTCTCTTAAAAACGCCATAATCCACAAATACTCCCTTATTTACCCTTAGTGAAAACGAAGCTGTGAGTGCCCGGCGCGAGCGTAACCGTTTCGCCGCCCTTGAAGCCGTCGGGAACCGTGAGCGTTGCGGTGGTGTTGGCCGGAATAGAGACCGTGTAAGTCACTTTCTTTCCTTTGCGCACCCATCCCGACACAATTTCCCCGTATGGCGACTCATGGCGGGCCTCGAAACGGTCGGGGCCTGTGGCAAAGTTAGGGCGGAGTATGATGTGGCGGAATCCCGGATTGGTCTCATCAGGGAAAATGCCGCCGAGACCCTTGTAAGGCCACGCGCCTATTTCGCCGAACATTATATGATTGTCGGATATGTCGCGCTCGGCTTTCAAATCCCAGTTTTCCAGAAGAGTTGTGGCGCCGTTTACAATCCACCAGCCCCACGAAGGATAAGTGTCCTGCACCGCCACACGATATGCAACATCGGCATACCCGTTCTCACTCAGAGCGTTGAGCAGCGACTTAGCTCCGTGCACTCCCGTATCGAGATGATAACCGGCCTCTTTCACCTTAGCCGCAAGATTAGCCGCCACCTTCTGCTTCATATCCTCGGGGACTATTTTCCACATCAGAGGCATGCTCATTTCGGTCTGCGAGCCGGAAGCGTAGATGCCCTTTTCGCGGTCGAGAAAACGGGCGTTAATCGCGTCGCGTATATCCCCTGCCAGGCGCGAATAGCGTTCAGCGTCGGCCTCGTGCCCGAAGAGCGCGGCGGCTTTGGCAAGAATATCGGCATCGATAAAGAAGTAGACCGACGACATAAGCTTCTTGTCGGAGCCGGTGGAAACGGGCACCCAGTCGCCGCGTCCCCATGCCGAAAGGTGGTCAGGGCTGTTGGAATCCACATAATCCACGTAGCGTTTTATATTATCGTAGCAGTCGCGGAGCGCACGGTCATCGCCATAAAACAGGTAGAGATTCCATGGAATAATGGCTATGGTACTTGTCCAGTCAAGGCCGTTGTCGGTGCCGTAGCCCCAGCCCCCGGTGGGAATTATGTCGGGCAACACACCGTTGGGCTGCTGCTCGTCGCGGTGGTCGGTAAGCCATTTCTCGTAGACGGTGATGCCATCGTAGTTATACAGGCCGGTTTCTATGGCCAGATGTCCGTCGCCCGTCCAGCCGTTTTTCTCGCGCTGCGGACAATCGGTGGGGTAACCCATCAGATTATAAATATATGAGTTGCGTGCGGCCACCACCATAGCGTCAAGAATAGGATTGGACGAAGTGATACTGCCCACGGAAGCCACGTCGCTGTGCACCTCACGCGCTACCACGCTGCCGGGATTCAGCTCCACATCTCCTGTGGCCGTAACCTGCACATATCTGAACCCCTTGTAGCTGAACTCGGGGGCGAAAAGGTCGCGCTTGCCTGAGAGCACCAGAATATCCGTCTGGAACGGTTCATTCAAACGGTCGCCGCGGTAATAAACGTCGATATTCGAGGGATCGAGGGAGCCGTCGGCATGCAGACGCTCGCCATGGGCAAGCTTCAGGCGTGTACCCTTCGTCCCTTTCACGTCAACCTCGGCTATACCGGCCATATTTTGGCCGAAATCGTATATCCAGGTGGAATCGTTGAGCTGACGGAAATCCACAGCCTCTATACGGCTCACACGCCGTATAGGCTCCATCTGCTGCGAGCTGACAACGGGTGCGGGAGCGCTGCGCAGGCGCACGCCTCCCCAGCCCGAGGCGTCATATCCCGGACGATTCCATCCTTCGCCCGGAAGAGTGAAGTCGAAGTGCTCGCCGGTATAAATATTGTTGTACAGAAGACCCATGTCGGCCTTCGTGCGCCATGATAGGTCGGTTATGACAGTTTCAGTGCTGCCGTCGGTGTAGTTAATGCGGAGTTCCAGGCAGAATGCGGGACGGTTGCGCCAAGGGGCGTTGTCGTAGTCCCACACGGCCTTTGCCTGGTGGTTGTACCATCCGTTGCCCAGCACCACTCCGGCCACGTTCTCGCCGCGGTGCAGAAGGGAGGTCACATCGTATGTGGAATATGTCACGCGGCGGTCATAGCGTGTATAGGCCGGTTCCAGGAATCTGTCGCCCACACGCTCACCGTTGAGAGTCACCACCGAGAGTCCTCCGGCTGCCACATATAACCTTGCCGATTCCACCGGTCCGGTAACCCGGAAATCGCGTCGGAAATATGGCGCGCCATGATATTCCTTGCCGTTATGGTCGCTGATCCAGTTGGCGTGCCATGCGCCCATAAGGCCGGTCTCGAAGCTCGCCACGGCCGATTTCTCATTCTTGCCGTCGGGGCCCGTAACGGCCACCTGCCAGAAATATCTGGTGGCGGGCTGCAGCTGCCGGCCGTTGTAGGCCACGTAACTTCCCGGATTCTCCTTGAAGTCGGCCATCCACATATCGCCCTCGCCGCGGGCCACAGCGGCACTGTCGGTGCCTACGGCTATCCTGACATCAGATGCCTCCATATCCGTTACCCGCCACTGCATGCGCGGAGATGTATCTTCTACCCCTATCGGGGCCACAAGATGATTTACCTTAAGATTTCCAACACCGGCAAAAAGGGGCTGGATGAAAGCAACGCATAAACATGCGGCGGCTAATCGTCTCATAACTTATATGCTTGTCTGTATTCGTTAGTAAATTTACAACCTTTCATTGATTTATGCAAAGTTAGCTTTTGTGGCAAGTGTGTCATTTTGTCTATTTGATTATTATTTTTGGAGAATTGACAATTCGTGCTGAGTCGCGGCAATATTTTGCCATAGTTTTGTCAGGGGGGGAGAGATTGCAACAACCGCTTGTTTTCACTATATTTGCATTATGGCTAAATCCGATACCATATCGCAAACACCGGATACGCGAAACCGTGTATGCTACTTGAACCTCAGTCCATCCGACGAGCTTCAGGGCCTCTGCGTGACCACGGCCGGATTTCAGCGCGTCGACGCCTGTTGCAGCTATCCCATAAAAAAGCATCACCGCAACGATTACTATTTCAATCCCGACAAAGGAAGGATTCTCAACGAATATCAGCTGATTTATGTGACAGGGGGAGGCGGATTCTTTGAGTCTGATTCCTGTCCGCGACGTAAAGTGCGGCCCGGAACGGTAATCACCCTGTTTCCCGACGAATGGCACACCTATTCGCCCGACCGGAACGGATGGGAAGAACGCTGGGTGGGAATCAAAGGTGACATTATAGACCGCTGGGTAGAAGGCGGTATACTGTCCAAAGAAAAGCCAGTGAACGAAATAGGAATAATCCCCGATGTGATAAGCCTTTACGAGCGACTGTTGCGCATAGCCTCGGAAGAGGGCATTGGCCATCAGCAGCTTTTAGCCGGAATAGCCCTAAATCTGATAGGCGAGGTGAACTACAGGAGCAAAAATCTGCAGTTCGGACAGACGGATGCAATGAAAAAAATAGTCCGTGCCCGCAACATCATGAAAAACAGCATCGAGAATCCCGTTGCGCCGGCAGCAATAGCCGAAAAGCTTTGCGTGAGCTATTCATGGTTCAGGCGTACGTTCAAGGCCTATACCGGTTTGTCGCCGGCCCTCTATCAGCAGAACCTGCGTCACCTCCGGGCTAAAGAGCTTCTTACCACCACCGACATGAGCATATCGGAAATAGCCTATACTCTCAACTTCGAAGGGCTGTCGCAGTTCTCCATAGCCTTCGCCAAAAAGGAAGGCATATCGCCCACCAGGTTCAGGAAGCATTGCCGTTAATGAACAATATGCTTATCTTTGCCTTTACATAATCGTGTGCCTGTTTACTAAAATCAAGCCGAAACAAATAAACAAAATATCATACCAAAATGAAAGAAGACATAATCTCACGCATCGCCGCGCTGCGTGACCGCATGCGCGGCGCCGGCATTGAGGCCACCATCGTGCCCCAGACCGACCCCCACATGGGTGAATATCTTGCCGAGCACTGGCAGGTGCGACGCTGGCTCAGCGGCTTTACCGGATCGGCCGGTTCGCTGGTGGTGACACTTGACAAAGCTTACGTATGGGCCGACTCCCGCTACTGGCTGCAGGCTGCCTCCCAGCTCGAAGGCACACCCGTAGAAGTGATGGAGGACGGCAAGCCCCAGACTCCCGAAATTATCGATTTCCTTTGCGAGACACTTCCAGACGGCGCCACTGTGGGCGTGGACGGCGCTGTGTTCTCAATGGCCGAGGCCCGCAACATGGAGTCGAAACTCGAGCACTGCGGCAAGAAACTCCGCGTTGACTTCGACCCCGTGGCCGGACTGTGGCTCGACCGCCCCGCCCTTCCCTCATCGGAAGTTTTCATACATGAGGAAAAATACGCCGGAGAATCTGCCGGAGAAAAGATGGACAAGGTGCTGAAACAGACAGCCGCATCGGGTGCCGACTCAATCTTCATCTCTGACCTTGCAGAGGTAGCATGGATTCTCAACCTGCGCTCAAGCGACGTGAGCTGCAATCCCGTGCTCACCTCCTTCCTCTATCTTGCTCCGCAGGGTTCGGCGCTGTTTATCGACAAGACAAAAATCACCCCCGAGGTCAACGCCTATCTTGCAGGAATCGGTGTGACCGTCCAGCCTTACAATACCGCACTTGATTTTCTGAACGCACTGCCCTCCACCGCCCGCGTGCTCGTAAATCCCTCCCAGACATCCAGCGCCGTCTTCGACGCCCTCGGCTCAAAAGCCGTTGAGGGTGTTTCGCCCGTGGCGCTGTTCAAGGCCGTAAAGAATCCGGTGCAGATAGCAGGTTTCCGTGCCGCCATGGAACGCGACGGCGCCGCTCTTGTAGCAGGCGTGATGGAACTTGAGGAGCGTCTGGCCGCCGGCGAACAGCTCACCGAGATTACCGTCGACGAGATTCTGACCGCACACCGCCGCAAGAGCCCCATGTTCTTCGACCTCAGCTTCGACACCATAGCCGGCTACGGCGCAAACGGTGCCATTGTGCACTATTCGGCCAGCCCTGAAAGCGCAGCTACGCTCAAGCCCGAAGGCCTGCTGCTGATTGACTCCGGCGTAAACTATTTCGACGGCACCACCGACATCACCCGCACCATAGCCCTCGGCAAGATTTCCGACCAGATGCGCCGCGACTTCACCCTGGTGATGAAAGGCCACATAGCCCTGGCTACCGCAGAGTTTCCCGAAGGCACAAGCGGCGCACAGCTCGACGTACTGGCTCGCATCAGCCTCTGGAAACATGGCCTGAGCTACGGCCATGGCACCGGCCACGGAGTGGGACACTTCCTCAACGTGCATGAAGGCCCCCAGCGCATAGCCCTCACCGGCAATCCCGCTCCTCTTATGCCCGGCATGGTCACCTCGGATGAACCCGGAGTGTATCGCGCCGGAGAATACGGCATACGCTGCGAGAACCTCATCCTCACCATCCCGGCCGAGACAACGGAATTCGGCAACTTCTACAAGTTTGAAGTCCTGACCCTGTTCCCCTTCGACCTCCGTCTGTTCGACACCTCGATCATGACCGACGACGAGATCGCATGGGTCAACAACTACCACGAGACCGTGCGCGCCCGTCTGCTTCCTTATCTCGACGAAAAGCAGGCCCGCTGGCTTGAGACCCATACGGCCGTCCTTACCCGCTGATATTTTTCCACCATACCAAGATTACCATCATGGCACTGATAATAAACGTAAGAGGCTTCGAGCCTAAAGTGGGAGAAGGCACTTTTCTTGCCGAAAACGCCACCCTGGTGGGCGACGTGACTCTGGGCCGCGACTGCAGCGTATGGTTCAACACCGTACTGCGCGGCGACGTGAACACAATCACCATAGGCGACCGCGTAAACATCCAGGACGGCACCGTGCTCCATACACTTTACGAGAAATCTACAATAGAAATAGGCAACGATGTCTCAGTAGGCCACAACGTCACGCTCCACGGCTGCAAAATCCACGACCTCGCCCTCATAGGTATGGGGGCTGTGGTGATGGACGATGCGGAAGTGGGCGAAGGCGCACTCGTAGCTGCCGGCTCGGTGGTGCTCTCCCGCACCAAAATAGGCCCGAACGAGCTCTGGGGAGGAGCCCCGGCCAAATTCATCAAGATGGTCGACCCCGCCCTGGCCCGCGAACTAAACCAGAAAATAGCCCGCAACTACCTTATGTACTCCCGCTGGTACACCGACCCCGAACCGTGCGACTAAAACCGGTTCCCCTCTAAAAACCATCCGCCTTTAAACGAAATGCACCCCAAAAGTCACCAACCGACTTCTGGGGTGTTTCTTTCAATAATATCTTTACAAAACACTCATCCGCCTTCCACCGAAAAGCATCCTCAATGCTGTGGGGGAAAATGTAGCATATCCTTCGTCCAGGAGCGAAGGGCAAACATTTACAACCGGAATCTCAGACATAGAATGTGGTTTTATTCAGTTACAGGTTTAACGGTGACAGCGCCGATGGTATCAAATCCGGCGGTGGCAAGCAATATCCCGAAATCGTCATCCTTGTCAATCCGCAATATCCCGGCCTGCATCTCCCGATTCTCACCTTCAGAAAGCATATTGAAAAAATATGGGAAGAGGTATGGCGAACAGTATTCCTTATTACTTACGGGCATAGCCAGACATACCGGCGCATTCGACTGATCGGCCACATAATCCTCGAAATAACGGAACACATACTCACGTGGCCTGTCCTTTTCAATAAGTATTCCGGCCTTCTTTCCATGTACAAAAACTTCACATGAGCGCATATTTTTCAACCTTTAAGAGTGAGTTTTATCTGTAGGCCGAGAGTATCAGCCACACTTATGATAGTATCAAGGCGGGGATTCCCGTTTCCGCGTTCAATAGCCACAAGCGTATTGACTCCCACTCCGGCAAGAGCGGCAAGCGTGGACTGGTCGATATTCAGTTCCCGACGACGAGTCTTTATCTGAATCCCTATCTGTTTCTTATCCATATAAATCATCGGGCAATCACAATATATTGTGATTACCCGACAAATTTATTCACAAATGATGATATCCCCAAACAAATTCACAGTTTATTGTGATTTTACCGTATCAGGCTTGATATTCCTCAGCGAAGAAAGGCAAAATCACTATATATTGTGATTTTCAGTTACGAATATTTGCTTTATCAGCTGCGGCTGCGGAGGCTGGCCGAGCGGAAACCATAGATGGTCACTACTATGAAGCAGATAAGCGGGAGCACGAACGAGGCATTGACCGAGGGGAGCCATGCCACTTGGCCAAGGTCGATTATCGAACCCTGCAGAGGAGGCATGAGCGCACCGCCCACAATAGCCATTACCAGGAATGCAGCACCAAGCGAAGTATCGCGGGAATCGACCTTCTCAAGGGCTATACCGTAGATACTCGGGAACATGATGGACATGAACGCGCTGATAGCCACGAGGCAGCCGAGACCTACCGGACCAACTATGAATATGGCTCCGCAGGTGCAGAGGGCCGCACCGATGCCGAATGTGCCGAGCAGATGACCCGGTGTTACATATTTCATCAGGAATGTGCCGATGAAACGGCAGCAGAGGAACATCACCATAGCCAGAATGTTGTAACGTTGTGCAACGGCCTTGTTTATGCCGAGGTTGTCGGCATACTGTATGATGAATGTCCACACCATGATCTGGGCGGCGACGTAGAACATCTGCGTGAGCACGCCTTCACGATACTCCACGTTATGCCAGAGGCGACGGAGAGTCTCGCGACCGGTCACCTTCGGCCCGCGGTGGTCGGTCACAGGCATCTTGGTCAGAGCTATGATGATGAACATCACCACTACTATAAGACCGAGAGCCACGTACGGATCGCGGATCACGGCAAGGTCATGCACACGGATCGAAGCCTGCTCCGAGGCGCTGAGCGTCGGGAAGATTATCTCTCCGGCGGCGTTACGCACGTCGCTCAGCAACTGGGGAAGCACAATGAATGAAGCCACCGCCATGCCACACAGCGATCCCATGGGGTTGAACGCCTGGGCAAGGTTCAGACGGCGTGTGGCCGTAGCCTTGCTGCCGAGCGACAGGATAAACGGGTTGGCCGTAGTCTCAAGGAAGGCAAGTCCGAATGTGAGCACATAGAGCGACAGACAGAAGAATGAGAATTCCTCATATGCCGCCGCCGGAATAAACATGAAGGCTCCTACAGCGTACAGTCCCAGACCGAGAAGAATAGCCTTCTTGTAGCTATAGCGGCGTATGAAAAGGGCGGCAGGAACAGCCATCGTGGCATAACCGCCGTAGAAAGCAAACTGCACCATCGAGGCCTTGGTGGCCGAGAGATTCATAACGGTCTGGAACGCGGCAACCATCGGGTTAGTGATATCATTGGCAAAACCCCACAGAGCAAACAGCGAGGTGATGAGAATGAAAGGCACCAGATATCGGCGTTCGACCAATGCCGGCTTTTTGCCGGGCGCATCGTTTAGTTTATTCATGGTTTTCAAATGACGGGTTAATCGAAGAAGGGTTAATCGGAGTCGATATCCACACCTGCCGTATCAATACCGTCCACCGCGGCCTGCAGCAGGATATTGCCTATTGCAGTGGCTTCGGCGGGTCCGGCGATTATGGGCAGATGGGTGGCGGCGCCGGTAAGCTCGTTGAGAAGCTCGTTGCGCGATCCGCCTCCGATAATACGGAGATATTTCACGGGCGACGGAAGAATGGCGTTGAGAGCCTCGATGCCGCGGCGATAGCGGTCGGCGAGCGAGAGCATCACGCAGCGTCCGAAATCGCCTTTGGTAGCGGGCACATCCAGTCCGTTGACGCAGCAGTAGTCCACGATGGTCTGCTGCATGTCGGTGGAAGTGGCAAACACTGGGTCGTCAACGTCGATTACGGTAGCGCACGAGCTTTCACGCGACTGCCCTACCAGTTCGGGATAACTCATTCCCTCTCCGGTCGCTTTCCATCCGGCCATCAGCTCCTGCAGAATCCAAAGGCCGGTGATATTCTGAAGCAGACGGATTTTTCCACCCACGCCGCCTTCGTTGGTGAAACCGGCTGTACGGGCCTCCTCTGTGAGCACGGGATTATCCGTCAGCACACCGAGCAGCGACCACGTGCCGGAACTGAGGTAGGCTGTGGCCGAAGGATCGGGCACATCGGTCATGGCGGTATAGACGGCGCTGGCGGTGTCGTGGCTGCCGGCGGCAATCACCTTCACATCATAATCCACGCCTATTTCCTCGCGCACACGCGGAAGAATGCTTCCGCGCACCGTTCCGGGCATCACAATCGGCGGGAACATGGACGGGTCGAGTCCCAGACTCTCTATCAGAGGATAGTTCCAGTTGCGCTTGCGCGCGTCAAGAAGCTCCGAAGTGGAGGCTATGCAGTATTCGCAGTTTATCTCTCCTGTAAGGTAATAGCTGAAAAGGTCGGGCATGAAAAGCAGATGCTTTGCCACCGAGAGGAGTTCGGGACGCGAGCGGCGGAACTCTATGAGACGGAACATGGTGTTGATGTCCATCACCTGGATTCCGGCCACGGCGTAATGTTCCTGAGCTGAATGCTTCGAGAAATACTCCTCCGCTACTCCTGCCACTGCCGGATCACGGTAGCAAACGGGATTGCTTACGAGATTACCGTGAACGTCGATAAGGCCGAAGTCAACACCCCAGGTGTCTATTGCCACGGAGTGAAGCCGGTATTTGCGGGCGGCCAGACGCAGGCCTTCTATCATGTCGGCGTAAAGCGCGGGGAAATCCCAGTAGACGGTATTTCCGAGCGTCACGCGACGGTTCTGAAAACGGTAAACCTCATCGAGGGTCAGACGACCCCCGATGATGGTTCCCGCGATGACCCGGCCGCTTCCGCCGCCGAAGTCAACCGCTATATAGGCATCGTTCATTTCTGTACTTTGCCTAAAATGTATTTGTCAAGGTCAGCTATCTCTTCCTTGGAGAGCACGGTATAGTCCTTGCCGGTATTGATGATTATGCGGCATGCCATCTCAAAGAACATGGCACGCTCGAAAGCCTGGTCGAAATCCTTGCCGCACACCACCTGGCCATGTTTGAGAAGGAACACAGAATTATGGTCCTTCATGGCCTCGATAACTGCCGTAGCAAGCTCGGGCGAGCCGGGACGGTAGAAGGGAATGGCAGGAATCTCGCGGCCCACGTGGATTGGAATCTCGGCAGTGACGTTGAAGTCGGTGGGACGGTTGGCCATGCAGGCCACAGCAGTGGCATAAGGGCTCTGGAAGTGGAGCACCACATTCACGTCGGGACGCTCGCGCATCACACCCATGTGGAACACGCTTTCCATCGAAGGCTTTACGCCGTTGAGCACTTCGCCGGTCGACACGCGCACCTGCGATACCTGGTCAACGCGAAGCTGAGGTACCCACGATCCGGTTCCGCTCACCAGAGCGGTGTCGCCACCCTCCTCAACGCGCCATGAGATATTGCCCGAAGAGCAGATGGTGAGGCCTGCGTCGCCCACACGATGGGCCTGACGCACGAATTCGTCAATCTGATATTGCTTGATCATAATGCCTGATTATTTATAGATAGGACCATAGTTTTTGCATGCGCGGTAGTCGGCGCCTTCCTTATCCATTCCGAATGCGTTCCATGCGGCGGGACGGAAAATCTTGTCCTCGGGCACATTATGCATGCATACAGGGATGCGGAGAATCGAAGCGAGAGTGATGAGGTCGGCTCCGATATGGCCGTAGGAAATGGCTCCGTGGTTGGCACCCCAGTTGTTCATCACGTCGTAGACGCTGCGGAATGCGGGGTTGTCGGCCAGACGGGGCACGAACCAGGTTGTGGGCCAGGTGGGGTCAGTGCGCATGTTGAGTTTCTCGAAGATTTCAGGATCTACGTCGGCGCTCCAGCCTTCAGCAATCTGAAGAACCGGGCCGAGACCTTTCACGAGATTAAGGCGCATCATTGTCATGGGCATGCCGCCTTTGGTAAGGAAGTGGGTGGAGAAGCCACCGCCACGGAAATAGTCGCGGTCGGCGGGATACCAGGTGGTAGCCTTGCATATAGCGTCGACATCGGCATCCGTAAGCTCCCAGGGAGTCTTGATCATGGGATTGCCCTCGGCATCGGTAGCGGCACCGGTGGCATCCATGGTGGTAGCACCAGAGTTGATGAGGTGGATCATACCGTCTTTTGCCAGACCGGTGAGCTTTTTGCCGGTCACGCGCTCCACAGCCTCGGGGCTCCAGTAGGTGCGCACGTCGCTGAACATCTGAGGACGGTTGGTGAGCAGATGGCCGAAGAGCATGGCTATGCCGTTGCAGGCATCGTTTTCAGTGGCGAGCACGAACGCCTCGCGGATACCGTTCCAGTCGAAGTTGGTGTTGAGAAGTGTCTCTGTATAGTCGCCATTGGGATAGAAGTCGGTCCACTGGCGCTGGCCCTGGAATCCTCCGGCGATTGCATTGTGGCCGAGTGCTTCCTCTTTGAAGCCCATTTCCTTGAGCTTGGGGTTGCCTATCATGAGGTCGCGCATGATGATGGTCATCTTCACCACGAATTCCCAGTCGGCATCTTTCTGCTCGCGGGTCTTGCGCTTTTCGGGACGGTTCTTGAAGTCATCGCCCTCGTTGCTCTTGGTGTGAGCCTCGGTCCATGCCATTGCGCGCTCATACTCCTCGTGGTCGTAGATACCTTCGGTCATGCGGCGGATGATTTCCGTGAGGTCAACTGACTCGTTGCGCATTCCCAGATATTCCTGGAAGAAATCAGGGTCTACAATAGAGCCGGCGATTCCCATGCACACACTGCCCATCTGCAGATAGCTCTTGCCGCGCAT
>OLWA01002466.1_pt1 | contig 16399 bp, 14 predicted proteins | sample 1673251 | NCBI WGS metagenome assembly OLWA01 (sample SAMEA3178937, study PRJEB25190) | human gut metagenome | biome: human gut; feature: human-associated habitat; material: faeces | place: Austria | collected 2013
TCACCCCCGCCAAGCTCGAAGCCGAGAAGAAGGTGGTGATCGAGGAGTTCCGCCAACGCTACCTCAACCAGCCCTACGGCGACCAGATGATGCTGCTGCGCGAACTGGCCTACCGGGTCCATCCCTACCGTTGGGCCACGATCGGACTGACGCCCGACCATATCGAACGGGCGACGCTGGCCGATGTCGGGGCCTTCTACCGGCGGCACTACCATCCGTCGAATGCCGTGCTGTCGATCTCGGCCGATCTGGACGAGGAGCGGATGCTCGAACTGGCCGGGAAGTGGTTTGCACCGCTTGTCGATACGCCGGCCCGTGCGGATGTCATTCCGCAGGAGCCCGTGCAGACCGAAGCCCGCCGTCGGGAGGTCGAGCGCGACGTGCCGGCCACGACCGTCTCGGTGGCCTACCACATGGGGCGCCGCAGCGACCCCGACTTCCAGACGGCCGATCTGATTTCGGATCTGCTGGCCGGCGGCGATTCGGGACGTCTCTACCAGCATCTGGTCAAGGAGCGGCAGCTGCTCTCGAGCGTCAATGCCTACGTGACGGGCGACCTCGATCCGGGGTTGTTCGTCTTCACGGGGCAGTTGCTTCCGGGAGTTGCGCCCGAAGCGGTCGAAGCGGCCTTCCGCGAGGAGATCGAGGCCCTGCAGCGCGATGCCGCCACGGAGTACGAGATCGAAAAGGTCAAGAACAAGTTCGAAGCCACGACGCTCTTCGGCGAACTCAATGTCATGAACAAGGCGATGAATCTCGGCTTCTACGAGATGCTCGGCGATCTGGCGTTCATCAACCGCGAGATCGACTGCTACCGCACCGTCACGCCCGACGACATCCGCACCTATTGCAGCCGTGTGCTGCGTTCAGAAAACAGTTCCACGCTCATTTACCGCGCCCGAAAATGAAACCACCCCGCATCACTCCGTCGGAAGTCGACGTCCAGCAGGCCGAAAAACGGATCCTTTCCAACGGCGTCGCCCTTTACACGCTGGCCTCGGAGGATTTCGAGGTGCTGCGCATCACGTTTGTCTTTCGGGCCGGATCGGCCGTGCAGACGGTGCCCTTCTCGGCATCGGCCGCGGCGAATCTGCTCTCCGAAGGCGCCGCCGACCGCACGGCCCGCGAAATTGCCGAACAACTCGACTACTATGGCTCGTGGTTCGACGTGAACATCGACCGCGACTATGTCTACGTGAGCTTCGCCATGCTTTCGAAATTCTTCGACCATACGCTCGAGGTGGCCGAGGCCATTCTGCTCCGCCCGACCTTCCCCGAGGAGGAGCTGCGCACCTATGCCGCCAAACGCAAGCAGCGGCTGGCGATCGACCGCACGAAGGTCGACGTCGAGGCGCGCGAGGCCTTTGCGCGGGCGCTGTTCGGGGCGCGGCATCCCTACGGCATTTCGTCCGACGAGGCTCTCTACGATTCGCTCACGCGCGAGGATGTCGTGGCGTTCTACCGGCGTTTCTATACGGCCGAACGCTGCTTTGTGGTTTGCAGCGGCCGCATCGGTGAGCACGAACTGGAGGCCGTCGGCTCGCTGGCCGAACGTCTGCCGCACGGTGTGGCGGAGCCCGAGCCCCTCTTCCCGGAGCCCGAAACGCAACACGAGGCGTTCGTCGCACATCCCGGGGCCGTACAGGCGTCGCTGCGTCTGGGACGGCTGCTCTTTCCGCGCCAGCACCCCGATTTCGTCGGCATGCAGGTGGTGGCCACGGCGCTGGGCGGCTATTTCGGCTCGCGGCTGATGCAGAATCTCCGCGAACGCAACGGCTATACCTATGGGGTGGTGGCTGCGATGGTCAACTTCGAACGGGCGGGCTACTTTGCAGTGGCGACGCAGGTCGGTACGGACGTTGCCCGGGAGGCCCTCGAGGCGATCTACCGCGAAATCGAACGGCTCCGCACGGAGCCCATGCCCGGTGAGGAGCTCGAACTGGTCAAGAACATGATGACGGGCGAGATGATGCGGATTCTCGATGGTCCGTTCGGCATTGCCGACGTCACGATCGAAAACATCCTCTGCGGCACGGACAATGCGGTCATCGGCGAGAATATCCGTCGTATCCGGAGCATGACCCCGGCCGACGTCCAGCGTCTGGCGCAGCGCTATCTGGCGCGCGAGGATCTGGTGACGGTCGTGGCCGGGGCCGGGAATCCCATGGCGTAGGAGGGCCGCCGATCCTTCCGAATACGGAACAGGCCGGAGCTTTACGGAAGCTCCGGCCTGTTTTTTCTCTTGTTCCGGTCTGTTGGTGCCTGATTCTGCCCTTTCCGGTATCGAGCCTCTTGCCCGGTCCCCTCCCTCTCTTTCGGTTCAGGATTTCAGGTGGTCGGCCACCCAGCGGGTCAACTCGACGAATTCCCCGACGGACAACGTTTCGGCCCGACGCGTGAAGAAGGGATGCTCCGCGCCGTCGAAGCTGCCGAATACGGCCTTCAGCGAGTTGCGCAGCATCTTGCGTCGCTGTCCGAACGACGCCTTGACGACCCGGATGAAGAGCGCTTCGTCGCAGTCGAGCCGCTCCACGCCGTTTCGGCGCATGCGGATCACGGCGCTCTTCACCTTCGGGGGCGGATTGAAGACCGTCTCGTTGACCGTGAAGAGATATTCGATGTCGTACCACGCCTGCAGCAGCACCGAGAGGATGCCGTACTCCTTCGATCCGGGCGGTTCGGCGATCCGGACGGCCACTTCGCGCTGGATCATTCCCACGCATTCGGGAATGAGATCGCGGTTCTCCAGCACCTTGAAGAAGATCTGCGACGAGATGTTGTAGGGGAAGTTGCCGATGATGCGCAGTCCCTCGGGGAAGCGTTCCCGCAGATCGAGCTTCAGAAAGTCGCCCTCGATCAGCCGCGGCGTGAACTCCGGGAAGTGTGCGTGCAGGTATTCAACGCTTTCGGAATCGATCTCGGCGCCCCAGACCGTCAGGTCGTCGCGGTGCAGCAGGAACTGCGTCAGCACACCCATTCCGCACCCCACCTCGAGAACCGGGCAGGGGGCTGCAGAGGATCCGCCCGACAGGGCGTCGGCAATTTTGCGTGCGATGTTCAGATCGGTCAGAAAGTGCTGACCCAGGGATTTTTTGGCTCGAACTTCCGTCATACGGCGGCAAAGATACAAAAAATATCAGAAACCGATGCCGGGCATCGTGCCGGACCGCATTGTGGTGCGCGACGCTCCGGCATTGGTCGTGGCTGCCTGCCGTCATGAGGCGTACGGCCGGGTGGGGCTTATCGGCCCAGGTGTTGCTCCAGATACTTTCGGATTGACGCGACGTCGGCCACCCGCTCCACGATCCGTCCCTTGAGGTCGATCAGGAAGATTCCCCCGCCGGCCGACGAGAGCCCGTAGAGTTTCCAGATGCCCTCGGCCCCGTCGAGGTCGTAGAGCTGCACCCACGGATAGTTGTCCCTCTTCACGGCGAGCCGCATGTCGTCGAGGCTGCCGTATTCGCGGGCCACTCCCACGACTGTAAAGCCGCGGTCGCGGTATTTCTCATAGATCGGGATCAGTTCGATGGAGTGGCGCCGGCACGGTCCGCACCACGATGCCCAGCAGTCCAGCACGGCAATCCTCCCCTCGATCAGCTCTCCGAACCTCCGGCGTGTGCCGTCGTCGAGTGCCGGGGCCGTGAAGTCGGGAAACGGGGCGCCCGGGGCCAGCCGTTCGATCGTGGCGAGCCGCTCGTCGGTGCGCTGCACCAGCCGGTTGCCGGGATAGAGACTGCGGTAGTCGCGGTAGAGATTGAGCCACATCGTGTCGATCGTGTGGCCGGCGTCGCGTTCGACCTTCCGCAACTCGGAATCCAACGCTTGAGTGACCTTCAGCAGCCCGGCAAGCGTTTTATGGTGGCGGATCCGCGCCTCCAGCCATCTTTCGTAGCCCGAAGCCTCGATGATGCTCTTCTGCCGATCGGAAATCTCCTCATACCTTGCACGCAGGCGCTCGGCCTCCGCAGAGCCCGTTTCCGGGTATCCGTTCGGGCCGTAATTCGAGATCCGCCACTGGTCGAGTTCGTAGAGCATGCTGTCGGTCGGCTCGCAGAGGGTTGCCCGCCGATTCCGGTAGAGGAAGAGTTCTTCGTTGTCGGAGCTTCCGCTAACCTCGGCGCGGGTGGTCCCGAACTTGCGGCGGAAGGCAAAGCGCAGGGGGTTGTCGTCGGAGAAGAAGCCAAAGGTTTGAAACGAGCCCTTGTGCAGCTCCTCCTCGACGACCAGTTCGTAGAGGCAGGTCGTCGAATCCCGGAATGAGAGCTCAAAAGCCCCGTCGGCAAGCAGGGCGCTCGCCACGGGTGGATCGAACCGGAAGTCGGCTCCGTACGGGAAAACAACCATCCGCGTACTGTCGGGATAGAAATCCAGTCCGTGTCCCGAAACTTCGACGGTGTGCAGTTCGGATTGGCTGCAGCCGAGCAATGACCCCGTAACAAGAAGGGCGGCAAACGATTGCAAAGGGGTTTTCATGGGAGGGAATTCATTTCGTGCCGAAAGATCCCGGGCCAAGCGTGTCGAAGGCTTACGGACCGGGATCTCGGACAATCGGCCGGGCTCTCTTCAGCTTCAAATCCAATGGGGCACACCCGCAATGCCTTCAGAGGCGTTGGATCGTACCGCGAAGTGCGGATCGCGTGTTGCATCCGCACCGGGCGTGCCGGAATGCACCGGGCGTACCGGAATGGACCCGGCGTGCCGGAAAGTATCAGGCGCGTTTTTTGCGTTGGCTGCGTTTTTTCAAGCGTTTCTCGGCTCGTTCCCGTTCGCGCTCCTCAACGGCCTGACGCCGCTGTGTGAGGCGGAACGTGTAGAGCAGCCCCACGAATCCGATGCCCAGCAGTGCAATCCAGAACCAGACGGCGATACCGCGCTCCATGAATTCCAGCGCGTAGATGATGCCGGCGATGGCCACAACCATGCCGACCAGACGAATCACCTGCATGAAATTGATCTTCATACTGTTACTCCTTTTTAGCGGTTTTGCGTCGCCGATGCTGCAGGGCTCCGAAGGTCATGGCGGCCGATGCCAGGGCCAGCAGCGGGGGCAGATACCACAGATCCTGGACCCCGTCCTCGGCCACGGTCACACGCCAGGCCGCTGTCACGGCCGCGAGGAAAAACAGACCGGCCAAAACGGCCATCACCCGGTCGATCATACGCATCGGCTACGGAATTTTGTACTTGTCCACCTCGTCGAGGTGCTTGCGTTTTTTCTTGTGGAATTCGTTGTAGACCATTCCGGCAGCCGCCGCAACGAACAATACGCCCACAATGAAGTCGAACGCATTCACACAATTGGAATGGGTCACTCTCCAATAGATATTGGTTCCGAGCCACACCAATGTCAACAACAGAAAAACAACTGCAAGGGTAAAGGTCTTTTTGTTCATAGGCGTAGTCTTTAGGTTGTATCACGTTCGGGGCCGGAGCGCCGGGTTGGGGTGCCGGCCCGAGGTCAGTTGCCCTGTTCGCACATGAACTGGATGCGGACCAGCCGAATTTCCTCCTCGGTATAGTCGGATCCCAGCTCCTCGATGGCCGCATCGAGCGAATCGCTCTCGGCATCCTCCTTGAAGTAGAGGTAGATGTCCTGGATTTTGTCTTCGTCCATGAACTCCTTCAGGTAGTAGGAGATGTCGAGTTTGGTGCCGGCGTTGACGATGGCTTCGATTTCGGTGAGCAGTTCGTCGAAATCGAGGTCCTTGGCGCGGGCGATGTCCTCGAAATCCATCTTGCGGTCGATCGACTGGATGATGAAGATCTTGTTTCCGGACTTGCTGGCCACCCCCTTGACGACCATGTCCTGCGGGCGGATGATCTCCTTCTCCTCGACGTAGGCCTTGATGAGTTTGATGAACTCCTCGCCGAATTTGCGGGCCTTGCCCACGCCGACGCCCGTGATGTTCTGCATCTCCTCGAGCGTGATGGGGTACTGCATGGCCATGTCTTCGAGCGAGGGGTCCTGGAAGATGACGAACGGCGGCAGTCCGTGTTGTTTGGCCACCTTCTTGCGCAGATCCTTCAGCATGGCGAAGAGCTCTTCGTCGGCGGCGCCGCCCTTGCCCATCGGAGCGACGGCTTCGGCCTCCTTCTCCTCCTCGTCGTAGTCGTGGTCGAGGGTGATGGTCACGGGATAGGGCATGGCGATGTAGGTTTCGCCCTTTTTGTTGATCGAGATCAGACCGTAGTTTTCGATGTTCTTGTCGATCAGTCCGAGGATCAGCCCCTGGCGCAGCACGGCGCCCCAGAAGCGGGCATCGTGGTCGGCGCCGGCACCGAACCATTTCGAGTTGTTGTGGCCGTAGCTCTTGATCAGAGCCGTATTCTTGCCCATCAGGACGTTGATCAGATAGTCGGACTTGAACTTGTCGCCGATGTCGCGCAGCGCCTCGAGGGCCATCTTCAGGGCGGCGCGGGCGTCGACCTTGGGTTTGGGGTTGCGGCAGTTGTCGCAGTTTCCGCAGTTGTCCTCGGTGTACTCTTCGCCGAAGTAGTGGAGCAGCGTCTTGCGGCGGCACATCGAACTTTCGGCATAGGAGACCGTCTCCTGCAGGAGCAGTTTGCCGATCTCCTGTTCGGCGACGGGCTTGCCCTGCATGAACTTTTCGAGTTTCTGAATGTCCTTGTAGCTGTAGAAGGCCAGACAGTAGCCCTCGCCGCCGTCGCGGCCGGCGCGGCCGGTCTCCTGGTAGTATCCTTCGAGCGACTTGGGAATGTCGTAGTGGATCACATAGCGCACGTCGGGCTTGTCGATGCCCATGCCGAAGGCGATCGTGGCGACGATCACGTCGACGCGTTCCATGAGGAAGTCGTCCTGATTGGCCGCACGCGTAGCGGCATCCATGCCGGCGTGGTAGGCGCGGGCGCGGATTCCGTTGGCGATGAGCAGTTCGGTGAGCTCCTCGACCTTCTTGCGGCTCAGGCAGTAGATGATGCCGCTTTTGCCTTCGTTCTGCTTGATGAAGCGGATGATGTCGTGATCGACGTTGTGTTTGGGCCGGATTTCGTAGTAGAGATTCGGACGGTTGAACGACGATTTGAAGACCGCGGCATCGGACATGCCGAGGTTCTTCTGAATATCCATCTGCACCTTGGGAGTGGCCGTTGCGGTGAGGGCGATCAGCGGGGCCTGGCCGATTTCGTTGATGATCGGGCGGATGCGGCGATACTCGGGCCGGAAGTCGTGGCCCCATTCGGAGATGCAGTGGGCCTCGTCGATGGCGTAGAACGACACCTTTATTTTACGCAGGAAGGCGACGTTGTCCTCCTTGGTGAGCGATTCGGGTGCGAAATAGAGCAGTTTGGTCTTGCCGTCGAGTACATCCTGGCGGACCTGCGCCACGGCGGTCTTGTTGAGCGACGAATTGAGGAAGTGGGCGATACCCGATTCGGCGGAGAAGGTCCGCATGGCATCGACCTGGTTCTTCATCAGGGCGATCAGCGGCGAGATGATGATCGCCACGCCGTCCATCAGAAGAGCGGGCAACTGGTAGCACAGTGATTTGCCTCCGCCCGTAGGCATCAGCACGAACGTATCCTTGCCCTCCAGTACATTGCGGATGACCGCCTCCTGATTCCCTTTGAATGACGAGAAGCCGAAATACTCCTTCAGCTTGTCATGCAGCAGGGATGAATCGAACTGTTTCATTTCGCCGTTTGTATGCATTAAAAGAAAATTCAACGTAAAGATAAAAAACTTTTCGGAAAAAAGCATAACTTTGTCAAAAATTATATCATACGCCATGCGTCTTTACACCAGCGAACTGGTCAAGAAATACAAGTCCCGGACGGTGGTCGACCACGTGTCGATCGATGTGAAACAGGGCGAGATCGTGGGTCTGCTCGGCCCCAACGGTGCGGGCAAGACCACGACGTTCTACATGATCGTGGGACTGATCAAACCCAACGAAGGACGGATCTTTCTGGAGAACGACGAGGGGCAGGTGAACGAACTGACGTCGCTGCCGGTCTATCGCCGGGCACAGCTCGGTGTGGGCTATCTGGCTCAGGAGGCGTCGGTGTTCCGGCGGCTGTCGGTCGAGGAGAACATCCGCGCCGTGCTGGAGATGACCGACTACTCGAAGGAGTACCAGAACGAACGCGTCGAGGCGCTGATCGAGGAGTTCCGCCTGCAGAAGGTCCGCAAGAGCCTCGGCATCCAGCTTTCGGGCGGCGAGCGCCGACGGACGGAGATCGCCCGCGCGGTGGCCATCAATCCGGCGTTCATCCTGCTTGACGAGCCCTTCGCCGGTGTGGACCCCATCGCCGTGGAGGATATCCAGTCGATCGTGGCGACGCTCAAACACAAGAACATCGGCGTGATCATCACCGACCACAACGTCGACGAGACGCTGGCCATCACCGACCGTACCTACCTGCTTTACGAGGGCAAGATCCTCAAGACGGGTACGGCCGAGGAGCTGGCTGCCGATCCGATGGTGCGCAAGGTCTACCTCGGACAGCACTTCGAGCTCAAGAAGAGCCATCAGCTGACCCAGGAGATGAAGAATCGAAAGGGGGAGGAGTTGCGTCAGACGGCTTCGGCGGAGGTGCTTAAGGCGGTTGACGAGGCTCGCAAGGCGGTCGACGAGGCACAGAAAGCCGATGAGGAGGCCCGCAGAGCCGTTGACGAGGCGGACGAGGCCGATGCCGAAGCCCGGAAGGCGGTTGAAGAGGCGCAGAAAGCCGTTGGTGCTGTCCGCGAAGACAAGCGCTGAGTGCTTCGTTTGAGCGAGCGGCCATTCGGACTTCGGATGTGAACCCGGGGCCGGAGGTCAGGGATGATCTCGGGACCGGATGAAGGCCGGGGGCAGCGGGAGCATGTGGAGAGGCTTCGGAACCGGACGATTGCCGGATTACTCCGGGGCGGTGATACCCGAAAAGAGGTTAGGTTAACGAATATATGGACAAAACGGTTCCGCCAGGCCGCGTCAGAGGCACGCTGACGCCGCCCTGCTCGAAAAGTTATGCACAGCGTGCCTTGGCGGCAGCCCTGCTCTCGGAAGAGGCTACGGTGCTGCGCAATCTGGAATTCTGCGACGATACGCGTTCGGCCCTGCACTGCATTGAGACGCTCGGGGCCCGGGTCGAACAGGTCGATCCCACGTCGCTCTCGATCAAGGGGGGGCTCCACCCCCGGGGCCGAAGCCTCGAGGTGGGCGAGTCGGGCCTTGCCACGCGTCTCTTCACCCCGATCGCTTCATTGTGTCAGACGCCGATCCGCATCGTCGGACGCGGCACGCTGCTTTCACGTCCGATGACGATGATGCTGGATCCGCTCCGGCAGCTGGGCGTCGAGGTGCGCCACCGCGACGGGTTCCTCCCGTTCGACGTCTGCGGCCCGCTGCACAGCGCGACGGTCGAGGTCGACGGTTCGGTCTCGTCGCAGTTCATCACGGGACTGCTGCTGGCGCTGCCGCGTGCCGGGCGCGACACGACGCTCCATGTGCGGAATGCCGTTTCGACCCCCTATCTGGACATGACGCTCGATACGGCGCAGCGTTTTGGCGTGGAGATCAGCCAGCGCGACTATGAGGAGTTCTATATCCCGGGCAACCAGCGCTTTGCCGCCACCTATTTCAGCATCGAGGGTGACTGGAGTGCGGCGGCCATGCTGCTCGTGGCCGGTGCCACGGCCGGCGAGATCACCGTGCGCAACGTCTCGATGCTCTCCAAACAGGCCGACACGGCCATCTGCACGGCGTTGGTGCGGGCCGGAGCGGCCGTCATCAATGATGCGGATTCGGTAACGGTGGCCCATCGCCCGCTGCACGGCTTCGAATTCGATGCCACGAACTGTCCGGACCTCTTCCCGGCCCTGGCAGCACTGGCTGCGGCGGCCGAGGGCGAGAGCGTGATCCGCGGCACGTCGCGCCTGGAGTACAAGGAGTGCAACCGGGCCGAGGCCATCTGCGAGGAGTATGCCCGGCTGGGCATCGCGGTCGACATTTCGGAGGAGGATGTGATGCGGATCCGCGGCGGGGCGATCCATGCCGCGCGGACGCGGAGCCACGGCGACCACCGCATGGCCATGTCGCTGGCCGTGGCGGCGCTGCGTGCCGACGGCGAGGTGACGATCGAAGGAGCCGAGAGCGTGGCCAAGAGTTACCCGACCTTCTTCGAGGATCTGCGCATGGTCCGCGAATAAACACGTTGGAACGATGAATCAATACGGACATAACTTCCGGCTGGCCATCTGGGGCGAATCGCACGGTCCCGAGGTCGGCATCACGATGGATGGCGTGCCGGCCGGCATTCCGCTTGCAGAGGAGGATTTCGAGGCCGACCTTTCGCGCCGCCGCAGCGGTGCCCGCGGAACCACGCCGCGCCGCGAACCCGATCGTCCGACGATTGTCTCGGGGCTCTACAACGGTCATACGACCGGGGCGCCGCTGACCGTCGTCTTTGCCAATACGAACACGCGCTCGGCCGACTATGCCAATGTCGAGCGCCATTTCCGCCCGTCGCATGCCGACTGGGTGGCTTTCCGCAAGTTCGACGGATACAACGATCCGCGCGGCGGCGGACACTTCTCGGCACGTCTGACCGTGGCGCTGGTGGCTGCAGGGGTCGTTGCGAAGAAGATCCTGCCCGCGGGGGTCGTCTTCTCGACCCGGCTGACGGAGATCGGCGGATGCAGCGATGCGGCGCGTTTCGACGAACTGCTGCGAGAGGCGGCCGCCGCGGGCGATTCGCTGGGCGGGGTGGTCGAATGTCGCGTCGGGGGACTCCCCGTCGGAATCGGTGAACCCTTTTTCGATTCGGTCGAGAGCCGCATTGCCCACCTGCTCTTTTCGGTGCCGGCGGTCAAGGGGGTTGAATTCGGCAGCGGATTTGCCGGAAGCCGCCTCCGCGGATCGCAGAACAACGACCCGATTGTGGACCGTGACGGGCATACGGCGACGAATCATGCCGGCGGCATCAACGGCGGCATCACGAACGGCAACGAGGTGGTGGTGCGTGCGGCGCTGAAGCCCACGCCGAGCATCTCGCGCGTACAGAATACCTACAACTGGACGACCGAACGGGTCGAGGCGCTCGAGATCCGCGGTCGTCACGACGTCTGCGTGGCGCTGCGCGGGGTGGTGGTGGTCGAGGCCGCCGTGGCCATTGCGCTGGCCGATCTCTGGAGAAGATGACACGCCGCGAAGCCATCGATCGGATGACGGCCCGCCTTGCGGGGCTCTACGAGGCGCGCGAGGCCCGTAACCTGGCCCGCATGCTCGTCTGCGCGCGGGAGGGCATCACGCTCTCGGCGCTGCTGACCGATCCCGGGGCGGAGCTCGGGGTGGAAGGGCTCGATGCGGATGTCGAACGTCTGGCGGCGGGCGAACCGCTGCAATACCTGCTTGGCGAGAGTGAATTCTACGGACGCCGCTTCACGGTGCGGGAGGGGGTGCTGATTCCGCGTCCCGAGACCGAGGAGCTGGTCGACCGCATCGTGCGCACGGAGCGCAACCGGCCGTGCCGGATCCTCGACGTGGGAACCGGCAGCGGCTGCATTGCCGCCTCGCTGGCGATAGAACTGCCCGCGGCGGAGCTCTATGCGGCCGATATCTCGGAGACGGCGCTGGAGGTGGCTGCGGAGAACTTCCGGCAGCTGGGAGCGCGGGTGACGCTGCGGCGGGCCGATGCGCTGAGCGATCTGGCGGAGCGTTTCCCGGAGAGGTTCGACGTGATCGTCTCCAATCCGCCGTATGTCCCCGCGAGCGACCGTCAGGCGATGCACCCCAACGTGCGCGACCACGAACCGGCACTGGCGTTGTTCGTCCCGGACGACGATCCGCTGCGCTTCTATCGGGCCATAGCCCGTGCCGGACGGCGAATGCTGACGCCGGGCGGGCGTCTGTGGTTCGAGATCTACGAGCGCGCCGCCGAGGCTCTTGTGGCGATGCTTGCCGCGGAAGGGTATGCGGCGACCGAAGTCTATCGCGACCTGTTTGATAAAGACCGGATGATATGCAGTCGGCTGAGTTGAAAAAAACGCGCGAAAAGCGGACGAAGAGCCCCGAACAGGCCCTCGCGGCGCTGATGCGGCTCTGTGCGCGGGCCGAGAAGTCGGAGGGCGATGCCCGACGGCTGATGCGGAGCTGGGGGCTCGACGGACAGCAGGCCGAGGCGGTTCTTGCGCGGCTGGTGCGCGAACGCTTCATCGATGACAGCCGCTATGCCGAGGCCTTCGTGCGCGAGAAGCTCCGCCTGAGCGGCTGGGGCGCGTACAAGATCCGCACGGCACTTCAGCGCAAGGGCATCCGGCGCGAGGTGATCGATGCGGCGCTGCGGCAGATCGACCCCTCGCAGCAGGGCGAACGTCTCGTCGAGCAGCTTTCGCGCAAGGCCCGGACGGTGAAATATACGACTTCCTACGAATTGAAAACCAAATTGATACGATACGGGCTTTCGCTCGGTTACGACTACGAGGCCGTGCTGGATGCGGCCGCGCAGTTGGTCAAAGATACGGATTCATGCGACGATTTCTGACAGCCATGCTCCTGGCCGCGGCCTGCGCCGGAGCCTCGGCTCAAACCCAGACAACGGACCGCCCACAGCGGCTCAATCCCGACGATTATATTTTCCCCGTTCAACAGACCTCGCGCCTCTTTTCGGCCAATTTCGGCGAGCTGCGTCCCGGACACTTTCATGCCGGGGTGGACATCAAGACCGACGGCGAGGAGGGCCATCCGCTGGTGGCCGTGGCCGACGGCTACGTCTCGCGCATGACGGTCTCGGCAGGCGGTTACGGGCGGGCGCTCTATCTGACGCTCAATAACGGCACGACGGCCGTTTACGGCCATTTGCAGCGCTTCCGCAAGGATCTCGAGGAGCATCTGCGGCAGGAACGCTACGCCCGTCGCACGAACGGTGTCGACCTCTGGTTCACGGCCGATCGCTGGCCCGTTCGTCAAGGCGACGTGATCGGCTATGCGGGCAACAGCGGTTCGTCGATGGGACCGCACCTCCACTACGAAATCCGCGACACTCCGACGCAACGCCTCCGCAACGTGGTCCGCGAGGGGATCGTCCGTCCGCAGGACAACCTCCCGCCGCGTATCCTGCGTGTCCATTATGTTGAGGTCGATACGCTCGGCGGGGTTCCTGTGCGGGGACCCGTGGAGAGCTATGCCGTCGTGCGCGATGCCGACGGAAGCTACCGCCTGACACGCGGCGAACCGGTCGGTGTCGGACGCCGCGGCTACTTCATTGTCGAGGCCTCGGACCGTCGCAACGGCGTCTACAATACGTTCGGCCTCTGGCGCGTTGAGGCCCGCATCGACGGCAAACCCTGCTTCGAGTACCGCATGGACGGCTTTACCCACGATCTGTCGCGCTGCTGCGACGCCGTGAGCTGCTATGCGCTCAAGATCGGCTCGCGCAACGAGGTGATCCGGCTGGCCCGGCTGGCCGGAGCTCCCGAAGCGTTCTATCCCGTCGCGGTGGAGCGCGGGGTGGTGCGCACCGAGCCCGGGCAGCGACGCCGGTTCCGTATCGAGGCCGAGGATGATTGCGGCAACCGCTCGTCGCTCGAGTTCACGATCGTCGGTCGCGAGACTGCGTTCCGGGCCGAGGCCGATTCGGCGGCCGTGGCGGTCTTTCCGGGGCGCAACTCCGTGCTGCGCATCGACGACGAGGCCGAGATCCGCATTCAGAAGGGATCGCTCTACGAACCGCTCTTCGTGCGGCCCGAACGGCTCGACATGCCGCAGAGCCATGCGGGACTGGTGGTGCTGTCGCCCGCCTATCGCTTCCTCGAACCGACGACGCCGTTGTACAGCCCTGCACTGGTAACCATCCGTGCGCAGATTCCTCAGCCGCTGCGTCTGCGTGCCGTGCTGGCCGGCCGAACCGACAAGGGCGGGCTCTACTGCGTCGGCGGAACCTACTCGAACGGAGCCGTCACGGCCGTCACGCGCACGACCGGTCAGTTGCTTGTCGTGGCCGACACGCTGCCTCCGACCGTCCGACCGCTCTTTGCCGAGGGGGCATCGCTCTCCTCGGCCGAGGGACTGCGGTTCCGCGTCTCGGACAACTTCTCGGGCATCGCCTCCTGGACGCTTCGCATCGACGGTCAGTGGGTCCCCTGCGACCGCTTCCCCATGAAGGGGACGTTGGTCCATCTCTTCGACCGTCCCGCCTCCCGTCGCCGTCATACGTATGAACTGACGGTCCGCGACGCCTGCGGCAACTCCGCGACCCACAGCGGTTCGTTCGTCCGATAGGGGAGCGGTGCCGCCACATGTTCGGGCAACTCTGTCGTTCTTCAGCGCCGCTTCTCGTCCGCTCATGAAAAAGCCTCTCCGGCATGCCGGAGAGGCTTTTTGCAATCGAGCTTCGGAATGTTTATTTGCCCATGTAGCTCTTGATGTAGTGGTGGTGCGAACCCCAGCGCTCGAAAGCCGCACGATCCAGCTCCTCCTGAGCCGACGGGTGGGCGATCGAGATCAGCAGACGGGCGCGCTCCTGCATCGACTTGCCGTAGAGATCCACGGCGCCGAACTCCGTAACGACCCAGTGTACGTGGAAACGCGTCGTCACCACGCCGGCACCGTCGAGCAGCGTCGGGCAGATCTTCGAGACGCCCTTGTTCGTGATCGAAGGCATGGCGATGATGGCCTTTCCGCCCTTCGAGAGCGAAGCGCCGTAGACGAAGTCGATCTGGCCGCCGGCTCCCGACCAGAACTTCGTACCCAGCGAGTCGGCGCTCACCTGACCCGTCAGGTCGATCTGCAGGGCCGAGTTGATGGCCACGAAGTTGTCGTTCTGCGAGATGATGTAGGGGTCGTTCGTGTAGCCGACGTCCATCATCAGCACACCCGGGTTGTCGTCGATGAAGTCGTAGACGGCCTGCGAACCCATCAGGAACGTCGAAACCATCTTGCCCGGGTCGGTCTTCTTGGCCTCGCCGTTGATGACACCCTTGCGGACCAGCGGCAGGACGCCGTCGGCGAACATCTCGGTGTGAACACCCAGATTCTTGTGGTTGCCCAGCTGGCTCAGCACGGCGTTCGGAATGGCGCCGATGCCCATCTGCAGCGTGGCACCGTCCTCGATCAGTGCGGCGCAGTGCTTGCCGATGGCCGTCTCGACCTCGTTGGGCTCGGTGAATTTGGCCTCGATCAGCGGCGTATCGTCCTCGACGAACGTGTCGATCTTCGACATCGGGATCATGGCCTGACCGAAGGCGCGCGGCACGTGCTTGTTGACCACGGCGATGACGTGGTCGGCGCACTCGACGGCTGCCAGCGTGGCATCAACCGACGTACCGAGCGATACATACCCGTGCTTGTCCGGCGGGCAGACCTGAATCATGGCCACGTTGCACGGTACGGCGCCGCAGCGATAGAGCTTCTGCGTCTCGCTCAGGAAGACCGGAATGTAGTCGGCGTAGCCGCTCTGGGTCACCTTGCGCACGTTTGAGCCCACGAAGAACGAATCGAGCTGGAAGACACCCTCGAACTTCGGGTCGGCATAGGGAGCCGGACCCTCCGTGTGGAGGTGATGGATGTGGACGTTCTTCAGCTCGCCGGCCTCGCCGCGGCGGCACATGGCGTTGATCAGACACTGAGGAGCCGAAGCTACCGAACTCAGATGCACGTGATCGCCCGACTTGATGACCTTGACGGCCTCGTCGGGAGTCGTGAAATGGATAGGGTTAGTCATTTCTGCCAAAATAAATCTAAATGGTTTGACGTATCTGTTAGTGTGTCGTTGTCAATGAGATGGCGTGCAGGGACCCGGCGCCGGATCCCTGCACGCGATGTGTGTTATTTGCGTTTTACTTCCACCTGTTCGTACCCCTCGACGATATCGCCGATCTTGATGTCGTTGTAGGATTCGATGTTCAGACCGCAGTCCTGGCCTACGCTGACCTCCTTGACGTCGTCCTTGAAGCGCTTGAGCGAGCCCAGTTTGCCGGTGTAGATCACGATACCGTCGCGGATGACGCGGATCGGCGTCGTGCGTTGCAGCTTGCCTTCGCGGACCACGCAGCCGGCCACGGTGCCCACCTTCGAGATCTTGAAGATCTCCATCACCTCGACCGAGGCGACGATCTCCTCCTTCATCACCGGTTCGAGCATGCCCTCGATGGCATCCTTGATGTCGTTGATCGCATCGTAGATGATCGAGTAGAGGCGGATTTCGATCTCCTCCTTTTCGGCCAGCTTGCGGGCGGCGGCCGACGGGCGCACCTGGAAGCCCACGATGATGGCGTTCGAGGCGGCGGCCAGCAGCACGTCCGATTCGGAGATCTGGCCCACGGCGGCGTGGATCACGTTCACCTGCACCGACTCCTTCGAGAGTTTGATCAGCGAGCCCGACATCGCCTCGACCGAACCGTCCACATCGCCCTTGACGATGATGTTCAGCTCCTTGAACGAGCCGATGGCGATGCGGCGGC
>OLWA01002467.1_pt1 | contig 16392 bp, 8 predicted proteins | sample 1673251 | NCBI WGS metagenome assembly OLWA01 (sample SAMEA3178937, study PRJEB25190) | human gut metagenome | biome: human gut; feature: human-associated habitat; material: faeces | place: Austria | collected 2013
GGGTGTCGACCGCATCATGTTCGACAACTTCACTCCCGAAATGACCCGCCGGGCGGTCGAGAAGGTCGCCGGACGCTGCGAGACCGAATCGAGCGGCGGCATCACGCTCGACACGATGCGCGACTATGCCGAGTGCGGCGTCGACTTCATCTCGGTGGGCGCGCTGACGCACCAGATCAAGTCGCTCGACATGTCGCTGAAGGCCTGCGAATAGAGGATGAAACGCCTGCTCCATACGCCGCTGGCGCTGCTCGTGTGGCGCATCGCACTGCTCTACGCGGCGCTGATGCTCTGCCGCGCGGCGTTCTGGGTCTACAACGCCGCCCTGCTCGGTCCGCCGGAGTGGAGCGAACTGGGGCAGCTCGTGGCCGGGTCGCTGAAGTTCGACACCGTATCGGTCGTCTATGCCGACGGCGTGTTCATCCTGCTGTCGCTCCTGCCCCTGCACCTGCGCGAACGGCGCTGGTACCGGGGCATGCTGTTCTGGTATTACGTGATCGTCAACGCCGTGCTGATCGCAGCGGCGAACCTCGCCGACACGGTCTATTTCCGCTACACGCAGAAGCGTTTCACGGCCGACGAAATTTTCTTCGCCGACAACGACAACTCGTTGCAGCTGGCCGGAAAGTTCATGGCCGAAAACTGGTATCTCGTGCTGCTGTGGGCGGGACTCGTGGCGTTGCTGGCGTGGGGTTACCGCCGCCGGACGCACGAGGAGAGCGTTTTCAGCCGCGGCTGGGCCTACTATGCCGGCGGCACGGCCGTCTTCGCCCTCGCGGCGGGGCTGAGCGTCGCCGGGATGCGCGGCGGCATGACCCGCATGACCCGTCCGATCACCCTTTCCAACGCCATGCTCTACACGGCGGACAGCGGCAAGGCCAATCTGATTTTAAGCAACCCGTTCTGCATCCTGCGCACCATCGGCAGCGCGGGAAGCGTCAAATACAGGAAATATTTCACCCCGGAGGAATTGCCGCAGCGCTTCACGCCCGTGCACCGGCCCGCCGACAGCGCGGCGGTCGATCTCACAGGCCGCAACGTGATGATTTTCATCATGGAGAGCATGTCGGCCGAGCACTCCGCGTTCCTCCATCCGGAACTCTACGCCGACCTCCCGGAAAAGGGCTTCACGCCGTTCCTCGATTCATTGATGCGCAACGGTCTGACATTCAAACGGATGTACGCCAACGGCTCGCGTTCGATCCAGGCCATGCCCTCGGTGCTGGGAAGCATCCCCTCGTTCCGCACGCCGTTCGTACTGATGCCCCAATCATTGGGCGAGAGCCGCCAGCTGCCCGCCATGCTGGCGGACAAAGGCTATGCGACGGCCTTCTTCTGCGGCTCGGAACGCGGCTCGATGGGCTTCGGGGCCTATGCCCGTTCGGCAGGCGTCGAGCGGCTCGTAAGCCGCGAGGACTACGAGGCGAAGCACGGCACGGGGGATTTCGACGGCTACTGGGGCATCTGGGACGAAGAGTTCCTGCAATTCACGGGCGAGGAGCTGACGGCGATGCCCGAACCCTTCTTCGCCGCGCTGTTCACCCTCTCGTCGCACCACCCGTTCGTCGTACCCGAAAAGTACGCCGCGACGCTGCCCGAGGGCTACACCCGGATTCACAAGGGCGTCGCCTACGACGACCGGGCGTTCCGCCTCTTCTTCCAGCGCTTCGGCGGCGAGGAGTGGTTCCGCCGCACGATCTTCGTCTTCGTGGCCGACCACGTGTCGTCGGAGAAATTCGCGGAGGAGACGCGCTCCTACCCGGGCAACATGCACGTCATCGGCTTCATCTACACCCCCGACGGCGCCCTGCGGGGCGAGGTCGGCGAGATCACGCAGCAACTGGACATCATGCCCACCCTGCTGGGGCTCACGGGCAACCGGAAGCCTTATTTCGCATTCGGGCGCGACGTGCTGAACGAACCGCAGCGGCCCCGCTGGTCGGTCAGCTACGACGGACGGTTCCGCGCGCTGACCGGCGAAGGCGCAATCGTGCTCGACGATTCGGACATGGATGTGCAGGAATGCCCGGCCACCCCGGCCGCCGACAGTCTGGCACAGAATTTCCGGGCGCTGGTCCAGCAGTATTACACCCATATCGAGAAAAAGAGCTATACGGCAAATGATTGAATTCAAACCCGTGCGCCTCGAAGACCGGGCGGTCATCGAGCGTTATACCATGCCCTCGGGCATCTGCAACTGCGACCTCGCCTTCGCCAACATGTACTGCTGGCAGGCGGTGTTCCACAGCGCGTGGGCCGAGATCGGCGGATTCCTGGTGATCCGCTTCCAGATCGACGGCGGCGAGCGCATCGGTTACATGCAGCCCGTCGGCGAGGGCGACTTCGGCCCGATCCTCCCCCTCCTGCGCGAAGACGCCCACGCCCACGGACAGCGGCTGCGGATCATCGGCCTGACGGACGAAGGCCGTGACACGATCCGCCGGATCGTTCCCTGCCATTTCGCGTTCGAGTCGGACCGCGCGCTGGAGGATTACGTCTACAACGCCGACGATCTTCGCAACCTTGCCGGACGCCGCTATCAGCCCAAGCGCAACCACATCAACCGCTTCACGGCCGAATATCCCGACTACCGCTACGAAGAGCTGACGCCCGACCGCTTCGGGGAGTGCATGGCCCTCGAGCGCGAATGGCGCAAGGCCCACGAAGGCCACACCTCGGAGCTGTGCGCCGAGCAGCGGGCCATGCAGCGGGCCTTCGAACATTTCGAAGAACTGGGGCTGATCGGCGGTTGCATCTACGTCGGCGACCGCCTCGCGGCCTTCACCTACGGCTCGGCGGTCAACGACCACACCTTCGACACCCATGTAGAGAAGGCCGACACGGAGTTCGACGGCGCTTTCACGATCATCAACAAACTCTTCGCACAGCACCTCCCCGAACGTTTCACGCTGATCAACCGTGAGGAGGACCTCGGGCTGGACGGACTGCGGCAGGCCAAACTCTCCTACCACCCGGCGTTCCTCCAGCACAAATTCGCGGCGATCTGCATGCACCCCGACGAAGTGGCCTGCAAAGAGCTTTGGATGAAGGCCTTCGGCGACGACGAGCAGTTCGCCGACTCGTTCATCATGCGCTATTACTCCCGCCGCCGGATGCTGACGGCCGAGGCCGAAGGCCGCATGGCGGCGATGCTCCACCTCCTGCCGTTCCGGACGGAGCTGGGCCGCACGACCTATATTTATGGCGTAGCGACGGACCCGGCGTTCCGGGGACGCGGACTGGCTTCGCAGCTGATGCGCGAAGCGATGCGGCTCATCGCGGAGCGCGGCGACGATGCGGCGTTCCTCATCCCGACGCCCGGCAAGGAGTGGCTCCGGGAATTTTACGGACGCTTCGGGTTCGCTGGCGACGTTCCGGCGAGGTTCGTTTCCGCAGACCGCTTCGACTTCGGCACGGGCGACGCGGCCGCCGACCGGGCGATGGTCTGGCGGCGCGACTCCTCGGTTCCGCTCCCCGAACAGCTCACCGCCTCCTGGCATTCATAGCCTCCGGAACTCACCTCCGCGAGCGTCTTTTCGGCCTGCGCCGGAATCCGTCCGCCACACTGCCGCTCCCGGCGCAGGCGACAGCCCGCCCCGAGCGGCCGGGACCGGTTCCGACAACACCTCCGGTTCCGCCCGCCACTCTTCTCCGCCATGCCGTTTTCCGAACTGCCGTCGCCGAAAAACAGACGCCCGACAGTCTCGCTTCACAACCATTCCACAAATCAAGGGCAACGAAAAAGAAATGAAAGGGAAATGGCAAATCTACCAAACGAAACACGACTAAAAATTAAAATTTTTTATTTGCAGAAAAAATCATCCGATTTTGTTTTTTAATAAAATAAGTTTAATTTTGAAATGTATTCGAAACACAATCGAAACACAAACAAGTTATATTTGAAAAGTTTTTCAGACAGAAGCGACACGGTAAACAGATGGTTACCATATATATAACGGAAGATGCGAAGGCCGGCAGGGCCGCAAACGGAGACTTCGGGACGGAGTCCCCGACCGGGTCTTTCCGGGCCTTCGAGGTGTCCAAACAACCGGATTTACAAAACGCGGACAAATAAAAAAATTATAATCGAAGAACTTAAAATGAAAAACGTATTAAAGTATCTGTTACTGGCACTCATCGCCGTCTCGCAACTCTTCGCCTGCGGCGGCAGCGATGACGAAAAGGCCCCCGCGGATAATTTCGACGTGCAATTCACGGTTCCGGGGTCGGTAGACGTCACCGAAGGCGGCGAGTGCACTTTCGCCGTAAGTGGGGGGGGGAAATCGCCCCTGACCACAGACACATTCATTCTTGAGTCGGACGCAGGCATCTCCTACGTCTGCCCCATCGTCAACACCACTTCCGACAGTTTCACCGTACGCCTGGCCGACGGGTGTGAAACGGGTTACTACAAAGTCTTCGTCAAAAGAGACGCGCGCAAAAAATCGTTCGGAAGAATCTACATCAACATCGTCGAAGACATAGATTTCAAACCGGATGCAGGCACCACGGTCTACGGGATCGTGTCGTCGGCCGGCGTCGGCGTGGAGAACGTCGTGGTCTCCGACGGCGCGGAGGTGACCGTCACGAACGAAAAGGGCATCTACCAGCTCAAATCGGCCAAAAAGTGGGGATATGTCTTCATCTCCGTCCCGAGCGGCTACGAAGTTCCGTCCGTCGGGGTGCTCCCGCAGTTCCACCGCGCGCTCAAAAACAGCGCCGACGTCGTCGAACGGGCCGACTTCAAGCTCGAAAAGGTCGACGGACAGGACTCCTACAAGATCTTCATGCTGGGCGACATGCACCTCGCCAACCGAACGGGCGACCTGGGACAGTTCGCCCAGTTCACCTCCGACCTTACGGACTACATGACCCGCCACAAGGGCGAGAAGATGTATGCGCTCACCCTCGGGGACATGACCTGGGACCTCTACTGGTATTCGAACAGCTACTATTTCCCCCAGTACCTGAACACCATCAACAGCCAGATCAAGAATCTGCAGATCTTCCACACCATGGGCAACCATGACAACGACTTCCAGACCAGGTCGGACTACGATGCGGCGGTCAAATATGTGGATCAGATCTGCCCGACCTACTATTCGTTCAACATCGGCAAGGTCCATTACGTCGTCATGGACGACATCGATTGCAGCAGCTACGACGGAACCGAATCCCGCAACTATGTCAAGAGCCTCTCCGCCGAGCAGCTGGACTGGCTGGCGAAAGACCTGTCGCACGTGGCCAAGACGACCCCCGTCGTCGTTGCCATGCATGCGCAGGTGTTCTATCCGACCACATCGGGATTCAAGATCGACCACGATCAGGTCAACACCCTGCGGCTTTTCGACATCCTCGACGGATATACCGTCCGCTTCGTGACGGGGCATACCCACAAACTTTTCAACGTGACGCCCGACGCTCCGATCGTGGACGGGCATAACTTCCGGGAGTATAACTCCGGCTCGGTATGCGCTTCGTGGTGGTGGTCCGGCAACCTCACGCCCGGAATCCACATCGGAACCGACGGAACTCCGGGCGGCTACGGCATCTGGGATGTCACGGGAACCGATTTCCAATGTCTCTACAAATCGACCGGATGGCCCGAAGAGTACCAGTTCCGCAGCTACGACCTGAACAACGTGCATTTTTCGATGGCCGACGTTCCGCTGATGCCTTCCGACATCTCCGCTTCGGTCAAGAACGCCTATATGCAATATGTCAACGCCTATCCGCAGAACAACGACAACGAGGTGCTGATCAACATCTGGAACTGGAATTCGGACTGGACGTTGAGCGTCGTCGACGAAAACCGCAAGACGCTGCCCTACACCGAAGTCTGGGCCTACGACCCGCTCCATATCGCGGCGCTCTCGGTCAAGCGGTTCAACAACGCGGGACTCAAGTCGACCCCGTCGTTCATCACCGACAAGTTCACGCACTTCTTCAAGGTGAAGGCGGACGATGCGGACACCGACCTTGTGATCACCGTCAAGGACGAATTCGGAAACGAGTGGACCGAAAACATGCAGCGGCCGAAAGCATTCTCCACGGATGCCTACCGACGCAAGTGATTTTCGCTACATACCCAACCACAATCATCATTTACTAACCAACAAACACAGATCTTATGAGAGTATTAAGACCACTGGTTCTATCTCTTCTTCTGGTATTGGGAGGGGGAATAACAGCCCTTTCGGCCCAGAACAGGGAGGTGTCGGGAAAAGTCCTCGACGCCAATCAACAGCCGCTCGTGGGTGTAGCCGTTCTGGTCGATGGTACGACCAAAGGCGTCACAACCTCTGAAAACGGCACCTTCAAAATCCAGGTTCCGTCGGGAGAAGCCGTTCTCCAGGTCACCTGCCTGGGTTACCTGCCCCAGAAAGTGACGGTTCCCTCAAGCCGGAACAGCATCACGATCTACCTGCAAGAGGACGCCATCATGCTCGATGCAACCGTCGTAATCGGCTACGGTACGCAGAAAAAAGTCAACCTGACCGGCGCCGTTGCGACCGTAGGGAGCAAGGAGCTCGAAAACCGCGTCACCCATTCGCTGGGCAGCATGTTGCAGGGTTCCGTAGCGGGTCTCAACATCACCACCTCCTCGGGTAAACCCGGCAGCACGCCGGCGATCAACATCCGCGGCGTCAACTCGATCAACTCGGCCGACCCGCTCGTGCTGATCGACGGCGTGGTGGGCGACCTGAACCGCGTCAACCCCAACGACGTGGAGTCGATCTCGGTCATCAAGGACGCTTCGGCGGCAGCCGTCTACGGCGCCCGCGCAGCCTTCGGCGTCATCCTGGTCACCACCAAGAACGGCTCGGCCCAGGACGGCAAGGCGACGGTGCGTTACAGCGGCCGTTTCGGCTGGGAGGAGGCCACGACCTCGACCGACTACGAGAACCGCGGTTACTGGTCGGTCTATACGGTCAACAAGTTCTGGCAGGCCGACTCCGGAACGAACTATGTCAAATACAACGATCACGACATGCAGCAGCTGCTGGCGCGCGTGAACGACAGGACCGAGCATCCCGACCGTCCGTGGGTCGTCGAAGAGATCCGCAACGGCCGCAAACAGTGGGTCTACTACGGCAACTACGACTGGTGGGACATGCTCTTCCAGCAGCGTCGGCCCGTGCAGCAGCACAACATCTCGCTCAGCGGCGGCACGAAGGACATCAAATACCTCGTCTCGGGCGCCTATGACCGCCAGGAAGGTATTCAGCGCGCACATCCCGACGTGTATAACAAGTACAACCTGCGTGCGAAACTCGATTTTCGGATCAACCGGTGGGCAACGCTCTCGAACAACACGTCGTTCTTCTCGTCGAATTACAAGTCTCTGGGAGACGGCAGCGTAGACAACACCATCGCTTACAGCGCCCGCCACGCACTGGCCAACTTCCCCATGAAGAACCCCGACGGATCGTGGCTTTACAGCACGCCGTATCTCGATTACAAGATCGCCAACGGACGCCACATCCTGCTCAACGAGGGCACGCACCGCAACGTCGACCGCTCGAACGACTTCTCGAACACGACACGCCTGGTCATCACGCCGTTCAAGACGTTGAGCATCACGGGTGACTTCACCTACCGCCTCTACCAGAACCGCAATACGAGCCGCAGTTCCGCAATGAACTACCGCGAATACCCCGACGGGCCGCTGCTCGCCTACGACACGGGCGCCGGCATGAACCAGCTCGACGAAGTGGTTCAGACGCGCAACTACTATTCGGCCAATGTCTACGCCAACTACGACGAAACGTTCGGCGAGGCGCACCACGTGTCGGCAACCGCCGGATTCAACTACGAAACGTGGTCCAGCAAGAACGTCTCGGTGGCAGGCATCAACCTCTCCTCCATAAACCTCGACGACCTGAATCTGGCAACGGGATCTCCCACGGAGGGCGCTTACGGCGGCGGCCAGAACGAATACGCCCTGGCAGGCTTCTTCGCCCGTATCAACTACGACTACAAAGGGCGCTACCTCTTCGAGGTGAGCGGACGCTACGACGGATCGTCGCGTTTCGCACCGGGCAACCGCTGGGGCCTGTTCCCCTCGGCATCGGCCGGATGGCGCATCTCCGAGGAGCCGTTCTTCGGCAACGCCAAAGACCTGGTGGACAACCTCAAGCTGCGCGCTTCGTTCGGCAGCCTGGGCAACCAGAACGTGTCGTCCTACTACACCTACATGCGCCTGATCACGAACAAGGATTTCAGCAACTACACCTTCGACGGCAGCATAAAGGGCAAATACTCCTCGCTGGGCGCCCCCGTAGCCTCCGACCTGACCTGGGAAACCGCCCAGCAGTGGGACCTGGGTCTCGACGTATCGATGCTGGGCAACCGGTTCAACCTGACAGCCGACATCTATATGCGCGACACGAAGGACATGCTGACCGACGGAATGGCGCTGCCCGGCGTATACGGGGCCGATTCGCCCAGCATGAACTCCGCCGAACTGCGCACGAAGGGTTATGAACTCTCCGTCAGCTGGCGCGACCAGTTCAAACTCGCCGGCAAACCGTTCGAATACAGCGTCGGTTTCAACCTCAGCGACTACAAGAGCGTCATCACCAAATACGACAACAACCCGAACAAGTCATTGACCAACCTGACAAAGGGAGATTATTACGTCGGCATGGAGATCGGCGAAATCTGGGGCTTCAAGACCGACGGGTTCTTCAAGACCACCGAAGAGGCGCAGGCCTATGCCAAAGAGGTCGACCTGAGTTACAGCACGGGCCGTCTGACCGGCGGCTGGCAGGCCGGCGACCTGAAGTTCGTCGACCTAGACGGCAACGGCGTCTGGGGAGTCGGCAACGACACCGTCGACAAGCCGGGCGACCGGACGATCCTGGGCAACTCGCTCCCGACGCTCTCCTACGGCATCAACGCCTCGATCCGCTGGATGGGCTTCGACGCTTCGGTCTTCTTCCAGGGAACCGGCAACCACTACTGGTATCCCCACGGAGAAATGATGCCTTTCTGGGGCTGCTATTCCTATCCCTACCTCTCCTACCTCCCGACGGATTTCCTCGGCAAGGTATGGGCGGAGGACAATCCCAACTCCTATTTCCCGCGCGCAAGAGCCTATTCTTCATCGGGAGGTTATCTGAGCAAGGTCAACGACCGTTACCTGCAAAATATCCGCTACCTGCGCCTGAAAAACCTGACCGTCGGCTACACGATCCCCGCGACCCTCACCAAGAAGGCCGGCATCGACCAGATCCGCATCTATTTCTCGGGCGAGAACCTCTGCTACTGGTCGCCGCTCAAAAAGAACTCCAAGTACGTCGATCCCGAAGCGGCTATCAACCGTTCCGGCGTGAACAACAACGCCTACTATCCGTGGGCCAAGACGTTCATGTTCGGCATCGACATCACCTTCTAATAATTTCAAAATCCGAATACCATGAAGCGATTAATCATACTGGCAGCAACGCTGATTGCAGGATTATCGGCCTGCGACTCCCTGCTGGACAAAGAACCGTTGGATCGGGTGACGCAGTTCGACTATTTCAAGACGAGAAGCGATCTGGAACTCTTCTCCAACCCCTTTTACGACAACCTGCTGGACAAGACGCCCTACGATGAGCAGAACGACCTGCTCGTTCAGATGACCCTCTCCGATGTTCTCTACGGAGGCGACAAGCGCACCGTTCCGAACACCGGCGGCGGCTGGTCGTGGGGCAACCTGCGCCGCATAAACACCCTGCTGGAATATGTCGATCAATGCGAAGACAAGAAGGCTGTGACCGAGTATACGGCCCTGGCCAAATTCTTCCGCGCCGCCTTCTATTTCGACAAGGTGAAACGCTTCGGCGACGTGCCCTGGTACGAGGTGCAGCTCGGCTCGGCCGACGAAGCGCTCTACAAACCGCGCGATTCACGCGAACTGATCATGACCAATATGATCAAGGATATCGACGAAGCCATCAACAGCGGCGGTCTTACGGAGGATATATCGACCTACCGCGTCAACAAATGGGCGGCGCTGGCGCTGAAAGCGCGGTTCTGCCTCTTCGAGGGAACCTACCGCAAATACCACGGCATCAACCTCGAAGGACATGACTACACCTATTATCTGGAGGAAGCTGCCAAGGCCGCCAAAACGATCATCGACGAAGGCCCCTACAAGCTCTACTCCACCAAAAATCCGGACAAGGACTACATGATGCTCTTCGCACAGGAGAATGCCAGCACCGAAGAGTATATCCTCGCCATCCGGAACAGCTACGAGGCCCAAGTCTACCACAATGCGACGGCCTACACGCTGCTGCCGACACAGGGCCGCCCGGGCTACACCCGCAAATTCATCAACATGTACCTGATGAAGGACGGCACGGCATTCACCGACAAATTTAAGACAGAGTGGCAAACAATGCCTTTCACCGAGGAGGTGAAGGACCGCGACCCGCGCCTGGCGCAGTCGATCCGCACCCCGGGTTACAAGCGCATCGGCGCCAAGCGGGTACAGGGACCCGATCTCGGCGTCACGATCACCGGCTACCAACCCATCAAATTCGTTCAGGACACGACGGCCTCGGGAGGACAGATCGACCGCAACGACCGTTCGACCTGCGACATGCCGGTTTTCCGCTATGCCGAAGTGCTGCTCAACTATGCCGAAGCCAAGGCCGAACTGGGATCGCTCTCGGATGATGATCTGAATATCACCATCAACGAAATCCGAAGCCGGGTGGGGATGCCGGCCCTCACCATGAAGTATCTCCACGACAAACAACCCGACTGGTATCTTTCGTCCGAGGAGTACGGCTATCCCAACGTGACCGGCTCCAACGAAATCGTAAACGCCATTCTGGAAATCCGCCGCGAACGAACCGTCGAGCTGATCCAGGAGGGTTTCCGCCTTCAGGATCTGTATCGCTGGAAAGCCGGCTATTGCATCGACCAGGCCATTTCCGGCATGTATTTCCCGGGCCCCGGCGAATACAAGCTTGCGGGCAAAGAAACGGCCGATCTGATTCTCTATAAGGCAGGAGAGACCAAACCCCAAGCCGGCGAAGGAGTTTCGGTATACGAACTCGGTTCGGACATCATTCTCTCCGAGGGGGACAAAGGCTATGTCTACTATCACAAAACCGTAGAGAATCTGCGCACTCCGTTCAACGAGGAACGCGATTACCTCTACCCGATTCCCAGCGGCGAGCGTTCGCTCAACCCGAACCTCACGCAGAATCCGGGATGGAGCGACGGACTCGATTTTTAAGTCGGAAATAACCTAAAAAACAAGATTATGAGATTTGTAAAATATATGACAGCCCCGATCCTCATGGCGGCCCTATGTTCCTTCTGGGGCTGCGACAAGGATGAGGACCACCTTTCCGAAGCTGTTCTGGCGAGCGCCAACACCTTGAATTTCGAAGCGGAAAGAGCGGCGGAAAAGATCATCACCATCTATGCCGACGCCGACTGGGTGACGGAAGTCCCCGACTGGGTGACGGTCACGCCCAACTCGGGAACCGGCGTCATGGACGTGACGGTTTCGGTGACCGACAACATGCGCGACGGCGCGGAGGACAATCCCCGCAAGGCCACCCTCGTCTTCAAGGGACGGACTCTTGCAAGCCGCGCACAGGTGCTCATCACGCAGAACGGAGACAAATACCGCGATGTGAAGGAGTACACGGCAGGTGAACTCGCCGCCCTGGCGGACGAAACGGTCATTTCCGTACCGTCGGCGATCGTCGTGGCCGTGACGACCAAAGGCTTCGTCATCAGCGACGACAAAAACACGGACAATATCTTCGTCTCGGACGCCACGACGGTTGCCGTCGGCGACAAGATTTCGCTCTTGGGCACCAAGTCGTCCGACTCGCAGAAACTCGCTACGGTAATCGACTGCGACGAGGTGACGGTTCTGTCCGGCGGAGCGGTGAACTACCCCGAACCGGAGGACATCAGCGCAAAGATCGACGACTACACCTCCTCCAAACGGGGCTACGTCACCGTCAAGGGCGTTTTCAACGGCAGCACCCTCACCGTTTCGGAGGACGCCAAGTACTCGGTCAGCGTCGTGGACGCCCCGTCGAGTCTGGGCCTTTCCTCCCTGACCGGCCATATCGTAACCGTCACGGGCTACTACGCCGGGTTGGCCGAGCCTGTACAGCGCATCATGGCCACCGATGTCGAGGACAACGGCCTGAACGAGATCGTCTATTTCCTGGAGAACTTCGAATGGCTCGAACCGTGGTCCGTAGCAAGCGGTGTCGGCCAAACGGTCGAGACGGATAACCTCGATGCAAAAGCGACAGCGCTTACCTCCATAACTGTCGATGGAGTGACTGCATTCGACGCTGTCGAAAAACTCGGTTACAAGTTTATCTACGACAAGAACGACAACAAACGCATCTACCTCCAGCAGAACTACCTCAAATTCGGCAAGACCGGCAATCACGCAGGTATCATTCTTCCTCCGATAGACGGGGTTCCCGAAGCAAAGGACAATGTGACACTCTCGTTCGACTGGTGCGGAATGCGCCAGGGGTCCGGCAAGATCGACCCCGTCAATCTGATCGTCATCTTCGAGAACGGCAGCGACAAAGTGCAGATCGACATACCCGAACTGGGATGGGAGGATGGTCACAAGCTCGAATGGGTTCGCGCCGAAGTCAGCCTGAAGGGCATTACGGTCAACAAGGATACGAAGATCACCATTACGCAGACGCAGTGGGAAGTCGGAACAGCCAACCGCTGGTTCCTCGACAATATCAAAATATCCGAACCGATCAAACTCTGATAACAGGAACCCTGTAAAACGAAATCAGCCGTTGACCCGTGAGTCAACGGCTGATTTTTTTCAGCGGAGGCGCAAAAAAAACCGAAGTTTTCGCTCCGTTCCGCCGGCTACCGGCCCGCTCGCCGGAGGAAACACTCGATCGTGTTCTCCATCAGGCAGCAGATCGTCATAGGCCCGACGCCGCCCGGCACGGGCGTGATCACCGAGGCCTTGGGTTCGATGGCTGCAAAATCGACATCGCCGCACAGTTTGCCCGTCTCCGGGTCGCGGTTCACCCCCACGTCGATCACCACGGCGCCCGGCGACACCATCTCCGCCGTGACGAACTTCGGCCGACCGATGGCCACCACCAGAATCTCCGCCCCGCGCGTCACTTCGGCGAGGTTGCGCGTACGACTGTGGGCCATCGTCACCGTAGCGTTCGCGTCCAAGAGCAGTTTCGACACGGGAAGTCCCACGATATTGCTGCGGCCGATCACCACGGCGCGCTTGCCGGCGATCTCCACGCCTGCGGCCCGCAGCATCTTGAGAATGCCTTTCGGGGTGCAGGGGAGCGTGCAGGGCTGTTTCTGCCACAGCGCCGCAACGTTCAGGGGATGGAAGCCGTCGACATCCTTCTGTTTGTCGATGGCGGCGATCACCTTGTCCTCGTCGATATGTTTCGGAAGGGGCAGCTGGACCAGAATGCCGTCCACCTCGTCATCGAGGTTCAGGGCCGTGATGATGTCCAGCAGTTCGGCCTCGGAAACGGACTCGGGCTTTCGGATCGTGGTATTGCGGATGCCCACCTCGGCCGAAGCCTTGGCCTTACCCGTCACATAGCTCACGCTGCCGGGGTCCTCGCCCACGAGGATGACAACCAGATGGGGCACACGGCCATATTTCGCGGGGAAGGTCTTCACCTCGTCCGCCATTTCAAGTTTCAGTTTCGCTGAAAGTTCTTTTCCGCTGATTATTTTTGCCATATATCGCTCGTATTATCTTTCCAAATCGTCGAAAGCCCGGTGGCCGATGTCGGTGCGGTGGAACAGATTGTCGCAGTCGATGCGGGCCACGTCGGCCAGCGCATTCCTCCGCGCTTCGGCCAGGTCCCTGCCCTTGCCCACCACGAACAGCACGCGGCCTCCGTTGGTGAGAATCCGCCCGCCGTCGGCCCGGGTTCCCATGTGATAAACAGCCCCTTCGACGCGGTCCAGGCCCTTGATCTCGTGTCCTTTTTCGTAGTCGCCCGGATAGCCCTTCGAGGCCAGCACGATGCCCAGCGCGGCGAAATCGTGCCACTCCAACTGCGTATCGCGTCCCTCGGCCACGGCACAGAAGATGTCGACGATGTCGCTCTTCAGGCGCGGCAGCACCACCTCGGTCTCGGGATCGCCGAAACGGGCGTTGAACTCGATGACCTCGATACCCCGCGCAGTCTTCATCAGTCCGCCGTAGAGCACACCCTCGAAGGGACACCCCTCGGCGATCATCGCGTCGGCCACGGGCTGCATGATCTTCTCCAGCGCATAGCGTTCGTCCTCCGCCGTCACGAACGGCAGGGGCGAATAGGCGCCCATACCGCCCGTATTGGGACCCTCATCGCCGTCGTAGGCGCGCTTGTGGTCCTGCGCCAGCGCCATCGGCCACACCTTGTGTCCCGAAACGAAGCACATGAACGAAAACTCGGGACCTTCGAGGTAATCCTCGACGACCACCTTGCCCTCGCCGAACTTGTCGTCGAGCAACATATCCCGCAACGCCGCTTCGGCCTCGGCCATCGTCCGGGCGATCACCACGCCTTTTCCGGCGGCCAGTCCGTCGTATTTCAGCACTGCGGGCAGAGGACGCCCCTGCACATAGGCCAGCGCCCCGGCATAGTCGGTGAATGCGCGGAATCCGGCTGTCGGGATGGCATATTTAGCCATCAGCCGTTTGGCGAACTCCTTCGACGACTCGATGCGCGCCGCAGCCTTCGTCGGACCGAAGATGCGCAGCCCCGCGGCCCTGAAGCAGTCGACGACACCCGCCGCCAGCGCCACTTCGGGACCCACGACCGTGAGGCCGATGCCCCGCTCCGCGGCAAAGTCACGCAGGCGTTCCACCTCGGTTTCACGAATGGCCACGCACTCGGCCTGCCGGGCGATGCCCGCATTCCCGGGTGCACAGTAAATTTTTTCAACCTGCGGCGAACGCGACAGCGCGTCGACAATGGCGTGTTCGCGGCCTCCGCCGCCGATAACCAGTACCTTCATAAACAAAATTCCTTTTTATCGCAGAATAAACTCCGCAGATTCCGGCACTTTTTTCCGCAAAAAGTGCCACAAAAACTCTCCGACGATACCTCCGCCTGCCCGGAACGGTCTAACGCTGGCTCCGGGCGACTATTCGCGGGTTTGTAAACAAACCGTCCCCTCCGCTCGCGCTTTTAGCCCGTCCCTTGCCAACGGCTCCGGTATCCGGTCGGATTTCTGTACTACCCAAAAATGGTAACGCCGGTGATACTAATGCTTGAAGTGCCTCTCACCGGTGAATACCATGGCGATACCCTTCTCGTCGGCCTTCCGGATCGAATCCTCGTCGCGGACCGAACCGCCGGGCTGCACGATCGCCGTCACGCCGTATTCGGCGGCCAGCGTCACACAGTCGTCGAAGGGGAAGAAACCGTCCGACGCCAGCACGAGACCCTCGGTGACGCCTGCGGCATGCGCCTGCTTCAGGGCGATCTCCGCCGAGCCGATGCGGTTCATCTGTCCGGCGCCGACGCCCAGCGTCCGGCCGTCCTTCACCGCCACGATGGCGTTCGACTTCACGTGTTTGACGATATGCCAGCCGAAATTGAGGTCCTCCATCTGCTCCGCAGCGGGCTTCGCCTTCGTGACGCACATATCGGCCGTAACGGCCTTCGTCGCCACGTCGAGGTCCTGCACCAGCAGGCCGCCGTTGACGCTCACATACTGTTTCGGGTCCACGTCGCCCTTATCCATGCTGACCTCGAGCAGGCGCAGGTTCTTCTTCGCCGAGAGCACTTCGAGCGCCCCCTCGTCGAATTTCGGGGCCATGATGATTTCGAGGAAGATCGGCTTCATCAGCTCGGCCGCTTCGCGCGTCACCGTGCAGTTCGTCGCCACGATGCCGCCAAAGATCGACACCTTGTCGGCCTCGTAGGCCTTCGTCCATGCCTCGACGACATCCTTGCCCGTCGCGGCGCCGCAGGGATTCATGTGTTTGAGGCCCACGCAGAACGGCTTGTCGAACTCGCGCACGATGCACAGCGCGGCGTTGGCGTCCTGGATATTGTTGTACGACAACTCCTTGCCGTTGAGCTGTCTGGCGAATGCCAGCGAATAGGGCACCTCCTTCCCCTCGCGGTAGAATTTGGCCGACTGGTGGGGGTTTTCGCCGTAACGCAACGACTGCACGAGGTCGAACTCGAGGAAAAGCTTCTCGTTCAGACCCGCCTGCGCGCGCATATAGGCGGCGATCATCGCGTCGTACTCGGCGGTATGCGTATAGGCTTTGGCCGAGAGCTTCAGGCGCGTGGCCTTTTCGGTATTGCCGCCGGCGCGAATCTCGTCCAGAATCGCGTCATAGTCCGCGGGGTCGCACACCACCGTCACGTCGGCCCAGTTCTTGGCCGCCGA
>OLWA01002470.1_pt1 | contig 16370 bp, 16 predicted proteins | sample 1673251 | NCBI WGS metagenome assembly OLWA01 (sample SAMEA3178937, study PRJEB25190) | human gut metagenome | biome: human gut; feature: human-associated habitat; material: faeces | place: Austria | collected 2013
TCTCGCAGCTTTCCGGCGGCAACCAGCAGAAAGCGTTGCTCGCAAAATGGCTGCAGGGGAAAACAGAGCTCCTGATCCTGCATGAGCCGACACAGGGCGTGGATGTAGGTTCTCGGCAGCAAATTTATCAGCACATCAGTAGCGCAGCGGCAGAAGGAACAGCGGTGCTGTGTTCCAGTTCTGACTATGAAGAGCTGTCCCAGATTTGCGATAGAGTTATCATTCTGGGACACGGCGAATATGTCAGCGAACTGGTTGGTGCGCAGATCACAAAAGAAGCAATTACTACGCTGTGCTTTGACAGCGTAACAAAATAATCCCGATCCGCTGGATGGAGGAAAATCTGACATGAATCAAACAACAAAAATCAAGGGCAAGATGAGCGCGGGCTCGTTTATGCAGCGGTATTTTATTTTTGCGATCTGGGTATTTCTAATCGTACTTTACACAGTACTTTTGCCGAAGAGCTTTCCAACGTGGCTGAATGTGACGACAATGCTCAGCTCGAAGGCAGTCATGCTGGTGCTTTCGCTGGCACTGATGGTGCCGATGATCGCGAACGACTATGATATGTCGGTCGGGGCCCTGATGACGTTCAGCGCAATGATGACGGCCGTGATGAACGTCTGGTGGGGCGTGCCGATCTGGGTCGCGGTGGCCTTGGTGATCATCATTGGCGCGTTGATCGGCGCGGCCATCGGCGGCCGCAACCACGCCACCGTACTCCACTCGTGCAAGGCGGTGTCGAACCTGCTCGAAACCGACAAGGCGTTCCGCCGCCAGGTCGAGGAGATCGAAAAAAAGGTGCTCGCCCAATAAATTGGGTACACATACCGTCGGTACAAACAGAGGGTCGTGACAGACAATGTCACGACTTTTTCGTATATTTGGAGTCACCAACCCTCAAACCCATGAAAAAGCCCCTTTCGATCATCACCGCAACCGCGATTCTGGCGGGTTGCAGCCAATCGACAGCCGTAAAATTCACCCTTACGGGCCGCGACCCGGCGTTTACCGACGGAAAATACATGTACATCATCACCTATGCCGGAGGCCCGGAGACCATCATCGACTCGGCGCGAATCGACAACTCGTCCTTCGCAATGAAAGGAAGCTGGCCCTATCCGGTGAGCGCCTTCCTCTATATGGGACGAGGCGCCGACGGAGAACAAATCAGCGACTCGGATTTCATCCTCGAAACCGGCGAGATCCGTGTTGAAAAGCGCAATGAAGACGAATTCATCCTGACCGGAACGCCGCAGAACGAGTTCAGGAACGAACTGCCGCAAAAAGTCGCCGGGTTGAGGCAAAAAGGCCTTTCCCCGCTGCGTACGGCCGAAGCCTGCGACAGTTTATTCCGCGCGGTCGTTCTCGAGAACCGCAACGCCCTGGCGCTATCCCTGCTGGAGAACGAATTACTGACCAATCGTCCCGGGCGCGAGCTTCTGCCATTATTGGATTCGTTCCCGGCTGCATTTCAAAAGCATCCCGCCCTGCTCGGACTGCGCAAGACGATCGCCGGAATGCGCGCCGATGTCGGAACATCTTATGCCGACATCACGGGACAGACGCCCGAAGGGGATACCGTTTCACTCGCCGCGACAGTCCGTAAACCGGGCAACCGCTACGTGCTGCTCGACTTCGGCGCCCTCTGGTGCGGGCCTTGCCGGGCGGAGTTCCCGAACCTCGCTGCGCTTTACGAGAAATACCACAGCCGGGGATTCGACATCTTCGGCGTCTCCTACGACGCCAACCGCAAACGATGGCTCGAATGCATCGAGACCTACGGCATGCGCTGGACGCAGATTCATCAGGGATTCGGTCTGCACCCGCGCCAGACACAGGCGTGGAGCGACTATACGCTGGGCGGTATCCCTTCCTGCTTCCTGATCGACTGTGCGACGGAAAAGATCATAGCCAAACAACTGCGGGGCGAAGCCCTCGCGCAGAAACTCTCCGAACTGCTCGACTGACCGCCTATGAACCAACCCGAAAGCGGGTCGTGACAGACAATGTCACGACTTTTTCGTATATTTGCCGAAAACAGCATGAAAGCGTTCGTCACTCTTTTGATTGCGTCCTTTTCAGGAATCGCAAACTGCCATGCAATTATTCCGGATACCGTATATATCAGGAAGCCGGAAAGCATGGGGCTGATATATAGAAATTTAGAAGTCATCACAAACGACGGCTATAAAATCGAAACCTGGTTTTTCCCTGCACAAAACCCGCCGTCCGAGAGCGAGCTGCGGAATCCGAACGAAAACCGCCGAACCCACGAAGCGCCGGGTGAGGCAAAGCGCCCGACCATCATCATATGCAATGGCGATGCAGGCAATATGTCCTACTTCCAACTTTATCTGGCGAAGAACTGGACCTCCCGGGGGTTCAATGTCGTGACTTTCGACTGGCGCGGATTCGGCAAGAGCTCACCCTTTGCAATGGATCGCAACTACCTGTGTTATACGGAAATGCTGGAAGATTACCGGGCTGTCATACGGAAGACCTCCGAACAGGAGGAAGTTCTGGACGGAGCGACGGCCATCGTCGGCTGGTCGACAGGCGCCTATCTCTCCATGATTACGGCACACACCGACAATCTGGTGAATGCTTTCATCGGCCGTTCCCTTCCGACGGATTTCGACGATTTCATCCCTTTGGTCATGCAGTACAAAAACAAGACCCGCAATGAATTGCTGGTTCCGGATGATTTTCCGACCGAACTGATGCCCGTACATATCGCTCCGGAATTCGAAAAACCTCTGTTCCTGATCGTAGGCGAGAACGATTTCCGCACTCCCGTCTGGATGAGCAGGAAAATAATCGAATCGCTGCCCGAAACGACACCCAAAGAGTTGATGATTGTCGAAAATGCCGCTCACGGCGGAAAGGAAGACCCGATGCTGATTGCATTCGATGACTTCATAAAAAGAACATCCGACTTTCTTATGGCTAATTTACGACCTCTGCACGGCGAACAGCCGTCTGCTGCCGAATAATTATGGACCAACCCAAACTCGAACGCCTGCTGCGGCTAATGAAGCTGCTGACGGCCAACACCACCTACAACGTCGACCAGCTGGCCGAACGGCTCCAGATGTCGCGCCGCACGGTCTACCGGTATATCGACACCTTTCGCGAGGCGGGGTTCGTGATCAAGAAATCGGGCGACTGCATCCGTCTCGACAAGGAGTCGCCGCACTTCCGCGACATCTCGCAGCTGGTGCACTTCACCGAGGAGGAGGCCGTGATCCTGAAAAACGCCATCGAGAACATCGACGACACCAATATGCTCAAGCAGAACCTCAAGCGCAAACTCTACTCCGTCTACGACAACAAGACGCTGGCCGACACCGTCGTGCGGGGCAAAAACGCCCCGAACATCCGGCGGCTGATCGAGGCCATCGAGCAGGAGCGGCAGGCCGTGCTGCACGGCTACCTGTCGGCCCACGGAGGCGGGGTCCGCGACCGCAGGGTAGAGCCTTTCGCCTTCACGACCAACTACGTGCAGGTGTGGTGCTACGACCTCGAAAGCCACACGAACAAACTCTTCAAAACCTCGCGTATCGGCTCCGTGGAGCTGTCCGAAGCGGCGTGGGAGCACCAAGAAGCCCACAGCGAGGGATTCATCGACGCCTTCCGCATGCACGGCGGGGCGCGCCGCCGCGTGCGGCTGGAACTGGGAACGCTGGCCTACAACCTGTTGTGCGAGGAGTATCCGCTGGCCGAACGCGATGTGAAACCGCTGGGGCGGGGACGCTGGTCGCTCAACACGGAGGTGGCCGGAATGGCCGGGGTGGGACGCTTCGTCGTGGGGCTGCTGGACGACATCCGCATCGTCGACTCCCCCGAGCTGACGGGCTATATCCGCGAATATATTGCGGCAAACACCCCGAAAATGTAAATTTTTCACTATATTTCCACAAACTTTGAAAGCAAACCGCATGAAACGAAATCACCTCCTGACGACCGGCGCGCTGTGCCTCGCACTCGCCGCCGCATCGTGCTGCCGGCAAGCTCCGGCCCCGCAGGCAAAAGCCTCCGCCGAACCCGTCTCGCTGAAAGATCACGGAGCCGAACCGACGGTGCTGAACATCGAAAGCCACACGCTCGCGAACGAGAATTTCCGGACCGCATTGTGGACCGGCAGCAACTTGCAGGTGACGCTGATGGCGATTCCCGCCGGCGGCGACGTGGGGCTGGAACAACACCACGACATCGACCAGTTCCTGCGCGTGGAGGAGGGCACGGCACGCGTGATGATGGGCGACAGCGAGGACAACCTCGACTTCGTGCGCGAGGTCTCGGACGACTATGCGATCCTGGTCCCGGCCGGAAAATGGCACAACATCGTCAACACGGGTGACAAACCGCTGAAAATCTACTCGATTTACGCCCCGGCGGAACACCCCCACGGCACGGTCCACAAGACCCGGCAGGAGGCCATGGAGGCCGAACACCACCATTAGCCGAACGACCCGCCGACAGCTGTCGGCGGGTTTATTTTACATTTTTCACCGTTGTGTCACAACCTGTCACTCGCAGACCGTTCCTTTGCAGCGTGAACCAAAAACAAAACGACAATGGGAACAGCTTACAGAATCAGGTGCAAGCACTGCGGAGCGCAGTTCGAGCACTCCATGCAGCCGGGCTACGGCCTGCTGCCGATGTGCGTCGGGTGCGGCGAATACGTCGAGACCGAAACGGCCATCCGGTGTCCTGCCTGCCTGCACCGGCTCAACACCACGCAGGAGGAGTTCAACGAGCAGATCGAAGTGACCTACCAATGGGATTAGGCCGCAAAAAAGTCGCCCGGGAAGCATGAAAATCGCCGGAAAATTCATACCTTTGAGAAAATAATCTCTTTTTCGGAAAACGCTATGACACAGTTGCAGGCGGGGGAGATGGCCCCCGATTTCAAGTCCACGACCCAAGACGGTGAGCCTCTGACGCTTGCCGATCTGCGAGGACAGCGCACGATACTCTATTTCTACCCCAAGGACAACACCTCGGGCTGTACGCTCGAAGCCAAAAGCCTGCGCGACGGCAAGGCCGAACTGACACGGATGGGATTCCGGATCATCGGCGTAAGCCCCGACAGCGAGAAGTCGCACCGCAGTTTCTGCGACAAGCACGACCTGAATTTCACGCTGCTCTCCGACACCGACCACTCGGTGTGCGAAGCCTACGGCGTGTGGGCCGAAAAGTCGATGTACGGCCGCAAGTACATGGGTGTGCTGCGCACGACGTTCGTCATCGACGCCGAAGGCCGCATCGAGAAGATTTTCACCAAGGTGGACACCAAGAACCACTACCGGCAGATCATTGATTCCTACAAGTAAGGACAGGATACAATTTGTCCCGCCGATGTGCGTCCGACCGCCGTATTCGCCGCCTGAAGCGTCGTTTACGAATCCGACCCACCCCCTAAATCCCCGTCTCGGGCGGGGACCCGACGCCGCAAGGCGGCGAAACAACGGCTCCCGCCGCTCGGCGAAGTTCGACAGCAGCGGACCGAAACAAAGTTAATGATACAAAACAAAACCATAATGGCAGAAAAAGTACAGATAAACGCGGACAAGCTCAAAGTGCTGGACGCAGTGATGCAGAAAATAGAGAAGGACTTCGGCAAAGGCTCGATCATGCGTATGAACAGCACCGAAGTGAACGACATTCCGGTCATCCCGACGGGTTCGATCACGCTCGACATGGCGCTCGGCGTAGGCGGCTATCCCAAGGGCCGCGTCGTGGAGATCTACGGTCCCGAGTCGTCGGGCAAGACCACGCTGGCGATTCACGCCATCGCCGAGGCGCAGAAGGCCGGCGGCATCGCGGCCTTCATCGACGCCGAGCACGCCTTCGACAGTTTCTACGCACAGAAACTGGGCGTGGACGTCGACAACCTGCTCATTTCGCAGCCCGACAACGGCGAGCAGGCGCTCGAAATCGCCGACTCGCTGATCCGTTCGAGCGCCATCGACATCATCGTCATCGACTCCGTGGCGGCGCTGACGCCCAAGGCCGAGATCGAGGGCGAGATGGGCGACTCGAAGATGGGTCTTCAGGCGCGCCTCATGTCGCAGGCGCTGCGCAAACTCACGTCGAGCATCTCGAAGACCAAGACCGTCTGCATCTTCATCAACCAGCTGCGCGACAAGATCGGCGTGGTCTACGGCAACCCCGAGACCACCACGGGAGGCAATGCGCTGAAATTCTACGCTTCGGTGCGTATCGACATCCGCCGCATGTCGGTCATCAAGGACGGCGAGGACCAGCTGGGAACCCGCACGAAGGTCAAGGTCGTGAAGAACAAGGTGGCCCCTCCGTTCAAACGCGCGGAGTTCGACATCATGTTCGGCGAGGGCATTTCGAAGATCGGCGAGATCGTCGACCTGGGCGTCGATTACGGCGTGGTCAAGAAGGCCGGATCGTGGTTCTCCTATGGCGACCGCAAGATCGGGCAGGGCCGCGATGCCGTCAAGGAGCTGCTCAAGAACGACAAGGCTCTGGCCGACGAAATCGAACAGAAGGTCCGCGAAGCTCTGAAAAACCCTAAAAAAGAGTAGAGTAGCCTATGGGATATACTGCCGAGGATGAAGCCCTGATCAAGGAAAAATGGGACGATCTGCTGCTTTCCTGTACCCGAATCTGCAAGAACGATGAGGACTGGAATCTGATTAAACGCGCGTTTTTCCTCGCCAAGGAGGCTCACGAGGGGGTACGGCGCCGCTCCGGCGAGCCATACCTCCTGCATCCTATTGCAGTAGCCAAGATCGTCATCGAAGAGATCGGTCTGGGCGTCAAGTCGGTCGTCGCCGCACTGCTGCACGATGTCGTCGAAGATACCGAATACACGGTCGAAGACATGGAGCGGATCTTCGGCCCCAAAATCGCCTCGATGGTCGACGGCCTGACCAAAATGTCCGGCGTCTTCAATGCCGACACCTCCGAACAGGCCGAATACTTCCGAAAGGTGCTGCTGACCCTCTCGGACGACGTGCGCGTCATCCTGATCAAGATCGCCGACCGTCTGCACAACATGCGAACCCTCGGCTCGATGCCCCTCAACAAGCAGATCAAGATCACCGGAGAGACGATCTACCTCTTCGCTCCGCTGGCATACCGGCTCGGCCTCTACTCGATCAAAAGCGAGCTGGAAGACCTCTGCATGAAGTACCGCTTCCCGCAGCAATACGCCGAAATCACCCGCAAGCTCCAGGAGAGCGAAGCCTCCCGCAAGGAGTTCATCGACAAGTTCAACGCCCCGATCATCGCCGCCCTGAACCGCGACAACATCAACTACGAAATCTCGGGCCGCGTCAAGAGCGTCTACTCGATCTGGAGCAAAATGCAGCGCAAACAGATCCCCTTCGAGGAGATTTACGACCTGTTTGCCATCCGCATCGTCTTCAAGCCGCTGCCGTTCCCCTCGGAAAAGACCCAATGCTGGCAGATCTACTCGACCATCACCGATATCTACACCCCGAAGCCCGACCGGCTCCGGGACTGGATCTCGATGCCAAAGGCCAACGGCTACGAAGCGTTGCACTCGACGGTCATGGGACCCGACGGCGTATGGGTCGAGGTACAGATCCGCACGCAGCGCATGGAGGATATCGCCGAACGCGGATTCGCCGCCCACTGGAAGTACAAACACGCCACAATCTCGCAGGACGAGGATGAATTCGACAAGTGGCTCAAGCAGATCCGCGCCGCGCTGAACAGTCCGACGGAGAATGCAGTCGACTTCCTGGACAACTTCAAGTTATCGCTCTACACGTCGGAGATTGTGGTGTTTACACCGAAAGGAGAGGCCCGGAAAATGCCTTATGGCGCCACGGCCCTCGACTTCGCATACGACATCCACTCGAAGATCGGAAACAACGCCATCAGCGCCAAGATCAATCACAAGCTCGAACCGATCACCACGCAGATCAACAGCGGCGACCAGATCGAGATCATCACGGCCGACAACGCCCGCCCCAAGCCCGAATGGCTCGAAGTGGTCACCACCGCCAAGGCCAAACAAGCCATCAAGAGCTTCCTCAAACGCGAGCGTCAAAACAACATCGAACGCGGCATGCAGATGCTCGACGAACGAATGAAGTCCCTGAATATCAAATTGAGTGGACGCGTTCTGCGTAAAATCGTCCCCATCTACGACTGTAACAACAAAGAGGAGTTATACAGTAAGATCGGTGCCGGCATCGTCACGCTCGAAAACCTTGATAAAGCCCTCAAGGTCAACTCCAAAAGCAAAATACTCAAGTTCTGGACCCTCTTTATTCCCCAGAAGGAGGAGGAGGAAAACGACGATTCGACCGCATCCGAAGGCGATATCACTCCGATTGCAACCGACTCTCCGATCGAACCCCGATTCGAAATCGCCGAGTGCTGCAAACCGATTCCGGGCGACAAGGTCGTCGGTTACAGAGACCCCGCATCGGGCAAAATCATCGTCCACAAGGCTACGTGCGACGAGCTGAACCGCCTGGCCGCCCAATACGGCAAAAATATCGTCAAGGAGGAGATCAAATGGTCGCAGCACAAGGCCATGTCCTACCTGGTTACCACGGAGTTGCGCGGAATCGACCGCCAGGGCCTGCTGCTTGATCTGGCTACGGTCGTCACCAACGACTTCAACATCAATATCCGCGAAGTCAACATCCACAGCCATGACGGAATCTTCGAAGGCAATGTCAGCCTCTACGTAAAGGATGCCGAAAGCCTGAATGCCGTCATGGACAAATTGCGCCAGATAAAAGGCATCGAAACTGTCAAACGAACCATGAACTGATGTCCGCATGGAGGATTTCTCGACGATATTATGGGTCGTGATCATCGTGGGCGCGATGATCTACAACTCCCTTTCCAAAGCCCGCAAAACACGCGGAAAGGAGGGAAACAACCCGTCCGGACACGGAGAGGCCTGGCCCTCGATTCCCTGGAACAACGAGGATACCGCCCCCCAAAGTTCCGAAACCGCCACAACTTCCCGAATACCGACCTCAATCCCAACATTTGAGAACAGTCCTCAGACCGGAAACAATAGATCTCCCATATCCGACGCCAACGTTCCAACACCTCGGACCACAACCGCTCCGAACGGTCACAGCAGCGTCTTGCGGAAAGAAACCGACCGGACTCCTCGAAGCAACATCGAAAGGGGGTTGCAAACGGAATTCGACCGGAAAGCGCAACCCCAAGATCCCGATCAATTGCCGTATCGAGAAACCCGCCGCAATCCGATACCGAGCAGCGAGAGCCGACAAACTCAAACGCCTGTTCCGGATGCTGTTCCGGACGAATACCAAAGTCTGGAGGAGATCTCCATCGAAGAGTACATTCCCGAATATGAAACAGCGGAAACGTCAGAATGTACGGATTTCGATTGTTCCATGACTCGAAACAACATTTCCGGCGACCTGAAGCAGAAAGCCGAGGGTGAACCCGCTTTTCCAAAGCCCCCCGGAAAAAGTACACGAAAAGGCCAAGAGAACATTACGGAACTGGTCGAGGAGTTCGATTTGCGCCGTGCAGTCATCTATTCCGAGATTCTGAAGCCCAAATTTGAGGACTAAATCGGAACTCTGCCAATCGCGCGAATCCAACAATACCGGAAAGAAACCACTTCAATGCCAACCGGCTCCGAGACAAGCCGTCAATATGCCGTATATGCGAGCTCCAGTACACCCCCAAAATCCTTGCAGGCCCCAAGCCAAGAAGAAACTGTTGACGGGAAGAGTTAGCGAAGAATCAAAGGTAAACAGCAATTGAAGGCTGACAAGATGAAGACAACAGAGACACAAAACCATAAAAAATAAACCATATGGCAACGATTTTTTCACGCATCATCGCAGGGGAGATCCCTTCGTACAAAGTGGCCGAAGATGACCGCTATTATGCATTTCTTGACATCAATCCACTCACCAAAGGTCACACGCTGGTCGTCCCCAAACAGGAGGTCGACTACCTGTTCGATCTCGATGACGAGACCCTGGCCGGCATGATGATCTTCGCCAAAAGGGTAGCTGCAAAAATCCAGCGCGAAATAGCTTGCAAAAAGGTTGCAGTTGTCGTTTTAGGCCTCGAAGTTCCCCATGCACACATCCATTTAATCCCAATTCAGAGCGAAAATGACGTCGATTTCCACCGCGAAAAGCTCAAATTGACACCAGAAGAGTTTCAAGAAATCGCCAATAAACTCGCAAAATAGGCGACTGTTAATAAACAGATAAATCTCTGTAAGAGAGCCGGATTGTTAATCTGAATAACAGTCCGGCTCTTTTATATTTAACATAATGTAGTCGAAATCCGAGATTGTTAATAAAATAAGATCATGTTCGGCTTTAAATATTGGAAATTTACTTTTTCAGGGGGTAAATAGGGTAGTTATTTTACAATTGTAAAACACAGGAACTGTTCAATTTCCATTTGTAATTACATTTGTAAATAAAACTTCTGTTGAAATCGTTGTTAATTGTTACTTTTGTCAATTACATTAGTAGCGCAGTAAATCGTTCGTCTAAGTCACCAAAAGAGCAGTTAAATGATTAAATTAATACCAGAGCAATAGCTGATTTCCATATATTTACAAGAACTAATTAAAGTTTATTTAAGGGAATATAAAGCAGGCGAGGCAAAAATACGACGGACAAACAGAACCAGCATAATATGTCACAATAATAACCTGGTTATCAATGGAAAATATACATTTAACGAAAGAATTCGTTTAAATAATCACGCAGAAGTATTTTAACCATATCTTCGATTTTACTTTTGTAAACTTTATCAACAGTTATCAACATTTTACAAATGTAGAATTTTCTTGTTTTACAAAAGAAAAAAGTTTATATTTGTAAAAAATTACGCTGATGAGGGAAAAATTGCTCGAATTGTTGAATCGCGAAGGTTTAAGGCCGAGCCAACTGGCAGACATGCTTGAAATCAATCCTGCTGGAATCTCGCATATTCTTGCTGGACGAAACAAACCGAGTTTCGAACTGCTCCAAAAAATTCTCAGACGGTTCCCCCGAATCAACCCCGACTGGCTGTTGCTCGATTCCGATCAAATGTATCGAAGTGACATCTCACATGAGACTCCGGTGAACTCGGTGAACGCCTCGTTGGCTTCTGGTAGAACGCCCGCAAACCGAAACATCGGAAATGATCTGGGTTTGTTTGCCGATTCCTCCAAAAACGAGAATCATGCTTCAACATCGACAATCGGACCAAACTCCGAAGCTGCGACGGTTGATTCCGCATCGGACATCCGAGTGTCCGCGCCACACAAAGCCGCCGTGAAGAGGATTGTCATCTTCTACGATGATCAGACCTTTGAAACTTTCACGCCAACTTCCAAGTAACGGATCCTCCCGGCGGAGATCTCCGCATGACAACATCCATTTAGCCTGGAAGCAAACCGGCTCGTCCGACCATATGACAAAACGCCGAGTTTTTCTGCGAACCTCCCAATACGTCAAATACACGCTGCTCCAGGCTCCAGGAGCGCGATCGTCACGATCCATTGTTCACACGATTCAAAATATTGCATTCTCGGAGCGTTAAAAAAAAGATACGATCCGCCGGAAAGCAAGCCAACATCCTCATTACAAACGCTTCGGGTAAACCTGCCGGGCCGAATTATCCTGCACGGACATAACCGCAAAATAAAAGCCTCCGGGGAGAATTTATTTCCAAAAACCACGGATAAGGAATATTCTGGCATTACGAAATTGACAAACTTGCCTTTCTTGCCTTGAATATTCTGAATGAAATAATATTTATATTATGTTAAATAACAAATACCCGATAACCGATCTGGATATTCGGCCGGCTCAGACTACTGCTCGACAATGAATCTGAACTGGACGTAGGAAATACGATCGTATAGATGCGAAAAAAGAGCGTCGGGAGGTACTTGTCCCCGAAACAGAGCGCAAATCCTCCCATTATTTATTACCTTTGCGGGAAATTCGAAACGTGCATCCCGATTGTATGATCCGCCGTTTCCGCCGAACATGCCTATGAAAAAAACAGCCATACTCTGGATCATCGTACTCGTCTGCGCCTCCTGCGCCACAAAGCCGGCAACCGATGAGCAAACCCTGTATGTCTCGATTCTTCCCCTGAAAAACATCATCGAAAATATTGTCGGTCAGGATCTTGACATCAATGTTCTCGTCCCGGCAGGCGCAAGTCCCGAAACCTTCGAACCCACTCCCAAACAGGTCGTGGAACTCAACAAAGCCCAAATGATCTTCAACGTCGGTCTAATTGATTTCGAGACATCGCTGCTCTCCCGAATCCAGGATCGCTCGAAAATCGTCGATTTGAGCCAGGGCATAGAACTGATTGAGGGAACCTGCTCCCATGGCGCAGCCAACAAGGCCGCCAATCGGGACGAAACCTCCGGAAACACCCATGCCCACGGAGTGGATCCCCACATCTGGACATCCCCGCAAGCCCTGCAGATCATGGCCAAGAATGCCTATGAAGCCATCCGAAAGGTCTATCCCGATTCGGTCCGGTACGAGGCTAATTTCAAGCGCCTGATGCAGCAACTCCGCGAGCTGGATACCCGAACACGCGAAAAGATCGAGCGGAGTGGAATCCGCTACTTCATCGTATACCACCCCGCCCTCACCTACTACGCCCGCGACTACGGGATCGAACAGGTCGCCATCGAAGCCGAAGGCAAGGAGCCCTCGGCCAGACGATTGGCCGGAATCATCCGAAACGCCCGCAAGGATGGTGTACGCAAGATATTCTATCAGAACCAGTTCCCGGCATCCGTCGTCGAGATCATCGCCCGAGATATCCAGGCCAGCTATATCGAGATCAATCCCCTCGAAGAGCAGGTCATCCCGAACATCGACCGGATCACCGACTTAATCACCGAACCATGAATCTGGTCACACTCCATGACGTAAGCGTCTCCTACGAGGGTTACGAAGCCCTTCAGCATGTCAATCTGGCGATCGGCGAGCACGATTTTCTCGGAGTCATCGGACCCAACGGAGGCGGCAAGACGACCCTCGTCAAGGCCATTCTCGGGACAGTCCCCCACTCCGGAACCATCGACTTTGCGCCGGAACTCTTCCGCGGACGCGAACGGCTGATCGGATACATGCCTCAGATCTCGAATTTCGACCGGGCCTTCCCGATCTCGGTTTTCGAGGTCGTCCTCTCCGGACTGCAGGGCCGGCGCGGATTCCGGTCGCGCTATTCGCGTGAGGACAAGCGACTGGCCATGGAACTGATCGAACATTCGGGGCTCGGAACCGTAGCCAGACACCCCATCGGAGAGATCTCGGGCGGACAGATGCAACGCGCCCTGCTGGCCCGGGCCATTATCTCCGACCCGCGGCTGCTGATCCTGGATGAACCGGCCAATTTCGTGGACAATCAGTTCGAAAAGGAGTTGTATCACACGCTTCGCGAACTGAACCAGCGCATGGCCATCGTCATGGTCTCGCACGATATCGGGACCATCACCAGCGTCGTCAAGGAGATCGTCTGCGTCAACCGACACGTGCATCGCCACCACTCGAACATCCTCACTCAGGAACAATTGCGCAACTACGACTGCCCGATTCAGATCATCACCCACGGCACTGTTCCGCACACCGTCCTGGAGCATCATCCGGGCGACTGCTGTCCCGATCACGAATAAAGCGGCCGAAAAAACGGCTTGAAACAACAAAGGGAGGAGAATCGTGAGATTCTCCTCCCTTTATTTGATGGACGAAAGTGATCGCCCACCCTACTCTCCGGACCGGCAATTCCGGATTGCACCGGGCCCGACGAGTGTCTTCTACTTGGCCTCGTTGATCTTGCTCAACTTCTCGAACAGCTTGCCGAACGAATCCTCAATCTCGGCGCGAAGTGCTGCGTAATGCTTGCGGACCAGCGAGCGGTTGTGCGGCTCGGCCGGATTCATAGCCTTGACGAACAGATCGTTGCGGACAGCTACAGCCTCCTGCATCACCTCGAAGATCTCCTTCTCCTTCGAGGGCTGGAAGCAGATTGCCATGTCGCAGTCGAATACAACCTCCTCGAGGCGGTAGTCGATCTCCTTCTTCAGGGTACGTAAATTTGCCATTGTATCTTGGTTTTGAAATTTTTGCTTCGACAAAGGTAGCAAATCCTTTCGGATTAACAAACGGTTTCCCGCTTCGAGCGCCTTTTTTTGAGTGCCGCAGACCGATTCGCTCCGCGGAGTCCGCCCCAAAGCCATCCCCACCCCGAAACGATCTCCCATGCGGGCCCTGTCGCAGGCCCCGAAGCCCCACAAAGCCCCCGGCATCCGAAGCCTCCAAAGCCCCGAATCAGGCCCCGAAACGGCCGAGGTCCCGGTTTCCGACAGCGCTTCCGCATCTTCCGAACCGCCGTCTGACAAACGAGCCCGACCTTGTACAGGGCCGGGCTCGTCGGACATCGTTTTCGAACAATTACATCCGTTCGAGATCCTTGTAAGTCTTCTTCGTGGCACGAGCCGCCTTTTTGGCCGCTTTGGCCTCTTTTTTGGCAATCTTTTTAGCGGCCTTTTCCTGGGCACGGGCAATCTTCGCCGCCTTGCGCGCATCCCGCTTGGCAAGCCGGTCGACAGTCTTCGAATCCTTCTTGACGGCCTGCGAGGTCTCGCGCATCTCCCTGCGGACCTCACCCTTGTCCGGCATCTCGACGATCACCCCGTTGACATCCTCCTCGACCACCACATAATCCTGAGCCGGAGCCGGTTGCGGAGCCGGAGCGGGCTTCCGGACCAGCGTACGCTGCTCGACCATACGGTCCGTCGCATAGCCGATCATCACCTCGACCCGCCGCATCGGAGGCAGAATCTGCTCGGCCAGGTAGTTCCATACGGCCGGATTGCGCTTCAAGGCCTGCTCCTTGGCCATCGGAGCCTGTGTGCCGTCGACGATCTGCAGCACCATCGAACGGTCGGGAACCGACGAGGCCGCAATCGCCGCATGGGTCGCCGTCCAATCCTCGGCGACGGATTTCACCGTCACGTTGTAATGCTTCGAGAAATCGTACTTCGCATCGACGTACGCCTTGAAATCGTTCGCACGCTGTGCCGCCAGCTTCTCGTTGAAGGTCACGCTGCCGTCCGGCGAAGCATACCCCGTAATGATCACCTCGCAGACCCGGCGCGTGGTATCCTGCATCAGCCCCTCGACGAACGAATTCATCTCATTCAGAGCCTGCGTGTTGCCTTTCAGCGCCGCATTGAGCTTCGCCACACTGATCCGGTAATGGATCGAATAATCCACGTCGTCCATGCTTCGGATCACATAGCGGCGGACCAGGTAGTCGCCCTCCATCTTCTCCGACATCATCACGGTATCGGCGGCAGGACCCGCCGTCTTGACCGCCGTCTGCGCCGTCGCTCCGGCAGCGCCCATCATCGCAACCGAAAGTGCGATGGTTGATACGATTGTTTTCACGATTGTTGAGTGTTGGTTTACAACCCCCTCCGTTCGCAAGTTTCGTACCACAAAGGCGTCCCGGTCCGAATGCCGCAGCCTGCGGTCCGGAGACGAAAGACGGAAGCCCCGAACTTCGGAACTTCCGCCTTCAGTGTCGGTGGGGCGGTTCCGGACCGAACTCCCCCACCCTTTGTTTGCGCTCCGGACGGCTACATGCGCTCCGGCACGTCGATGCCCAGCAGCGCCATGCCCTTGCGGATGACACGTGCCACCTGTCGGGCCAGCGCCAGACGCATGCCGCGAACCGCCGCATCCTCCTCCTTGAGGATCGAATGGTCGTGGTAGTAGCCGTTGAACTGCTTGGCCAGATCGTAGACGTAGGCACCGATGATCGACGGCGCGAAGTTCTCGCCCGCGGACTTCACCGTGGCCGGATACTCCGTCAGCATCTTCACCAGGTCGATCTCCTCGGGGAGCATCCGCACCTCCGCACCGATCTCCCGCGAGGCCTCTACCCCGCTTTCGGCTGCCTTGCGCAGCACCGAGCAGATCCGCGCATGGGTATACTGGATGAAGGGGCCCGTATTGCCGTTGAAATCGATCGATTCGCGCGGGTCGAACAGCATCGTCTTCTTCGGGTCGACCTTCAGGATGAAATACTTCAGCGCGCCGAGACCCACCATCGTCGAGACGGCATTGGCCTCCTCTTCCGAGCAGCCGTCCAGCTTGCCCAGTTCGGCCGACATCTCGCGGGCCGTCTTCACCATGTCGGCGATCAGATCGTCGGCATCGACGACCGTACCCTCGCGCGACTTCATCTTGCCCTCGGGAAGCTCCACCATGCCGTACGAAAGGTGCGTGATGTGGTCGCTCCACTCGGCATAGCCCAGCTTCTTCAGCACCAGTTTCAGCACCTGGAAGTGGTAGTTCTGCTCG
>OLWA01002486.1_pt1 | contig 16272 bp, 17 predicted proteins | sample 1673251 | NCBI WGS metagenome assembly OLWA01 (sample SAMEA3178937, study PRJEB25190) | human gut metagenome | biome: human gut; feature: human-associated habitat; material: faeces | place: Austria | collected 2013
AAAAAATACAAGTGGAACAAGTTATACTGCAGATACAGTAATAACAGATGATGTAGAACTAACTGCACAATGGTATGAGTATTGTGTTAATAAAACATTAAAGTCAACATCATGTTCAAAAACATGTGGTGGCGGAAATATCATAAATCATTATGTAGATGCTAAAGATTCAAGTCAAGAGTGTCCTGATGAACCAACATCTACATCTTGCAATACACAAAAATGTTATACTAGATGTGATGAAACATGTGCTATTTATAAATGTGAACAATATTCTGATTGGCCAATTCAATACCATGAATATTTGTATGATAAATATGATCATAGTTATTGCAAAGAAGGTGCTTGGATGGGATATGAATGGGGAAATAATAACTGTTCAGTTGGTGCTACAATAGATAATTGTAATGGAACATCATCTGGTGGTGGATCTTCTGGAGGTTCTAATTGTGAAACTGTAAGTTTTGATTGTACTGGATTTATATATGATACTTATAATGATTGCTTTAATCTTGTATTTGATAGAGGCGATGGTGTTTGGGGCGGATGTGAAAAGAATAAATATAATAAATATCGAGCTTGCAAATATAAAACAGTTTGTTCATAATAATTATAATTAAAAAATTAATTTTACATAAAAGTGTGTCAAATGACACATTTTTTATTTTCTTTTAAGGAAACTATCTTGCTAATAAAAACTTATTGTAGTATTATAATGGTAGCAGGTGGCAGAAAGTGGAAGAAAGTGGTGAATGCATATGCTAATGGGGGAATTTCATCATAATATAGATGATAAAGGAAGATTAATAATACCAGCTAAATTTAGAGAAGATCTTGGTAATGAGTTTGTAGTTACTAGAGGAATTGAAAAATGTTTATTTGTCTATTCTAAAGAAGAGTGGAACAAAATAGTTGAAAAGTTAAAAAAACTTCCATTTACCAATAAAGATGCAAGAAACTTTACTCGTTTTTTCTTATCTGGTGCCTCAATGTGCGAATTCGACCGTCAAGGTAGAATAAACATATCCTCAAACTTAATTAATTATGCATCATTAAACAAAGAATGCGTAGTAATTGGTGCCAATGATCGTTTAGAAATTTGGAGTGAGGAATTATGGAACAATTTCTTTGAATCAAATGAAGATAACTTATCAGATATAGCTGAAAACTTATTTAAGGATAATTTATATGAAACATTATAGTGTATTAAAAAAAGAACTTATTGATGGATTAAATATAAATCCTGATGGAATATATGTAGATGCTACCTTAGGTTATGCAGGAGATTCAAGTGAAATTTTAAAGCGAATGAAAAGGGGTTTTCTTTTCGCCTTTGATCAAGATGAAGAAGCAATAAAATATAGTGATGATATCTTAAAAAATATTAGTTCTAATTATAAGATTATTTATTCTAATTTTAAAAGTATTAAAGAAAAATTAAATGAAGAAAATGTTTCTAAAGTAGATGGAATAATTTATGATTTAGGAATATCAAGTCCACAAATTGATGAGGATTATAGAGGATTCTCATTTATGAAGAATGCAGAACTTGATATGCGTATGGATTTAAATAATCCACTTACAGCAAAATATATCGTTAACAATTATAAATTAGAAGATTTAACTAATATTTTTTATAAATATGGAGAAGAAGATTTTTCTAAAAGTATTGCTTCAGCAATTGTAAAAGCAAGAAAAAATACTGAAATTAATACAACTTTAGAATTAGTGGAAATAATTAAACAAGGTGTTCCTTACAAGTATTTTGTAACTAAACATCCTGAAAGAAGAATATTTCAAGCTATTCGTATTGAGGTAAATGATGAATTAAATGTATTATCATCTTCTATTAATGATGCAATAGATATGTTAAAACCGGGTGGAAGATTATGTGTAATAACTTTTCATTCATTAGAAGATCGTATAGTTAAAAAAATATTTAAAGAAAAAAGTGAAGTTAATGATTTAGTAAAAGGTTTACCAATAATTCCTGAAGAATATAGGCCAATTATTAAATTGATAAATAAAAAACCAATTCTTCCGAGTAATAAAGAATTAGATGAAAATAGTAGAAGTAAAAGTGCTAAATTAAGAATAATAGAGAGGATATAATAATTATGAAAAAGACTAGGAAAAGAGTTAAAATAAGATTTATTGATAGATTAATAACTACATTAATTGTTATTTTGGTTGTATCTAGTCCAATTGTAGTTGTATATTCTAAGAGTGTTTTATCTAAAAGCAATATTGAATTAGAAAGAATGAAAAGTAAAATAGATAAACAAGAAACGATGAATGAAAGCATAAGTATGAAAATTAATGAGATAGCTAGTTTATCGAATATTCAAGATATTGCTAAAGATTATGGATTAACATATCAAAATGATAATATAATTGTGGTAAAATAAGTATAGGTGATGAAAAAGTGAAAAAAAATAGTAGAATTTTTAGTATTATTAAAATATCTAGGATAGCTACTATTTTTTTGTTTGTAGTAATTCTCGTAAAACTTACATATGTTGCAATATCTCCTAAAGTTGATGGAATTGATTTAAATACTTTTGCACTATCTCGTACAACTGCTACTAAAACAATTGAAGCATCTCGTGGAACTATTTATGATATTAATAATGAGGTATTAGCAACGAATGTTAGGAGTTACACTGTTATTGCTTATTTGGATGAATCAAGAACTAGTGATGAGGCAAATCCAAGACATGTAGTTGATAAAGAAACAACTGCGGAAAAGCTAAGTCCTTTAATAAATATGACTTCTAAACAAATTTTGAAATTATTAAATACTAAAAATGTATATCAAGTTGAATTAGGTCCAGGTGGAAGAAATATAACAGAGTTAATTAAAGAAGAGATAGAAGCTTTAGATTTACCAGGAATAGATTTTATTAAAAGTACTAAAAGAGAATATCCTAACGGAGATTTTGCTTCTTACATTATAGGTTATGCAAAAAAGAATGATGAAGGATCTATAGTTGGGGAGCTTGGAATTGAAGGAAAATATAATAATGAATTAACCGGTACTAATGGTAAAACAATTTATCAAAAAGATGCTTATGGTTATCGAATTGCTAACACTCCAGAAGTTACAGAAGAAGCTAAGAATGGTTATGATATTTATTTAACATTAGATTCTAATATTCAATTGTATTTAGAGAATGCTATAAAAGAAATTGAAAATTTTAATATTGATTGGGCAACTTTAACGATTGCGGATGCTAAAACTGGTGCTATTGTTGGTTCAACATCAAGTCCTAGTTATAATCCAAATATTCTTAATATAACAGATTATAATAATCCATTAGTTAGTTATACTTATGAACCGGGATCAACAATGAAAATATATTCATTTATGGCAGCGATTGAAGAGGGATTATATAAAGGTGATGAATTATATCAATCTGGATCAATTCAAGTATCTGATTATAATATTAGTGATTGGAATAAAGAAGGATGGGGTAAAATAACTTATGATAAAGGTTTTACATATTCTTCAAATGTAGCTGCTGTTTTGTTATCACAAAAATTAGGAAAAGAAAAATTGTTAGATTATTATAAAAAATTTGGTTTTGGTAAAAAAACTGGCATTGAATTATCTAATGAGTATGATGGTAAAATTAAATTTAATTATGAGTCAGAACTTGCATCAGCTTCTTATGGACAAGGTATTACAACTACGCCTATTCAAAATATTCAAGCTTTAACTAGTTTAAGTAATGGTGGTACTATTTTAAAACCATATATTATTAGTAAAATAGTTGATAATGAAGGCAATGTTGTTTATGAGGGAAAAAGAACTGAACTTACAAAAGTTGTTTCTTTAAATACTGTAAAAAAAATGATGGATTTAATGGATGAAACTGTAAATTCAAAAGATACCGCTGTTACAGGCTATCGATATCATACTGATAAATTAACTTTAATAGGTAAAACAGGAACTGCTAATTATACGCAAAATGGTAAATATGTTTCTGGACAATATAGTACAATTAGATCATTTGCGGGGTTATTTCCTAAAGATGATCCTAAATATATAATTTATGTATCTGTTAAAAAGTTTCAAGGAGCATCAAGTAGTTTAGGAAATATTATAAAGAAAATGGTTGAATCGGTTGTAACTTACAAGAATTTGTCTGATAAAGATTCTAATGTAGATGAAAGTAAGGTAATAAATATTGCGTCATATATTAATCAAGGTAAAAATGAAACTGTTAAATTACTCGAAAAATATGGATTATGTCCGATTGTTATAGGTGATGGAGAATATATTATTAATCAATATCCTTCTACTAATAGTTCTGTTTTATATGGAAGTAAAGTATTTTTGGTTACAAATGGTAATAATATTACTATGCCAAACGTTATAGGATGGACACATAATGAGATAAATACTTTTGCTAAATTGATAAAAATAAATTATAATATTGATGGTTATGGGAAAGTTATAAATACTAACATACCAGAAGGGAGTATAATAGATTTAAATAATGATCTATTGGTTGAACTAGGATAATGAAAAAGAAATTATTAAATATTATTAATTCTTATAAAGTAATTATTATTGTTTTGATGTTATTATGTGTTTTTTTACTTATATATTTAAATAAGATTACTTCTGCTAATAAAATATATTTATTTGAGGGAAGTTCTGATTATGTTGAAGTTAAAAGTGGTGTAGTAAGTCTTAATTATAATATGAATTTATTTCAAGGATCTAATATTGATTTTAAAGAGAAAGATAAGACCGTTGTTAGTTATGATATTGGTTATTATGTTTTAGTTAATGATGAGTATTTACCACTTGCAACTAAGGCTGGTGAAGATGATGAGGGATTATCATTAAAAGAATTAATTATGGGAACTGATAACTATAAAATAATAGAACCTGCAAATGGTAATTATTTCTTTACTAAGGATAAAATAAATAATTTAGATTCTAATTTATTTTTTATAATTAAAGCAACTGATAACAAGAATAATGAAATTAAAGATGCTATTAAATTAAAAGTAACAAAAATATCTAAGTAAATTTGTTACTTTTTTAATGCAAAAAAATCTTTCAATTACTTGAAAGATTTAATAGTCAACTTGGTGACCCGTACGGGGTTCGAACCCATAAATGCATGCGTGAAAGGCATGTGTGTTAACCATTTCACCAACGGGCCAATAATAAACAAATGGTGGGCCTGAATGGACTTGAACCATCGACCTCACGCTTATCAGGCGTGCGCTCTAACCAGCTGAGCTACAAGCCCATTTGTTAAAATAAATGGTGCCCAGTTAGGGATTCGAACCCTAGACCCACTGATTAAGAGTCAGTTGCTCTACCAACTGAGCTAACGCCCCATTAACAATTTGTTATAAAATTTATAACAAATTGATTATATCACAATAAATTGTCTTTTTTCAAGTATAATTCATCAATTATTCACATAATGCGTATACATTTCTGTATCCATAGTTATTTTTTCAAAAGTATATCCATTATCTTTTCCATATTTTATTATATCTTTAACAGCATCAACAGTACTTCCATATATGTCATGCATTAAAACAATATTAGCACGTTTTTTAGATAAATTATTTGTAACATTTTGGTAAGTACTTTTTTTACTTCTTCCACTTCCTGCATCTCCTGATGACACATTCCAATCAAAATAATGATATCCTTTTTCAATAGCCATATTAGAAAGAGTACACATAATACCAGGATTAAAACTACTTACAGTATTACTACTTCCTCCTGGAAATCTTATAATTGTAGGACTTTCTCCTGTTACCCTAGCTACTTTTTCCTTGATTTTTTCTATATCTTTAAAAAAGTTTGTGGTTGATGAATAAACATATTTATAATTATGACTTGCTGTATGAAGTCCAATTGTATGTCCCTCATCATACATTCTTTTAATTAGATAATCTGTATTTATCTTATCTGTTAAAAAGAAAGTTGCCTTTACATTTTCTTCTTTTAAAATATCTAAAAGCCTAGCAGTTGTATCAACACTTGGACCATCATCGAAAGTTAAATAAATAACTCCCGGAGTACCTGTTGTTACACTTGAAAAACATTTTTTAGGTGTATAAACAGTTACTTTTCTTACCTCTTTAGCTTCATTGCCACTTTTATCTTTTACTTTATATATAACTTCATAAGTTCCTTCTTTATAAATATTTATATTATTAGTTACTTCAACCTTTGAAGTTAAATCACTATCACAATTATCTGTAACTGTATACCCTTGTTCATTATATTTATTATTAATCTTTAAATTAACTGAAGACCCTTTAAGTTTAATAATTGGACTTTCTTTATCAACATTAGTAAATATTCTTTCTTTAGTTATAACATTATTACTAGAATCTTTTACTTTATATATTATTTTATCATCTGTTATTTCTTTTTCTACTTTAGATGTTAAATCACCATCATAATTATCAATCGCTGCATACCCTTCTTCTTTATAAGATTTTGAACAGTTATCAATTTTTGTTTTTCCCATAAGTTCTAGATTTGGTGAAGTTGTATCTACAATATTTACTATTCTTATTTTTTCTTTTATTTCTTTATGATCCTTATATTTATAAAAAACATAATATGTTCCTATTTTAGATGTATCAACATTATTTGAAACTTCTAAAACTTTTCTATTAGTCAAATAACCCTGTTCATTATATTTACTATTTACTTCAAGGGTTAACTCTTTATCTCCTTTTAATTTAAAAAAAGGAACAAGTAAATACATCAGTAAAAACACTATAAAAATCATTCCTATTACTCCTAAAATAATAATTTTCTTCATATCTTTACTTCTTTTTTCCATATTTACTTTATTCCTTTCTAAAATCTAACTAACGGCCTCCGCCGCCTCCACCACCAAATGATGAAAATCCTCCTCCACCTGCTGAGAATCCGCCACCTCCGGCATTGTAATTATTCGCAGCACTTCTTGCACTAGAAGCAGCATTAACAACATTATTAGATAAATTATTTAAAATAATTACATCCATTATATCTAAATTAGAGTTTCCATCATTATACGTTACAACTTCAGGGTAATAGTCTTTAAATTGACTAGCAACTTCTTTAGCTATACCAAATATTTGAGCATATATCAAATATTCTTTCCAAAGTTTAACTTCAATTACTTGTCTTTCTTTTATTCTTGAAAATTCATTTAGGAATTTCTTTAATCCTGCAAGACGTATTGCTTCATCTTTTAAAGCATCTTTTATTAAATATTTACTACCTTTTTTCTCTACTAAACCTCTATTAATATAATTAGTTCTACCTAATTTTTCAGCATCTTTTATCCAATTGAATAACTTATTATAATTCTTTCTACTCCACTTTTCTAATTCTTTTTTCTCTAATATATAGTCTTTACTAGCAGAAGTTAAATATTCATATAATTTTTCTTCTACATTATTAGAAAAAGTTAAACCTTGTTTTAAATAAATATCTTTACTCTTACCATTTTTACTATCTTTCATTTCTATTTTATCTTCAAGTAACCATTTAAGTAAAATAGCTCCGAAAAAATCAGTATCTTTTTTATTTAATCTATATACACAAGATAAGAAATAAGCATTAAATTCATTTTTATCACATGGAATATCTCTAAAATTATTTATTTCTTTAATTTTTATTTTTCGACCTAAACTTTCGAATTTATATTCATTAGCACTTGCTATAGCAATAGCTACTATTGCAAAAGTAAATATTAAAGTTCCTAAAGTTATAATAATACCAAGGATATCTTCTTTTTCACTATAATCATAATCAAAAGTTCCATCTTCGGATTTATTATAAACTTCATCAAAATCATCAAAAATATCATATCTATTATTTTCATCTACATTAAACATTCCAAGAGGAAATTTAACTAATAAAACAGCATAATCACCCTCTTCAAGTAAAGTATTTTCTTCATTAGACATATAAATTTTACCATTATTTACATAAGCATATCCTTTATAGCCATAACCCCATACATCAATATTTTTATTAAAAGCATTTGGTCCAGTTAATACTAAACTAAAGTTTTTAGGAGGAGGTGTCATATCCATGTTTATAACTTGATAATAAATAACTAAAGCATCATTAGTTTTGAAAACAAAGTTACTAATATCATATGTAAGCTTAAAAACATGTCTTCCCATGCTTCCTTTACCAAAACATAACTCTATTCCTTCATCAGTATAATTAATTCCATTTTTATTCTTTTTATCATTTAAACTAGCATGAATATTCCAATTATCTAAATATGTAAACAAAGTATCATTTTCATATACTTTAAAATTAGTAACTTCCATATTACCCAAATTATACATACCCTTATAAAATTCAGTACCCATATTAGCTTTAACATCCCATATTTCTTCAACATGAGCATTACCAGAATTATCTAACGTTATATTAACATCTATTCTGTTAATTACATCATCTTTAGCAAATACTAATGTAATACTAGCTAAAAATGTTAGCAAAAAAACTACAAAATATTTAATTCTTTTCATAAACTCTCCCTATTAAAAAAGCTTACCAAAGTAAGCTTTATATTAAAATTTTACTTCTGGTGTTTTCTTATCTTCTTCAGAAGTTTCAAAGAATGTTGCTTTTTTAAATTTAAATATACTTGCAACTATATTAGAAGGTACCATTTCAACTTTATTATTATAAGTTAAAACTGTATCATTATAAAATTGTCTAGCATAAGAAATTTTATCTTCAGTATCTTTTAAATCATTTTGTAATGACATAAAGTTTTCATTAGCTTTTAATTCAGGGTAACTTTCACTTAAAGCAAATAATTTATTAAGAGCTTTAGTTACTTCCCCACTTGCTTTCATTTCTTCTTCAGGAGTTGATGCCGCTACATAAGTATTTCTAGCAGCAATTACTTCTTTTAAAGTATTATTTTCATGTTTAGCATATCCTTTGACAGTTTCTACTAAATTTGGTATTAAATCTGCCCTTCTTTTTAATTGAACTTCAATTTGTGACCATTGATCATCTTTCTTATTTCTTAATGAAATAAGTGAATTGTAAGTTCCTATTACAAATAAAATTAGAATAACAACTATTCCTATAATAATCCACATATTATACACTTTCCTTTCTTATAGTTTAATTATATTAAAAATTTTAAAAAATTACAATTAAATTACATAAAATTACTAAATATTTACATAATAAAAAACTAGAAAGGAAAATATTATGAATATAGATATAAGAGAAAATGTAATTAATAATTTAAAAAATGAAAGTATCTCTTCTTTAATAGATACAATTAATAATGCTGTACTTACTAAAAAAGATGATCTTGTTTTACCAGGACTTGGGGTTACTTTAGAACTTTTTTGGGAAAGTTTAAATAAAGAAGAAAAAGAAAAAATAGCAAGTATAATACTAGAAAAAATAAATAAGTAAAAAAATGTATGGAATTCATACATTTTTTAATTTAAATTCTTTAATTCATCTAAAACAAATTTACCATCTTTTCTTATTAATCTATGATCAAAGTAAATACATCCACCACCATAATCTTCTCTTTGAATTAAAACAAGATCCCAATGAACACTAGATTTATTACCATTATCACAATCTTTATAACAACATCCTGGTGTAAAATGTAAACTTCCAATTATTTTTTCATCATATAAAATATCTCCCATAGGTTCAGTTATTTCTTTATTAAACCCTAAAGAAAACTCACCAACATATCTTGCGCCTTCATCGGTATTAAAAATTTCTTCTAATTTTTTCTTATAAGATTTTTCTATATTATCACATGTAGCAGAAATTATTTTACCATCTTTAAATGTTAATTTTACACCTTCAAAAACATATCCTTGATATGGGCTTGGTGTATTATATTTAATATAACCATTAACACTTGTTTTAACCGGAGCTGTATAAAGTTCTCCATCTGGTATATTCATTGTACCAACACATGGTATTGCAGGAAGATTTTTAATAGAAAATCTTAAATCTGTCTCAGGACCAGTTATTCTTACTTCATCTGTTTTTTCCATAAGATCTTTTAAAGGTTTTATATCATCACTCATTTTTTTATAATCATAACACATTGCATTAAAAGCAAAATCATAAAATTCATTATAACTCATCTTAGCTTTATAACTATCTACATTTGTAGGATAGTTTAATAAAACCCATTTTCTTTCATTAATTCTTATGTCATTTACATCTTGAAGTTTAGTTCCTATTTTCTTTGTAACTTCACTTGGAATGTTTTTAACATCATAATCATTATTATTACATCTAATCTTTATAAAAAAATCAAAATGTTCAACATCAAACTTTCTTAAATCATATAGAAAGTCTATTTTTTCATCTTTTGTATTTTCTTCAATTAAAGAAGATGTTTCACTATCATTATATCTTACATAAACATTTGCTTTTTTCTTTACTATTTCTTTAACAAGTTCTTTTACTAAATTTTTAGCAACAATACCTGTTTCAATTAAAACAAATTCATTTTCTTTTACATCAAGCGAATAATTAATTATTGTACTAGCTAATTTTTTTTCATTCATAATATTCCTCTTTCTTTAACATTTAATAAATTTTTACATAAAATACTCTTAGAAAGGAGTACTTTTTATGTATTATACCTACACTAATAGTGTACCATATTATAACAATATAATTCCATATAGATCTAGACAATTTGGAAGCTTTCTTGTACCTTTTGGCTTAGGACTTGTAACTGGACCATTAGTATTTAATCCTAGACCTAGACCAAATTATTATTACCCAAGACCTAGACCAATGTACTATCCAAATTATCCTTATTATTAAAAAGAAGTTATCTCACTTCTTTTTTTATTAATTTAGCATGTAACACTACCCTTGTCCCTTTTGTATCAAAACAAGATGAAAGTGTTAAAACTTTATCATTAACAGATACATTTAAACCATACTTAAATTGTGACCTTCTAAGCATCTCATTAAGCCAAGTTTGATATTCACTATCATTTTCAAATTTAGTTTGTAAATAATAATCTTCAGCTTTTATTTTATACGTTGAAAAAACTTGCCACATTGTATTTTCTGTTGGTGTTGAAAGTTTAATTATATGATTATCCTTATTATTAAACCAACTTTGTTTTACAACATTTCTAAGCGTTCCAAACATACTCATATCCACCCTTGAATGACCATATATAATTGTATTTTTATCAAAATTTACTGGATTATTCCTATAATCCATAAAAATCCACCCAGCATCATTCCATGTTTCATCAAAAGCATGATTTAAATAATAATCATTATTAGAACATTTAACAACAGGATAATTAATGTTAGTATTATCAACTTTAATCCATCCAACTGTATCAGGATTTTTCTTTTTAAGTTCATCAAAATTAACACTAATTAAAGGCGTCTTTATAAAATCCCAATATGGATTTTCCTTAGCAATTTCATCTTGTTTAATTATTTCAATATTTTTATTATCTGTTTCATCTACTTCTTTAATATCTGTTATTTGCTTTATTTGTTCTTCTTGTTTCTTTATATTTTTATTGTCTTTATCCCAATTAATTATTTTATAAACAGAAAAACCTAAAGCACAAACCAAAATTAATATAATTATAATATATACTATATTAGTAATTTTCTTCTTTCTTTTTTTATCTTCTTTAACAGTTTTTTTATTTTTTCTTTCATCATCTTTAAAAGTTTCTTTTTCTTTTTTATTCTTCTTCATAATTTTTCTCCTTTAAATAATCTTTTAAATTTTTAGCAATATCTTCCGGAATAATTTTTTTAAGTTCATCAACACTTGCTTCTTCTATTTTCTTTAATGAACCATACTTTTTAAGTAAAGCAGTTCTTCTTTTATCTCCTAAACCACTTACATTTGATAAAACACTTTCTAAACTACCTTTACTTTTTAAATCTCTATGAAAACTAATTGCAAAACGGTGAACTTCATCTTGCATTTTAGTTAAATATAAGAATAAATGATTATCCTGTTTTATACTTATTTCATTTAAATTACTATCTACGATAATATTAGTTCTATGTTTATCATCTTTTTTTAAACCAATTACTTTAATTGAAAGTCCTAAACTATCTAAAACATCAACTACTGTTTTTACCTGTAATTCTCCTCCATCAATTATTATAAGATCAGGGTAAGGTTCTTTTTCAAGTAACATACGATAATATCTTCTGTAAATTACTTCTTTCATTGCATTTAAATCATCTTTAACATCTAAACTTATTTTATATTTTCTATATAAATTTTTATTGGGTTCTAAATTTTCATAAACAACCATACATCCCACATAATATGTTCCAAATAAATGTGAATTATCAAATAAATCAATTCTTTTTAATGAATCTAAATCAAGTAAGGTTTTTAATTTTTCTTCCACTTCTTTTTTAATATTTAAATCTTTTTTAACAATTTCTAAATTTTCATTTAAATATATCGAAGCATTATTCTTAGCCATATCTAAAATACGTTTTACATCACCCTTTTTAGGGCAATTTACTTTTGTATTTAAATACGAACTTAATAACGAAGTTAATTCTTCATCTTGAACAATTATCTCTTTAGGAAGCGAATACTTTTCATAAAAATTAGTTATATATCTTAAATAAACATCACTAACTTCATCTGTTATATCAAATATTTTATGTACTCTACCTATTACTGTTCCTTTCCTTATAAATAAAGTTTCAATTGATAAATAATTATCCTTAACATAATAACCAAACACATCAAAATTATATTTTAAATTTGAAACCACAATCTGTTTACTAATTGTAATTTTAATATCCTCAATCATTCTTTTTAATTCAAGGGCTTTTTCATAATTTAAATTTTCACTTTCTTTAAGCATCTCTTCTTCTAATTTTTTAGTTATTTCCTTATAATTACCATTTAATACTTCAGTTATTTCTTTAACCATTGAAGAAATTTTCTCTTCAGAAATATCATATTTACAATAACCAAGACATTCATTTATATGGTAGTATAAACATAAATCTTTTTTTAAGGTATTACATTTTCTAAGAGGATACATCCTATTAATTAAATCAACAGTTTTTCTAGCACTTGTAACATTTGGAAAAGGTCCAAATAATTTAGATTTAGTCTTTCCTCTTTTTTTTGTTCTTATTATTTTTACTCTTGGGTATTTCTCATTTGTAAGTTCAATATAAGGATAAGTCTTATCATCTTTAAGTAAAATATTATATTTAGGAGAATATTTTTTTATTAAATTAATTTCTAAAATAAATGATTCCATTTCACTATTAGTAACAATATATTCAAAATCACTAATATTATCTACTAAAGCTTTAGTTTTACCTGTATGAATCTTGTTAAAATAAGAACTAACCCTTCTTTTTAAGTTCTTAGCTTTACCAACATATATGACATTACCATTTTTATCTTTATGAAGGTAACATCCTGGTTTTTCTGGTACCAAAGCTAGTTTTTCTTTAAACATAAAAATTCTCCTTTCTTTTTATCTTACATATTTTAAATTATCTATATAATATATTTTTTTATTATATTTTTCAGCAATAAAAGTAGCCATTTCTTCAAGAGTTGTAATTTTTTTATTAAACTTTTTATCGAAAGCATTTTGAACTTCTTTTGCAATAAATTCATTTAAAGATATTTTACACTCCATAAATTCTTCAAGTAACATAGAATTATTTTCATCTTTTTGAAGTTTTAAAACAACTTGGTATAAATCATTTAAATAAATATTATATAAAGGCATATTAACATCATAATTTAATGTTTTTAAATAATTAATTAAATCATCACAAGTATGTTTTATATTAACATAACTTGTAGATTTTAAATTAAACATAGGTAATTCTTCAAGCAAATAATCTAAATATTTTAAAGGAAGTAAAATTCCTTTTATATTTTCTTTATCTACTTTATCTTTAACAAATACTTCATCAGGATAGTTAAAATACATATCCTTATGATTATAAATAAAGTCTTGATCTTCAACAATTAATGTTATACCTTTTAAAGTATAGTTATAAAAAGATGTGTTTTTATCACCAAACGAAACATACATATATCTTGTCATTGAAATATAATCATCAAAATTATAACCGAAAGTATTTCTCGTAAAAGAAAAATCAGACTTACTTGCTTCATTAAAAGACATTATACCGTTTTGTAATATACTTTCTAATTTAAAAGGATTAAACATAACAGAATGAAGAAGTGTATTATCATTAAAATTATAATTCATAAAGTACCTCCACTTAATAAATTATATCATATTTTTATATTATTTTTTGTTATTTTTTGATAAAATATTATTATAAAGAAAAAGGTGACAAGTATGAATGTTATAAAAGATAACAGTGAATATGAAGAAATTGTTAAAAAATCTAAATTTATTTCTTTTTTATATTTTGTAAAAAGTATTGATGAAGTAAACAATTATCTAAACGAATTAAAAGCAAAATACAAAGATGCCAGTCATATATGCTATGCTTACATAGTTGATAATAATGTTAAATATAATGATGATAAAGAGCCTTCTAAAACTGCAGGTTTCCCTATTTTAAATGTTTTAAAAAATAATGATTTAAATTATGTTCTTGCTGTTGTTGTTAGATATTTTGGAGGAATAAAACTTGGAAGTGGTAACTTACTTAGAACATATTTAAATGTTACAAACGAAAATCTTAAAAAAGCAGGAATAAAAGAATATAAATTAAAAAAAGAATATATTATTATTTGTAATTATGACAATGTAAATTATGTAAATAATGTTTTAAAAGATGAAGATATTATAAACAAGACTTTTGATAATTTTATTACTTATGAAATATTAATTGATAATGAGAATATTATAAAAATAAAAGATTTACTTAATAATAAAAATATTGAAATAAAAGAAAAGAAGAACTAAATTTGTTCTTCTTCAATTGTTTTTTCTAGTCTTTCTACAAACATTGGAAATACTTCTTTTAATACACTAGCATTACTTACCTTTTGTAAAGAATCATTACTAACAAGCATTACTTTATAAGTATCTGTTGGTTCAGTATCCTTATCTAGTTCATTAACAAATGCTAATGTAACGCCATTATAATCCATTGTGTCAAGAATATATACTTTACTTCCATCTTCAAATGTAATTATTACATCTTTTTTTATATTCATAAAACTCTTCCCTTCTTATTCGATTAAAATTATTTTAAAACTCCAGATTTTTTACCAGCGTAATATCCTACAACACCTGCTGCTGCTCCAGTTAATGTTGTAGCACTAGCTTGAACTATAGCAGTTAAAGGAACACCTGCAACTAACATTACTGCAATACCTGCAAGAACAATTCCAGTTGCTTTTAATACTTTAATATTACCTTTTAATTTATCAACCTTTATGAAAATGTCGGCTAATGTTTCGTCCGATATTTCTTCATTGATAACCGAGTCGATAACCTCGTCGGGAACTTTTTCCCAGAGCTTTTGTCCGCTTTCTCCTTCTTGTTTTTCTTTTAGATACTTAATATATTCTTCAAGTCTGTTATGCTGTTTTAGGTAATGGTAAGCCATTCTTGAACGTAGAGTATCACAAGCATATTTATTCATTTCGATATGGGCAATAGGAGTAAACCCGGCCCGGATAAATCCTTCAGACAAGCCACCTGCGCCAGCAAACAAATCTATAAAATTAAAAGTATATGCCATATCTGTTTTTTCTAAGTATAATATTCTATATGCATTTATATTACCTTCTGTATCATATTATATTTGTAGTGATATATAAGGTTGATGATGCGATTCTATAGCATTAGTCATTTAATATTGCAAAGTTATAAGATAATCTTCAAACATGCGAATAAATTTGTCTAAAATGCATAGATGAATTGTTTACCTTAATGAGAGTGTTTTTTTATTATAGAGTTGATGATAGGTTTCGAGTATAGAAGCATGAATTCACTATATGAAGTCATTCATGATAAGGTGGGCTTACGATGATATGTAGTCTGGCTGTCATCTGATCTACGCAAATAATTCTTATAAGTAGCTCCTGTTCTGTTATAGCGCCATTCGTTCCTTGACAAGATTGGGTATATATCTATTTTTTTCATATATATCACCTAATCCGAGTTTGGGGTATATCATTCCACCAACTCCGGGTAATACACTTCCTTGCGCATCTTTGGATGTATCGATAGCAAATGTCAGAAATTCGAATTTATTGCTTATAGATTCAGGAAACTCTTTTTGCA